>Ga0134121_10000523_pt1 | contig 43351 bp, 9 predicted proteins | sample KB301_FD_96463 | JGI IMG/M metagenome (GOLD analysis project Ga0134121, IMG submission 96463) | Terrestrial soil microbial communities without Nitrogen fertilizer from Kellogg Biological Station, Michigan, USA - KB3-0-1 | ecosystem: Environmental > Terrestrial > Soil > Unclassified ...
ATCAATTGCGTCGCCAGCAGCGAATGCCCCCCCAGCTCGAAGAAATTCGACTCGCGGCCGATCCCTTCGACCCCGAGCACGACCGACCAGATCCCCGACAGCACCTCCTCGACCGGCGTCGCCGGCGCCGCCAGCACCGCGCCCATCCCGCCCGCCGCCGGAGCGAGGTCCGGCGCCGGCAGGGCCTTGCGGTCCACCTTGCCGTTGGCGGTCAGCGGCAGCGACGCCAGCACCACGAAGGCTGAAGGGACCATGTATTCGGGCAGCTTGCCGCGCAGGTAGACCGCCAGCTCGCCGGTGGCGGCCGGTTGGCCAGGCTCCGGCACGACGTAGGCCACGAGGCGCTGATCGCCGTTCGGCGTGGGACGGGGGACCACCACCGCCTGTTGCAGGGCGGGATGCTCGCCGAGCACCGTCTCGATCTCCCCCGGCTCGATCCGGTAGCCGCGGATCTTGACCTGGAAGTCGACGCGCCCCAGGAACTCGACGACGCCGTCGGCGAGACAGCGCGACCGGTCGCCCGTCCGATAGAGACGACCTCCCGGCGTTGCCGAAAAGGGATCGGGAACGAAACGCTCGGCGGTGAGGTCGGGTCGCCCCAGATAGCCGCGCGCCAAGCCCGGGCCGCCCAGGAAGAGCTCGCCATGCAATCCGATCGGCACCGGGTCGAGCTCGGCGCCGAGGACGTAGAGCTGGTTGTTGCCGAACGGTCGCCCGATCGGCGTCGGGGCTTCCGGCGCGACCAGCGCCTCGGCCCCTTCGAAGTAGGAGCTGTCGATCGTCACCTCGGTCACGCCGTAGGAGTTGATCAGCCGGGTGGCGGGCCCGCAAAGCGCACGCGTCTGGCGGAACTCCTTGCCGTACCAGACGTCGGCGCCGACGACGAGGATGCGCATGAAGTCGAGCGACTCCCCGCTCTCTTCGAGATGGCGCACCAGGTTCCGGAAGACGGCGGGGACGAACTCGGCGCAATCGACCTCCTCGGCCCGCATCAGCCCATAGAGCGCCTCCGCTTCGAGCACGACCTCGCGCGGGCAGAGCACCAGCTTCGCCCCGGAGCACAGGGCGCGCACGAAGTCGCCGGTGAAGACGTCGAAGGTGAAGTTGGCGAGCTGCAGATGGGAGCTCGCCGCCGCCAGCCGGTAGGCGTCGAGCCAGGCCAGACAGGCGTTGAGCAGGCTCCCCTGGCTGATCATCACCCCCTTGGGACGACCGGTCGAGCCCGAGGTATAGATGACGTAGGCGAGGCTCGCCGGGACGACGGCCGGGAGGCGATCCTCCTCGTCCTCGACCCTCGCGGCCGCGGGCGCCGAATCAAGGCAGACCACCTCGAGGCCGGAGTCCGGCAGCAGCGGGCGCAGGGCCTCGACGCTGATCAGGGCCCGCGCCCGGACGTCGGCGAGCATGAAGGCGAGACGCTCGGGCGCCCCGGCGGGATCGAGCGGGACATAGGCTCCCCCCGCCTTGAGGACGGCGAGGACCGCGACGACGAGCTCCAGCGAACGCTCGAGGCAGATGCCGACGGTGACCTCCGGCCCGACCGCCAACCCGCGCAGCCTCCCGGCCAGCCGATTGGCGCGCCGGTTGAGCTCGCCATAGCTCAGATGCTCGGCCTGGAAGACCACGGCCGGCGCCGTCGGCGCGCGGGCCGCCTGGGCCTCGATAAGCTGGTGGACCGAGACGACCGCCGTGCCGTAGTCGCGCCCGCTGTCGTTCCACTCGCAGGCGAGCTGAGCGTGCTCGGCCGGGCTCAGCAAGGAGAGCTCGGCGGCCCCCCGGTCGGGGTTCTCGACCAGGGCCGTCAGGAGCTGTTCGAAGTGGTGCAGGAGGCGGACGATCGTCGAGCCGTCGAACAGGTCGGTCGCGAACTCGAGGGAATTGAGCAGCCGGTCGCCGAGGTCCCGCACCGTGAGGCTGAGGTCGAACTGGGCCGAGACCGACGGCGTCCAGAGAGCGCTGGCGTTGACCGGGGATGCGGTCTGCGGGGTCCGCGGGTCGGTTTCCGCCTGCAACACGTCGACCGAGAACATGACCTGGAAGAGCGGGGAGTAGCTCAGGCTGCGCACCGGCTGCAGCTCCTCGACCAGCTTCTCGAAGGGAAGCTCCTGGTGCGCGTCGGCGTCGAGGCTCGCCTGGCGCGTGCGGGCCAGGAGAGTGCGGAACGCTGGATTGCCGTCGAGGTCGCAGCGCAGAACCAGGGTATTGACGAAGAGACCGATCAGGTTCTCGGACTCGAGATGGATGCGTCCGGCGACCGGCGTGCCGACCGCGAGGTCCGCTTGCCCGGAGTAGCGGTAGAGGAGGGTCTGGAAGGCCGCCAGGAGCGTGATGAAGAGCGTGGCGTCCGCCGCCCGAGCGAGCCGTTTGATCTCCTGCGTCAGGCCGGCGCTCAGCCGATGGGTGCGATGGGAGCCGCGATAGCTTTGCACCGGCGGGCGCGGACGGTCCGCCGGCAGCTCGAGGAGAGCCGGCGCATCACTCAGGACCTGCCGCCAATAATCGAGCAACTGGCCGAGGTGCGCGCCCGCCAGGCGCCGCCGCTGCCAGTCCGCGAAATCGGCATACTGGATCGCCAACGCGGGGAGCCGGGCCGGCCGCCCGGTGCGCAACGCGTCGTAAAGCTCCGTCATCTCGCGGGCGAAGATGCGCAGCGACCAGCCGTCGCTGACGATATGGTGCATCGTGATGGCGATGATGCAGCGCTGATCCGACAAGCGGAGAAGCCGGTTGCGCAGCAAAGGGCCGCGCAGCAGGTCGAAGGGGAGCCAGGCCTCGCTCGCCAGCAGCCGGTCGGCCTCGCGCGACCGCACCCCCTCCGGCAGCGCGGAGAGATCGATCAGCGGCAGCCGCACGGGGCGCCGCACGTCGACGGCCTGGAAAGGCTCGCCTTCGCGGCTGGGGAAAGACGTCCGCAGGACCTCGTGGCGGGCGACCACGGTCTCGAGGCTGGCGATCAGCACCGGGACCTCGAGCGGCCCCTCGAAGTTGACGCCGAGAAAGACGTTGTAGGCCGAGCCTCCCGGCTCCAGTTGATCGAGGAACCAGAGACGGCGCTGCCCGAACGAGCAGGGCAGGAGCCCGGAGCCGCGGCGCAGCGGGCTCGGCCCGATCCGGTCTCCGGCCGGGCCGGGCTGCTTCAGCTTCTGGAGCAGCAGCTTCTGCTTGGCCGGAGACAGCCCCGAGATCCGCTGCAACAACGCCGCCGGGCTCTCACCCGGCTCGCTACTCATCACGGCTCTCGATCTCGCCCGCCGCGTCCATCAGGAGCGCCGCGACCTCGTCCTCCGACAAGCCCTCGAGCTGGGCAACCAATTCGGCGAGCTCTCCTCCCGACGACTCGCCGATGCGCCGGCTGAGCACCAACTCGGCGAGCCCCGCCACCGTCGGAGTCTCGAAGATGTCGCGCAACGTCAGCTCGACCTGGAAAGCGTCGCGCATCCGCGTCAGCACCCGGGTGGCGAGTAGCGAGTGGCCGCCCAGGTTGAAGAAGCTGTCGCGCACGCTGACCGACTCGATGCCGAGCACCTGCCGCCAGATCTCCGCCACCGCCGCTTCGGCCTCGTTCGCGGGGGGGACGAAGTCGCTCTCCCGTGCCATCAGGGCGGCCTCGGGGGCCGGCAGGGCCCGGCGGTCCACCTTGCCGTTCGGAGTCAGCGGCAGGGCGTCGAGGACGACGAACGCCGAGGGCACCATGTACTCGGGGAGCCGTTGCCGCAGAAAGCCGCGCAGCTCGGAGATCTCGATCGCCGCCGCGGTGGATGCCAGGTAGCCGCAGAGCCGGGCGTCTCCGCCGTCGCTGCGCAGCACCACGACGGCCTCGCGGACACCGGGATATTGACCGAGCACCGCCTCGATCTCTCCGAGCTCGACGCGGAACCCGCGGATCTTGACCTGGTGATCCGCGCGTCCCAGGAACTCCAGATTGCCGTCCGGCAGATAGCGGGCGAGGTCGCCGGTCCGGTAGAGGCGCGCCCCCGGCTCGCGGGCGAACGGATCGGGGATGAACCGCTCCGCGGTGAGCTCCGGCCGGCGGTGATAGCCCCGGGCCACGCCGGCGCCGCCGATCACGAGCTCGCCGGCCACCCCGATGGGGACCGGCTGGAGCCAGCGATCGAGAGCGTGGAGATGAAAGTTCGAGATCGCCCGGCCGATCGGCACCGAGGAGGGGAGCTCCACCCCGCCGACCTCGCGCGGCCGGTAGATCGCTGCCGCGATCGTCGCCTCGGTGACGCCGTAGGCGTTGCACCACGCGACCCGATCGCCCGAGAGCCGCCGCCAGAGCGCCACGCGCTCCGTCGGCACCCGCTCGCTGCCGACGACCATCCGGCGCAACGACGTCGGGAGCGCCTGCCCGCCGGCCTCCAATTCGCCGAGCCACTCGCTCCAATGCGCCGTCGGCAGGTTGAGGACGCTGAGCCGCGCCTCCTCGGCGAAGCGGGTGAAGTCGCGGGGCGCCGCCGCTTCCCAGCCGGCGGGGACCACGACCGTGCCGCCCGCCAGCCAGGTTGGGAACAGGTCCTCGGCGAGCATGTCGAAACCGATCGAGGAAAACTGCAGCACCCGGTCGTCCCCCTGCAGCCCGTAGGCCCGTACGGCGTTGAGGCTGTGGTTGACCAGGCTGCGGTGGGTGACCAGCACCGCCTTCGGCAGGCCGGTCGATCCCGACGTGTAGATCAGGTAGGCGACGTTCTCGGGCGAGCTCTCGAGGGGCGCCGCGAGCTCCGGCGCAAGCTCCGGTGGCTCGGCATCGACGACCACGGAACGCCCGGGATTCAGCGCCGCCAGGGCGGAGAGCAGGCGCTCCTGGGTGACGACGATCCCGGCTCCCGCGTCCTCCAGCATCGCGCGCAGGCGATCGGGCGGCGATGCCGGATCGAGCGGAAGGTACGCCCCTCCGGCCTTGAGCACGCCGAGGACCGCCACGGCGAGATGCGGCGAGCGCTCAAGGTAGAGCCCGACCCGCACCTCGGGGCCGACGCCCGTTCGGCGGAGGTACACGGCGAGAACCTCGGACCGGCGGTTCAGCTCGCCGTAGGTCAGCGAGATGCTCCCCTGCTCCACCGCCACGGCGCCGGGCGTCGCCGCGGCCTGGCGCGCGAACAGATGGTGGATGCAGGCTCCGCGCGGGAAGACGACCTCGGTGTCGTTCCATTCCTGGAAGATCTGATGGCGCTCCGCCGGCTTGAGGATCGCCAGGTCGTCGAGCCGGCGGTCGCCGTCCTCCGCCAGGCCAAGAAGGAGAGTCTCGAAGCTGCCGAGCAGGCGCACGATGGTCGCCCGCTCGAAGCGCCGCGCGTCGTAGCTGACCAACAGGCGCAACTCGCGGCCCGGCAGAACCGTCAGATTGAGCGGATAGTTGGTGCGCTCCTCCATGTGGACGTCGCGCACCGCGATGCTCATCCGTTGCTGGGACAGGGCCTCCGAGACAGGATAATTCTCGAACAGCAGGATGGTCTCGAACAGCGGCTCACCATGGGGGACGTCGCTCCAGCCTTGGATCTCGCTCAGCGAGCTGAACTCGTTCTGGCGGGCCGCGGCCTGCTCGGACTGGAGGTCGCGGAGCCACCCCGCGACCCGCTCCCGCCCCTCCACCCGCACCCTGGCCGGCACGGTGGTGATGAACAGCCCGAGCATCGACTCGACTCCCCTCAGCTCCGCGGGGCGGCCGGAGGAGACCACGCCGAAGACGACGTCGCGCTGATCGGCGAAACGGCTGAGCAGAAGCCCCCAGGCTCCCTGGACCAGGGTGTTCAAGGTGACCTGGAACCGCTGCGCGGCGAGGCTCAACGCCGCGAGGCCATCCGCCGTCAGCACCCAGGGCTCGTCGCGGCTTTCCGGCTCGCCCTGGGGAGCCCTGGCCCGATGCCGGCCGTCGAGGATCGTCGGGGCGGTGAAGCCTTGCAGGTAACCGCGCCAGAACTCCTCGGCGCCCCTCGGATCGCGCGCCTGGAGCCAGGCGATGAAGTCGCGGAAGGGGCGCGGGCGCTCGGCCGCCGGCAGCTCGCCGCGCCGCTCTCCTTCGTAAAAGGCGAAGAGCTCACGGAAGAGGAGCGGCAGCGACCAGCCGTCGAGCAGCAGGTGATGGTGCGTCCACAGAAAGCGGTGAGCCTCCTCGCCGGTTCGCACCAGGAAGAGCCGCAGCAGGGGGGCGCGGCCGAGCTCGATCCCCCGGGCGCGCTCGGCGCGCACCAGCTCGGCGGAGCGCGCGGCCTGCTCCGCCTCGGGAATGCCGCGCCAGTCGAGCCGCTCGAACGGCACCTCGACCGCCGCCGCCACGACCTGGAGCGGCTCGTCCAGATGCTCCCAGAGGAAGGCGGTCCGCAGGATCGCATGGCGCTCGACGACCCGCCGCCATGCGGCAACGAAAATCTCGGGCTCGAGCGGACCATAGATCGAGCAGGTGAGCTGCTGGACATAGACCCCTGAGTCGGGCGCGCGCAGCGTGTGGAAAAGCATCCCCAACTGGAGCGGCGACAGCGGATAGAGATCCTCGAAGGGAGCGTAGACCTTCTCCACGGCTTCGAGCTGCCGTTGCGTGAGCCTGGCCAGCGGGAAGTCCGAAAGGGTGACGCCGCCCGCGCCGGGGGCCACGCAGTGGGCGATGATCGCTCGCAAGGCGCCGCGAAACGACTCGGCCAGCTCCTCCACCGTGCTCCTGCGGTGGCACTCGTCGCTGTAGCGAAAGGAGGCGACGAGGCGCCCGCCCACCACCCGGCAGTCGACGTCGAGCAGGTGGCGGCGAAGGCGGCGCGGGCTCTGCCCCGGCCCCGCGGATTCGCGGGCCGGACGCAGCGCGGCTGCCGTGGCCGATCCCTGGTCGAGCTGGCCGAGGTAGTTGAAGAGAATCTCGGCGGGTGTCATGGCGTCGAGCCGCCGGGCGAGCTCCGGCTCCCCCAGGTAGCGCAGCAGCCCGAAACCGAGGCCCCGTCCGGGAATCGCCCGCAACTGCTCCTTGACCGCTTTGAGCGCTCCGCCGGGACCTTCGGCGTCAGCCAGATTGAGGCGGACCGGAAAGAAGCTCGTGAACCAGCCTACGGTGCGCGACAGGTCGAGACTCTCGCCGGCGATCTCCTCGCGGCCATGCCCCTCGAGATCCACCAGGACGCGGCGCGAGCCCGTCCACGACGCCAACGCCTCGGCGAGGGCGGCGAGCAGCGCGTCGTTGATCTGCGTGCGATAGGCGCGCGGAACCTGTTGCAGCAGGGCCGCCGTCTCGTCGGCCTCCAAGGCCAGGAACACCGCGCGCTGGGAGGCGACGCGGTTGGCGCCGCCCACGAAGTCACGGGGCAACGGCGTGGCGGCCTCGCCTGAATGCAGCCAGAAATCGGCCTGCCGGCGCAGATCGTCCGTCGCCGCGTGGGCGGCCAGCCGCTCGGCCCAGCGTTGATACGCGGTCGTCTTCGGCGGCAGCTCGACCGCGGCGCCGGACGCCGAACGGACGGCGGCTGCCAGGAGATCGTCAACCAGGAGGCGCAGCGACACACCGTCGACGACCAGGTGGTGGGCGGCGAGCAGGAGGCGGGACGCTTCGCCTCTCCCCAGGCGGAAGAGCGCGACGCGCAGCAGGGGGCCGTTCTCGAGGTCGAAGCTCCCCTGGACCTGCGCGGCGGCCTGCTCGAGGGCCCCGCGCCGCCGGGGCTCGGGCAGGGCCGCGAGATCCACGCAAAGGAATGACCCGTGGACCGGTGAGGGGGCATGGAACTGTCGCCAGCCACCGTCCGCCTCCCGCACGAAGCGCAGCCGCAGGGCGTCGTGGTGCGCCAGCAGCGAGTCGACCGCCCGCGCGACCGGGGCCGGCTCCGCGCCGTCCCATTCGAGCAGGACAGAGAGGGTGAAGTGATGAGCGTCGGTCAGATCGCCGGCGAGGAACCAGTGCTGCGCCGGGGTGAGCGGGACCTCCCCCACAGCCGGGCCCTGCTCCGCGACGGCGCCCACCTCGAGGCCGACGACCTCCGCCAGCTCGGCCACGGTGGGAAATTCGAACAGTTGCACCGTGGTCAGGTGCAGCCCCTCCTGGTGGGCGCGGGAGATGATCTGCAGGCTGAGGATCGAATCGCCGCCGAGCTCGAAGAAGTTGTCGTGAACGCCGATCCGCTTGACGGGCAGCACCTTGGACCAGATCGCCACCAGGGCCGCTTCGACCGGCGTGCGCGGCGCCGCCAGGTCCGTACCCTGCACACCCCCCTCGACCTCCGGGGCCGGCAGCGCCTTGCGGTCGAGCTTGCCGTTGCTGGTCACCGGCAGGGCGTCGAGCGGCACGAAGAAGGCCGGCACCATGTACTCCGGGAGCTTCTCGAGGAGCGCGGCGCGCAGATCGCCGGCGAGCGGCACCGGCCCACCGTCGGGCACCACGTAGGCGACCAGCCGCTTGTGGCCCGGCTCGTCCTCGCGCGCCATCACGACGGCGTCGCGCACGCCGGGCTGGGCGCCGAGCACCGCCTCGATCTCCCCGAGCTCGATGCGGAACCCGCGGATCTTCACCTGGTGGTCGAGACGGCCCAGGAACTCGAGTTTGCCGTCCGGCCAGAAGCGCGCGCGGTCGCCCGTCCGGTAGAGCACCCCCGGCCGGTCCCGGAAGCCGTCCGGCATGAACTGATTGGCGGTGAGCAACGGCTCCTGCGAGTAGCCGGAGGCTAGGCAGTCGCCGCCGATGTAGAGGTCCCCGGGCACGCCGACCGGACAGAGCTCGAGCCGCTCGTCGAGCACCAGGTAGCAGGCGTTCTGGATCGGCCTGCCGTACGGGACGCTGACCCAGCGTGGATCGGGATCCCCGGTGCGGTGGAAGTTGGACCACACGGTCGCCTCGGTGGCGCCGCCCATGGCGATGACCTCGACGGCCGGGAAGCTGGCGCGCACCCGTCCGGGCAGCGCGACGGGGATCCAGTCGCCGCTCTGGAAGACGAGGCGCAGGCGGCTCTCCCGGGCCGGCTCCGCCGGGAACGAGGGCACGAGCTGTTGCAGGGCCGCGGGCGCCGAATCCCAGAGGGTGACCCCATCGCCGACCAGCAGGGCAACCAGCCGCTGGGGCTCCCGCAGGTCGGCCGCCGACGCCACCCGAATCGAGCCCCCGGCGGCGAGCAGCCCGAAGACGTCGTACACCGAAAGGTCGAACGAGAGGGAGGTGATGAACAGCACCCGGTCCGCGGGTCCCATGGCGAAAGTGCGGTTGATCCATTCGATCAGGTTGATCACCGGGGAATGGCGGACGACGACCCCTTTGGGGGTGCCCGTCGAGCCCGAGGTGAAGATGATGTAGGCCGTATCCTCGGAGCTGGCGAGCGGCGCCGGATCGGACGCCGGCAGGAGCGCGAGGTCGCGCGCCGTCCAGATCCGGGGTCCGGCGACGGCGGACGGCTCCTCCTCGTCGAGGCAGACGACCTCGGAGAGCGCCGGCAGCGCGGGGAAGATCTCGCGCAGCGCCGCGAGCCTGCGCGTTTGGGTCACCAGCCAGGAGCTCGCGAGGGAGCCCAGGATCCAGCGCATGCGGGCCACCGGCAGGGCGGTGTCCAACGGTACGTAGGTCCCGCCGGCCTTGGAGATCCCGAGGAGCGCCACCACCATCTCCGCCGAGCGTTCGAGGTGGATGCCGATCGTGGCGCCGGGGCCGACCCCGAGCCGGCGCAGGAGATGAGCCAGCCGGTTGGCCCGCCGGTTGAGCTCGGCGTAGGTCAGGCTCTCGTTCTCGAAGCTCACCGCCGCCGCCTCGGGAGCAAGCGCGACCTGCCGCTCGAACAGCTCGTGCAGCAGCCGGTGGCGCTCGAAGGGCGCCTCGGTGTCGTTCCATTCGACCGCGATCTGCTGGCGCTCGGCGGGGCTCAGCAGGCTGAGATCGCGCAGCCGGGCCGGCCGTTCCTCCGCCAGCTCCGTCAGCAGGTTCTCGAGATGGCCGAGCAGGCGCCGCACCCCGGCTTCGTCGACGATGGCCGGGTCGTACAGGGTGCGGAACGCCAGTTGCGCCCCCGGCGTCACCATCACGGCGAGCGGGTAGCTCGTGGCCTCGAGGAAGTGCACCTCCGAGATCCGCATCCCACCGCCGCCGGCCGAACGCATGGAGTCGTCGATCGGGTAGTTCTCGAAATTGAGGATCGTCTCGAACAGGGCCTGCCCGCGCGGTACCTCACTCCACATCTGGACCTGAGCGAGCGGGCTGTACTCGTACTCGCGGGCCTCGAGCTGCCCCGCCTGCAGGGCCTGCAACCAGCCGCCGACCTCGGCTGCCGCCGGCAGGCCGATCCGTACCGGCAGCGTGTTGATGAACAGACCGACCATCTGCTCGATGCCGGGCAGCGGCAGGGAGCGGCCGGAAGATACCGCGCCAAAGACCACGTCGCGCTCCCCCGTGTAACGGTGGAGCAGCACCGCGAAGGCACCTTGGACGAGCGTGTTGAGCGTCAGTTGCTGGCGCCTCGCCCGCGTCTGCAACCGGGTGGTCACCGCGAGGGGCACCAGGTGCCGGATCTGGTGAAAGCCCCGCTCCTCGGGATGAGAGGAGGGGATCAGCGAGGCGAACAGGGGGGTCGGAGCGGTGAAGCCGCGCAGGAGACCCCGCCAGTAGTCCTCGGCCGCGTCGAGGCTCCGTCCCGCGAGCCATTCGATGTAGTCCCGGTAGGGGCGTCGCGCCTGTAGAGCGGCATCGTGCTCGCCGTTGGTCAGCGCCCGATAGAGCGCGAAGGCCTCGCCGATCAGCACCGGAAACGACCAGCCGTCCCAAAGGATGTGATGGAAGCTCCAGACGAAGCCATGGACCTCGGGGCTCAGGCGCAGCAGCGACAAGCGCATCACCGGCGGGCGCGACAGGTCGAAGCCCCGTTCACGGTCCGCCGCGAGGAAGGCGTCGCGCCGCCGCTGCTGCTCGTCTGCCGGCAGGCTGCTCCAGTCCTCCTGGCGCAGAGCCAGCTCGACCCGTCGGTGCACGACCTGGAGCGCGTGGTCGAGCCCCTCCCAGACGAAGGAAGTGCGCAGGATCGAATGGCGGTCGAGCACCCGCTGCCAGGCCTCGGTGAAGGCGGCGACGTCCAGCTCCCCCCCCAGGACACAGGAGAGCTGCTGGCGATAGCTCGCGGACGCCGCGGCGTGGACCGCGTGGAAGAGCAGCCCCTGTTGCAATGGGGTGAGCGGATAGACGTCCTCGACATCGCGGCCTTGGACAAGCCGGTCGAGGACCGGCGCCTCCAGCCGAGCCAAGGGGAAGTCCGAGGGGGTGAAGCCGGAGACTCCCGGCGTGGTGCAATGGGCGATCAGGGCGCGCAGCTCCGCGCGCAGAGCCGCGACCAGCCGCGCGATCGTCTCCCGGTCGTGCAGCGACTCGCTGTAGGCGCAGCTCAGGTGCAGCCGGCCGCCGACCACCCGGCCGCCGAAGTCCAGCAGGTAACGCCGGAGCTGCCGCGGGCTCTGGAGCGCGCCGCGCCCCTCGCGGGCGGGAGCCAGCGGACCTTGCGCCTCGAAGACCTGATCGAGTTGGCCGAGATAGTTGAAGCTGACCTCGGAAGGGGGCTGGCCGGCGAGCGTCGCCGCCGCCTCTCCCGCCCCGAGGTAGCGCAGGATCCCGTAGCCGATCCCACGGTCGGGGATCGCGCGCAGGCGCTCCTTGACGGCCTTGAGCGCCTCGCCCGGGCCGGCGGCCGGCGCCACCTCGAGCCGCACCGGGAAGATGCTCGTGAACCAGCCGACCGTGCGCGACAGGTCGACGTCCGCGAACAGGTCCTCGCGTCCATGCCCTTCGAGGTCGACTTGCAGACTCTCCCCACCGGTCCAGGCGGCCATCGCCCGGGCCAGCGCGGTCAGCAGCACGTCGTTGATCTGGGTGCGGTAGGCCTTGGGAACCTCCTGCAGGAGAGCCGTCGTCTCGTCGCTTTCGAGCGCCAGGGAGACGCTGCGGGTCGAGGCGACCTGGTTCGCTCCCTGCGGATGGTCGAGCGGCAACGCTTCCCCGGCCGGCCGCGGCGCCACCTTCCAGGCGTCGAGCTGTCCCAGGAGAGCGGCGGAGCCGGCGTAGAGGGCCAGCCTCTCCGCCCAGGCCTTGTAGGACGTAGTCTTCTGAGGGAGCACGATCCGCCTCCTGTCGCGCAGGTCGCGGCAGGCCTGCGCCAGGTCCTCGAGGAGGATGCGCCAGGAGACGCCGTCGACCGTCAGGTGGTGGGCCACCAGGAGCAGGCGGGACGGCTCGGGCGGCCCGTAGGCGAAGAGCACCAGGCGGACGAGCGGCCCGGCAGCGAGGCCGAGGCTCGCCTGGACCTCGCCGGCGGCGGCCTCGAGGGCGTCGCGGCGCCGCGACGCGGGCAACCCGGAGAGGTCGAGCGTCGAGCTCGGCGGCTCGCCGTCGATCCCGGAGAGGAGCTGCCGCCAGCTCCCGTCCGCGCGCCGCTCGAAGCGGAGCCGCAAGGTGTCGTGCTGCGCCAGCAAGGCCCTGGACAGGGCCGGCAGGCGCCCGGGAGCGAGCTCCTCGCCGACCTCGACCATCACGGCCTGATTGTTGTGGTGCGGCTCCGCGGGCGACGGCGCGAAGAACCAGGACTGGATCGGTGTCAGGGGAAGCTCGCCGGTGACGATCCCCTGCTCGGAGACGACCACCGGCGCGGCAGCCGCGGCCGCCGCCAGCTCGGCCACCGTCTGATGCTGAAACATCTGCTTCGGGGTGATGTGCAGGCCGGCCCGGGCGCTCCGCGACACGATCTGGATGCAGAGGATGGAATCGCCGCCGAGCTCGAAGAAATTGTCGCGGATCCCCACCCGTTCGATGCGCAGCACCTCCTGCCAAACGGCGGCGAGGGCCTGCTCGGCCGGCGTGCTGGGGGCGAGGTAGGCCGCCGCGCGAGCGGCCGTGTCGCCTTCGGGGTCCGGGAGGGCCCGGCGATCGAGCTTGCCGTTCGGCGTCAGCGGCAGGGCGTCGAGGAAGACGAACGCGGTCGTCACCATGTGCTCCGGCAGCCGCACGGAGAGGAAGGCCCGCAGATCGACCGCCGACGGCGCTCCCCCCTTTCCCGGGACGACGTAGGCTACCAGGCGTTTCGCGCCCGACGCTTCGGCCCGGGCGACGACCACGGCTTCCTTCACACGGGGGTGTTGCAGCAGCGCCGCGACGATCTCGCCCGGCTCGATGCGAAAGCCACGGATCTTGATCTGATGGTCGATGCGGCCGAGGTACTCGAGGTCGCCGTCCTGCCGGTACCTGGCGAGGTCGCCGGAGCGGTACAACCGCTCGCCGGGCGCGCTGGCGAAGGGGTCGGGGACGAAGCGCTCGGCGGTGAGATCCGGACGGCCCAGGTAGCCGCGGGCCAGCCCGGCGCCGCCGACGCAGATCTCGGCCGGTACGCCCACGGGGACCGGCTGCGCCGCCGGATCGAGCAGGTGGATGCGCCACTCTGGCAGGGGAGCGCCGATCAGGCTGCCGCCTCTCGCGTCGATCTCCCGCAGCGGGCGGAAGGTCGTGTGCACGGTGGTCTCGGTGATGCCGTACATGTTGACCAGCCGCGGCGAGCAGTCTCCGTGCCGCTCAAACCAGGGCGCCAGCATCGCCGGCTCGAGGGCCTCGCCGCCGAAGACGATGGCACGGAGGGCGAGATCCTCGGGCCGGCCGGTCGCGGCCTCGACCTGGATCAACGGCCGGAAGGCGGAAGGGGTCTGGCTGAGGATCGTCACCTGCTCCTGCCGCAGCAGCGCGCAGAAAGCCTCCGGGGAGCGGCAGGTCCAGTAGTCGACGATCACCGCCCTTCCGCCCGTCAGCAGCGCCCCCCAGAGCTCCCAAACGGCGTAGTCGAAGGCGAAGGAGTGGAAGACCGTCCACGCGTCCTCGGGAGTGAACGCGAAAAGCCGCTCGCCGACCGCCACGAGCCGCGTGACGTTCGAGTGCGGCACGACAACCCCCTTGGGCTTGCCGGTGGAACCGGAGGTATAGATCACGTAGGCCGCGCTCTGGGGCGTGGTCGCGAAAACCGGAGCGGTGGCGGGCTGGCGGGAGATCTCCTGGCCGTCCTCGTCGAGCAGAATCCTCGGGAGCTCGGGAGGCAGAGAGCCCGCGAGATGGCGCTCGGTGACGACGGTCAGCGCCGCCGCGTCGCTGAGCATGAAGCGGATACGCTCGGTCGACTGGCCGGGCTCGATGGGCAGGTAGGCCCCCCCCGACTTGAGGATACCCAGCATACCCACCACCGCCGCGAGCGAGCGCTCGACGAGCAGGCCGACGACGACCTCGGGGCCAGCGCCTCGGCTCCGCAGGTGATGGGCCAAGCGGTTGGCCCGCTCCTCGAGCTCTCCATAGGCCATATGGGTCTCACCGCAGACCACGGCGACGGCCTCCCGGCGCAGCGCCGCCTGGCGGGAGAAGACCTGCGGGAGCCACTCGCCCGGCTGTACGGTGACCGCCCCCCCGCTCCACTCCTGCAGAAGCTGCTGGCGTTCCTCCCCGCCGAGCAGCGGCAGCTCGGCGACACGTTGATGGGGATCGGCCACGGCCCCGGTCAGCAGCTTTTCGAGGTGCTCCGCCAAGCGCTCCACGGTGGAGACGTCGAACAGGTCCGTCATGAAGCCGATGCCGCCGCGCAGCAGATCGCCGGCCTCGACCACGGACACCACCAGCTCGAACTTCGACATCGTCGCCCGCAGCTCGACCGGCCGCACCGAGAGCCCCGGCAGGTCGAGCTCCTCGCGCGGGGTGTTCTGCAGCACCAGCATCACCTGGAACAGCGGCGTGCGGCTGAGGTCGCGGGTGAGCTTGATTTCGTCGACCAGCTTCTCGAAGGGGAGGTCCTGGTGGTCGGCGGCGGCGATGGCCGCCTGATGTGCCCGCCGCATCATCTCGCTGAAATCGGGAGCGCCGTCGAACCGGGTCCGGAGCACCAGGGTGTTGACGAAGAAGCCGATCAGGTCCGCGGTCTCGAGACGATTGCGCCCGGCGACCGGAGAACCCACCGTGACGTCGTCCTGGCCGCTGTAGCGATGGAGGAGCAGTTGGACGGCGGCCAACAACGCCACGAACAGGGTCGTGCCCTCACGCCGGGCGAGCTGTTGGACGGCCGCGGTGAGCGCAGGGGACAGCGAGAAGGGGTGGCTCGCGCCGCGAAAGCTCTGGACCGAGGGGCGCGTCCGATCGGTCGGCAGCTCCAGCGCCGGCGGCTCGGGCGTGAGCTCCCGGCGCCAGTAGGCGAGCTGCCGCTCGAGCTCGCCACCGGCCAGCCAGCCGCGTTGCCAGACGGCGAAATCCGCGTACTGGATCGGCAGCTCCGGCAATGGCATCGCATCTCCGGTCGACAAGGAACGGTAGAAGGACGTCAGGTCACGGACGAGCACCCCTTTGGACCAGGCATCGCTCACGATGTGGTGGACGGTCAAGGTAGCGATGTGCTCCCTTTCCTCCAGGCGGAGCAGAAGCGCACGCATCAGCGGCGCGCGACGGAGATCGAAGGCACGGCTCGTCTCTCGAGAAGCGAGCAGGACTGCCGTCGACTCCCGGCGTTCGCCCGGAAGCCCACTCAGGTCGACGAGTAGCAGCGGCACCCCGAGAGCCGGGAGCACCACCTGGACCGGGCCTCCATCAGCCAGCCGGAACTCCGTACGCAACGCCTCGTGGCGCATCACGACCTGGTTGAGGCTGAGAGCGAGGGCCTGGATATCGAGGTGTCCGATCAATCGGAGGGCCGTCGGTATGTTGTAGAGAGAGGTGCCCGGTTCCATTTGATCCAGGAACCAGAGCCGCTGCTGGCCGAAAGAAAGAGGCCAGGCCTCCCCCGCACCGCGCCGTTGGATCTTCTGCTCCTCCGCCGTCACCGTGGCGCCCTGCTTCAAGGCACGCAGCAGTAAGGCCCGCTTGGCAGGTGAGAGCCTGTTGAGCCGCTCCTGGCGGGAGTGAATTTCTTCCGTGGTCTCGCTCATCGGCTCTCCTGACCCGCCTCGCGCCGTTTTTCACCCTGCAGGCGCTCGGCTTCAACTTCATCCATGGCTTCAAACAGATCCAGCATACCGTCGAGGTCACCGCCAGCCCTGCTCATCAGATCCTCGTCGACGCGGGCCGCCAGGGTGCGTACCGTCGGCATCGCGAAGAACTCCTGGAGACCGAGCTCGACCCCCAGGTGAGCACGCAACTCGGCCAAGGCTTGCACGGCGAGCAGCGAGTGACCTCCCAGATCGAAGAAGTTGTCGTCGCTCCCGATCCTGTCGAGACGCAGCAGGCGCTTCCAAGTCGCAGCGATCTCCCCCTCGGTCTCGGTGTCGGGGGGGACGAACAGGGCCCGCTGGTCCGGCCGTCCTGCATCGGGCGCCGGCAACGCCTGGCGGTCGATCTTGCCGTTCTTGGATAAGGGCATCGCCACGAGGCTCACGAGCGCGGAAGGCAGCATGTATTCCGGCAGCTTACGCGCCAGGAAAGTCCGCAACTCGTGGAGCGTCGGCAACGGAGAGCTGCTGGACGGCACCAAGTAGGCGACGAGCCGCCGGTCGCCTGGGGCCGGCTCCCACAGCGCGGCAGCCGCCTCGCGGACTTGCGGATGTTCACCCAGCGCGGCTTCGATCTCACCCGGCTCGATCCGGTAACCACGGATCTTGAGCTGTTCGTCGAGACGGCCGAGAAACTCCAGCACGCCTTCGGGAAGGTGACGGGCAAGGTCGCCTGTCCGGTAGACCCGCGCGCCTGGTTCATCGCCCACGGGATCAGGAACGAAACGCTCGGCCGTCAGGTCCGGCATCCCGAAGTAGCCCTGCGCCACGCCGTCACCGCCGACGAACAGTTCCCCGGGGACTCCCTCCGGAACGGGTTGCAGAGCGCCATCGAGCAGGTAGATCCGCGTATTGGCGATCGGCCGCCCGATCGGGATCGAGCCGGTGGGAGTCTCACTCGGCAACAATTCGTGGACGCAGCAACCCACCGTGGTCTCGGTCGGCCCATACTCGTTGAAGATGCGCACCTCGGGCGCTTGCCGACGCCAGATCTCGACGGCGTCGGCTGACAGCGCCTCTCCTCCGACGACGAGGCAGGCGGCGGCCCGAGCTCTCTCTTCCGGGGTCAAGGACAAGGCGATCAGGCGCAGATGGGAAGGGGTCAGTTTCAGCAAGCTGAACTCGCCTTTCCCGCGCAGCAACCGGTGCAGCTCTTCGACCGCGGGCTCCTCCGGCAGCAGCGTGACAGCACGTCCCGCGACCAGAGGCCCGAGCAATGCGGTCAGCGTCAGGTCGAAGCCCACGGACGAGTGTACCGGCGCGCCATGGCCCGCTGAGATGGCGTATGTTTCGGCGGCCCAGGTCAGGTAATTGACCAGCGCACGGTGCTGCACCATGACGCCCTTCGGCCGGCCGGTCGAGCCGGAGGTGTAGAGGACGTAAACCAGGCTCTCGGGTCCTGCTACCGAAGCCGGACGTTCGGCGTTCTCTCCGAGCAGGGCCTCGCGCTCGGCATCCAGCGCCATGGACCGCGCGCTCTCCGGCAGCAGGCTCGCGAGAGAGCGGCGCGTGACCACGAGACCGGCGCCAGCGTCCAAAAGTATGAACCCCAGACGCTCCCGCGGCTGACTGGGGTCGATCGGCAGGAAGGCGCCTCCGGCCTTGCTGATCCCGAGGACGGCTATCAGGAATTCGAGAGACCGCTCGAGCAGGACAGCGACGATCGTGCCCGCCTCGACACCCAAACGCCGCAGCCGATGCGCCAGACGATTCGCGAGCCGGTCGAGGTCCTCGTAGCTGAGCGACTGTTCTCCACAGACGGCGGCGGTTCTCGCGGGCCCTCGATCGACCTGTTGCTCGATGAGCTGGACCAGCGTCGCGTCACGCGGGTAGGGGCGCAGCGTCGAGCAGAAGTCGACCAGCAGGCGACGGCGCTCATCCATGGTCAACAGGTCACCGCGCTCCACCGAGAGCGCCGGATCGGCGACGAGCCGGGCGAGCAGCGCCAAGTAGCGTTGCCCCAGGAGCACCGTTTGTTCCGGCGTGAGTCGCCCGAGGTCGGACAGCAGCTTGCCCTGGAGCCCGTCTGGACCATCCAAAAAGGCGAGCGCCACAGTACAGGGCTCCAGGTCCGTCCGCCGAAGAACCAGCGACACATTGAGCCCGGGGCATCCTGGAGGCTCCGGGACGCGCTCCCAGGCGAAACCCGCAGAGAAAAGGACCGGTGAACCGTCGCCCGTGAGCTCAACGTAACACTCTTGCCACTCGTCGGCATCGGCTGATGCGCTCACGACCTGGCGCACCACTTCATGGAAAGCCACTCCTGTTTCGCAATGGTTTAAGACGGGTAACCAGAGAGCGTAGAGACCGATGCCGCCGCACAGCTCCTCGTATTTGCGCCCTTCGTGGAGGCGCCCCACAAGGGGCCGGCGGCCCGTGAGCCGCCAGAGCAGAACCTGCCAGGCGGCCAGCAGCACGTCCGCCAGGTTGGCGCCGAGATCGGAGGCGATCTCGGCGGCCGAGGCCCGCAGCTCCGGCGACAGCGGCAGCTCGTGAGCGGCCAGGGAAGCGGTCCCCTCTGCGCTCCGCGCCAGCGGCAGGTCGAAGACTCGCTCGGCCGGGTCGAACCGGCGCCAGAACTCCGCTCCCGACGCGTTGTTGGGATCTTCGAGAAGCTGGTGCTGCCATTCAGAGAACTGCGCGTACTGCAAGGGCTCCTGCGTCATTCCGCCGCTTTGGAACGCGGCGAGGAAGAGCTCCCGCACCAGCGCGTCGAGGCTCGCCCCATCGGCACACAGGATCGGAGCCGAAATCGCCAGCAGGTGCTCATCCGGACTCAGCGACAGCAGACGGCCGCGCAGCACCGGCCCGGTCCCCAGATCGAACGGGGCCGTAGCCTCGGCGTCCAGTCGGGCCAAAGGATCTCCCCCGGCGGATTCGAGGCGCCGCCAATCGACGCGGCCTTCGTCATCGACAACCTGGAGCGGCAGACGGACGCCCGGTGTTCGGACGAACCGCGTCCGCAGGATCTCGTGCCGCAACAACGACGCAAACGCATGCCCCAACGTTTCGTCATCGAGAAGACCGGCAAGACGCACGATGATTCGGCTGACCCGCGGCGGTTCTCCACCTTGAAGCAGCCAGGCTCGCCGTTGCTGCGGCGAAAGACGGAAACCTTCAATCTGTTTGATTGATAACTCCTTACTCCCGATGCCGGGCCTCTTGAAGGGGAAATTCTGATGACCGGGTCGTTTGTACCCGCCGGAGAAGCTCACGGTTCAGACCCTCTCGCGTTTGCCGGCGGCTCTCCCGCGCCACCTTCTCGAGCGTGCTGGACCAGGCGATCCCCCTCACCCTCTCTTCCGGGTGAGCCGCGAGGTGCCCGAGCAACGCTTCGAAGCGCGCGAGCAGCACGGCAACCGAGGATTCTTCGAAGAGGTCACGGCTGTACTCCAATTGAAAGGAGAGCTCTCCCTCCTCGAGTACCGCATATAACGTCACATCGAAACGCGCCCGCTCGGTTTCAATCGGGAACGCAGTGACTGCGACGCCGCCGAGATCAAGCCTCGATCGCTGGCGCTCCACATAACTGAACATCACCTGGAATATGGGATTGCGACGCGGATCGCGGGGAGGTTTCAGCGCCTCCACAAGCCGCTGGAATGGCAGGTGCTGATTAGCGTAGACGCCTAGAACAGACGCTCGGACGCGCGCGATCAACTGGCGAAACGTCGGGTCTCCGATGAGCTGGATACGGACCGGAAGCTGGGTTGAAAAATAGCCGATGAGTCCCTCCATCTCGGCTTGGGTGCGGCCAAGGAGGTCAATCCCCAGCACCAGGTCGTCCTGCTCCGCCCACTGGCGGAGGAGAACCGCGAAGGCCGCCAGCAGCGTCAAGAAGAGGGTGGCGTCTTCACCCCGTGCCACATCGCGCAGGCGAGACGTAATTTCACCAGACAACCGCCGAGTCACCATGCCGCCGCGGAAGTTGGGGGACTCCGGCCGCCGGTGATCCGTGGGCAGCTCAAGGAAAGGCGGCGCGCCAGCAAGCTCGCGGCGCCAGAAGTCGAGATGTCTTTCCAGGCACGCGCCAGTGAGCCAGGAGCGCTGCCAGACGGCGATGTCAGCGTAGCCCGCCGGCAGCTCGGCGAGCCGTGCACAGCGGCCGGTCGCCAGCGCCCCATAGACTGTTGCGGTCTCCCGCACCAGCAGCCCCATCGACCAGCCATCGCTCACGATATGATGCATGGTCAGCAGCAGCACCCACCGGCTCTCGGCGAGCCGGAAGGCTGTGACCCGCAACAGCGGCCCGCGCTCGAGATCGAAAGGCCGCCGTGCGCTCGCGCAGGCCAGTCTTCGCGCCTCAGCTTCCGCAACATGGGTCGCCAGAGCACTGAGATCGATGAGCGGGGGCGGAGATGTCGGCTGGAAGGGCTCGACGACCTGCACCGGACAGCCGGCGACTTCTCGAAAAGTGGTGCGCAGCGTTTCATGTCGGCAACGGACCTCGTCGAGACTCCGCGCGAGCAGGCCGAGCTCGAGAGATCCCTCGAGGAGCAGTGGACGCGAGGTGTTGTAAGAAGGATTTCCGGGCGCCAGGCGCACCATGAACCAGAGCCGTTCCTGGGCAAAGGAGAGAGGCAGTCCGCGGTCCCGAGGCAACCGCTCGATCGCGGGAAGGCGTTCGCCGCCCAAAGCCGACCGCACTGCTTCCGCCTGGGAGGCGACGGTACGTTGCTCGAAGGCGGTGCGCAGAGGCAGGTCGATGCCGAAAGCCTGATTGATCCTGGCAGTCAGGCGCGTGACGAGCAACGAATGGGCACCCAGGGCGAAAAGGTCGTCGCCAGGCAGAACCTGCTCGACCCCGAGACCCTTCGCCCAAAGCCCGGCGAGCAGGGACTCGACTTCGTCGAGAGCCGCTCTGCCCTCACCACGATCCATCGTCATGGCAAGCTTGCGCAGGGCGGCGAAGTCGACCTTGCCGCTGTGGGTACGGGGGAGTTGCTCCAGCCTTACGATCTGTGCCGGAAGAGCCGTCTCCGGCAGCCAGAGTGCACAGAACCGCCGCAAGGCGGCGGTATCGATCTCTTCACCGAGCACGACGAAGGCGGCAACGAGAGTCGTACCATCGTGCCCCTCGAAAGGCAGCATGGCGGCATCGCGTACCGAGGGATGCTCACGCAAGCACCCCTCGACCTCCGCCAGCTCCAGGCGTATTCCGTTGATCTTCACTTGGTCGTCGCGCCGCCCCAGGAACTCGAAATCGCCACTCGGCAGCAGGCGCGCGAAATCGCCGGTCACGAACACAAGGTCATCCGGATCGTCACTGAGCGGATTGGAGATGAAGACCCGTCGGGTCAAATCCCGGTCGCCGAGATAGCCGTGGGAACGAAAGGGCGTCCGGATGAGGATCTCGCCCGTCTCTCCTGGTGCGCAAGGACGCCGCTGCTCGTTCACCAGCACCGCACGAGCCCCCGGGATCGGCCGGCCGATCGGGATCGTGGCACGACCGGCGTCCTCCGGCTTGACGAAGTACGCGAGCTTGGTCATCGTTGTCTCGCTGGGCCCGTAGAGATTGACCAGCTTGACCCTTGGGCCGAAGACTTCGAGCGCGCGCCTCACATCGCGCGGCAGCAAACGCTCCCCGGCGAGCAGTACTTGGCGCAACGCAGCGAACCGCAGCCCCTCGGCCGCGGAGAGCAGAGCCCGGAATACCGATGGCACGCAGTGGACCACCTCGATCCGGTGCTCGTCGACCCACCGCGCCAGTCGGCCCGGATCGCTCGCCAGATCCCAGCTTTCTGGAGTGCAGACGGTACCGCCAGAGCAGAGCGGCACGAAGACATCGCGTAGCCAGGCGTCAAATCCGGGCCCGGCGAGTTGGCTCACCCGGCATCCAGCCCCTAGCCCGAGCGCTCCGATCTCCCACCTCACGAAATGGTCGATCGCCTTGAGGCGGCCAACAATCCCCTTCGGACGGCCGGTCGAGCCAGAGGTGAAATAGATGTAACAGGGGTCGTCCGGCTCGGAGCGCGCTGGCAGTGGCGAGGAGTCTCCTGCAGCCGCGGGCAAAAAGTCGAAAGGACCCTCAGTGACAATTTCAACCGCGTCCAGGCAGACGGCCAGGGATCTTCCCGGACTTTCAGGCAGAAATCTGGCCAGTCGGGCTGATAACGCCTGCATGGTAATAAAGCACGCCGGCTCCACCTGAGCGACGATGGCACGCAGCCGGGCGTCTGGAAGCCTCGGGTCGAGAGAAACGAAGGTGCAACCTGCTTTGAGCACCGCGAGCACGGCGGGGATCAGATCCGCCGGGTCGTCGACCAGGATCGGGATTCTCGCGCCCCGCGGTATGCGAGAGGTCACGAGCCGGTCAGCAACGGCATCGGCACGGCGGCGCAGCTCGCCGTAGGACACAACCCCGGTCGCTCCCTCGACGGCGGCAGCGCCAGCAAAGAGCTCCGCCATTTCGTCAAACTTCTGCTGTACGGTCGGTGGCAAGGCTGCTCCTCATTCCTCGATCACGACGGACTTGATCACGTCGTCGTTCGTCGTCAGCAGGGCCGCCGCCTGCTCGTCGTCCAACCCTTCGAGCAGCGACAGCATCTCGTCCACACGGTCGTCCCCGAGTTGGGCGAGCAACGCCTCCTCGATCCGTTCCGCCAGAACCCGGACCGTTGGACCTTGGAAGAACTCCCCGAAAGAAAGCCCGACGCCGAGACGGCTGCGCAAACGAGCGAGTACCTGGGTCGCCAATAACGAGTGCCCGCCGAGGGCAAAGAAATCGTCGTCGCGGCCGATGGTCTCGAGACGAAGCACCTCGGCCCAGATCCCGGCCACCTCCTGCTCAGTGGGAGTTTCCGGAGGGGCTCCCGCGCTTCTCGGAACCGCTTCCGGTGGCGGCAGCGCACGGATGTCGAGCTTGCCGTTGGGCGAAAGCGGCAGAGCATGCATCATCACGAAACTCATCGGAATCATGTATTCAGGCAGCCGTCGCACGAGCAGGGCTCGCAGCTCGGTCAACGGAGGAGCCGGGCTCTCGCCCAACCCCAGATAGGCCACCAGACGACGATCGCCCGGCGCGTCCTCGCGCATCAGCACGGCGCTTTCGTGGACCCCTGGATGCTCGCGGAGCGCCGCCTCGATCTCCCCCAGCTCAACGCGGAAGCCGCGGATCTTGACCTGGTGATCCAGGCGGCCCAGGTAGTCGATCTCGCCGCCGGAGAGCAGCCGGGCGAGGTCGCCCGTACGGTAGAGCCGCGCCCCGGCCGCGCCGCTCCACGGATCGGGCAGAAAGCGCTCCGCCGTCAGGTCGGGACGGCGCTGATAACCGCGTCCCACCGCCTCGCCGCCGATGTAGAGCTCGCCGGCGACACCGATCGGGACGGGCTCGCAGCGGGGATCGAGCACATAGAGCCAGGTATTGGCGATCGGCCGGCCGAGCGGCACCGACGGGCGGACCTCGCCGCGCAGACAGGCGCGGGAGGTGACGTCGACCGCCGCCTCGGTCGGTCCGTAGAGGTTGTACAACCCGATGTCCAACCGGGAGAGGAGCCCCTGCGCGGTGGCGTTCGGCAGCGCCTCGCCGCTGCTGATCACGCGGCGCAACGAGGTGCAGCTTTCGAGCGCCGGCTCGTCGAGGAAAGCCTGGAGCATCGAGGGCACGAAGTGGAGGGTCGTCACCCCGGCGGCGACGATCCGTGCCACCAGATAGCCGGTGTCCTGGTGCCCACCCGGCCTGGCGATCACCAGGCGGGCCCCGGTCATCAGCGGCCAGAAGAATTCCCACACCGAGACGTCGAAGCTGAACGGGGTCTTCTGCAGCACCCGGTCGTCCGCGGTCAAGCCGAAGGTCTCCTGCATCCAATGCAGGCGATTGCGGATCGCGCCGTGGGTGTTCATGGCGGCCTTCGGCCGGCCCGTCGAGCCCGAGGTATAGATCACATAGGCGAGGTCCTGATCGGTGAGAGCGACCTCCGGGGCCTCCGGGCTCTCCGCGGCCAGGCCCGCCTCTTCCGCATCGACGGCGAGGACCTCCGCGCCCGTTCGCCCGAGCCGCTCCACCAGCCGTTGCTGGGTCAGCAGCATCTCGACGCGCGAGTCCTCGAGCATGAAGGCCAGGCGCTCGGCCGGATAGGCCGGGTCCAGCGGCAGGTAGGCCCCCCCCGCCTTGAGGACCGCGAGCAGCGACACGACCATGGCGGCCGAGCGCTCCATGAAGACCGCGACCAGGGAGCCGGGCCCCACACCCGACCGGCGCAAACGGTGGGCGAGACGGTTGGCGAGGCGGTCGAGATCGCCGAAGGAGAGATGGCTGCCCTCGGTATCCACGGCGATCCGCTCCGGATCGCGGCGGGCCTGTCGGGCGATGGTCTCGTGCAACAGGCCCCGATCGGCGTCGAGCCGCCAGGTGTCGTTCCACTCCGCGAGCGCCTGATGCCGCTCCGCCTCGCTGACCAGGGCGAGCTCCGAGATCCGGCGTGCCGGATCGGCGGCGAGGTCGCCGAGCAGGCGCTCGAGACCGCACAGGGCCCGCTTCGCCGTGACGCGATCGAACAGGTCGCTGCTGTGCTCGAACGCGCCGCCCAGCCCGTCTCTCCCCTCGGCCAGGGAGAGCGTCCAGTCGACCTTGGCACCGCGGGTCGAACCGGGCAGCAGCCGCAGCCGGAGGCCGGGCAGCTCGAGCGCTTCCCGGGGCGCGTTCTGCAGCACGAGCATCACCTGGAAAAGCGGCGAATGCGCCAGGCTGCGCTGGGGCTGAACGGCTTCGACGATACGCTCGAAGGGGATCGTCTGATTGGCATCCGCGTCGAGGACGAGAGCGCGAACCCGGCCGAGCAGCTCGCTCACCGTCGGATCTCCCCGCAGGTCCCCCCGCATCACCAGGGTGTTGACGAAGAGCCCGATGAGCCCTTCGGTCTCCACGTGCCGGCGTCCGGCTGTCGGCGCCCCGACGGCCAGATCGACCTCGCCGGTCCAGCGGTGCAACAGGGCCATGAATCCGGCGAGCAGGACCATGAACAGGGTCGCACCCTCGCGCCGGGCGAGGGACGCCAGGGCGGACGACAGGCCGTTCGGCCACTGGATCGGCACCCGGCCGCCGCGATAGCTCTGAACAGGGGGACGCGGGCGATCCGTCGGCAGGCTCAACAGGGCCGGAAGGTTGGCGAGGCGCTGTCGCCAGTGCTCGAGCGAGGCGGCGGCCACCTCGCTCTCGAGCCAGCGTCTCTGCCAGGCCGCCCAGTCGCGGTACCGCAGGGGCAACTCCGGCAGCGGCGAGGCGGCGCGGCACTCGAACGCCGGATAGAGCGCCGACACCTCACGCACCAGGACGGCGGTGGACCAGGCGTCACCCACGATGTGATGCATCGTCGCCAGCAGCGCGTGACGCCGCGGGGAGAGCCGCACCACGGTCACCCGGAAGAGGGCTCCGCCGTCCAACCGGAACGGGCGTTGCGCCTCGGCTGCCGCGAGTCGCGGGATCTCCCTCTCGCGGGCCGCAGCCGCCAGCCCGCCGAGATCCACCAACGGGAGCGGATGGTGCTCCGCCGTCTGGACCTCGACCCTGGGGCTGCCGTCGGACGCGGGGAACCGTGAGCGCAGGACATCGTGGCGCCGCACCACCTCGGCGAGAGTGGCGGCGAGCGCGGCGAGGTCGAGCGGTCCCTCGAGCAGGACATGGCTCGGCAGGTTGTAGGTCGCGCTCTCGGGGGCGAGCTGGGCGAGGAACCAGAGGCGTTCCTGGGCGAAAGAGAGCCTGGTGGGCTCCCCCTCGCAGCGCTCGAGCGGAGGTCCGCCGGGGCCGCCGGCGACCCGGCAAGCCTGGACCGCGGCGGCCAGACCGGCGATCGTCGGCGCCTCGACGAACGATCTCAGCGACAGCTCGACGCCGAACGCCGCCTGGAGGCGATTGAGCACCCTCCCGGCCAGCAGGGAATGGCCGCCCAGCGCGAAGAAATCCTCCTTGCGGCCGATCCGCTGCAGCCCCAGGACCTCCCCCCAGGTCGCGGCGATCAGCTCTTCCGCCGGCCCCTGGAGGTAGGAGTCGTCGCCATCCCCGCCTTCCGTCGTCCCGTCCGGCTTCGGCAACGCCCCCCGATCGACCTTGCCGCTGAACGTCCGCGGCAACGCTGCGAGGACGACGAAGGCGGAGGGAACCATGTAGTCGGGCAAAGCGGCGAGACAATGTACCCGCAGCTCGCCGGCCGCGACCGGCCTGGAAAGGACGACATAGGCAAGGAGCGAAATACCGCCCTCCGGCTCCTCGCTCGCCACCACCACCTGATCCGCGACCGCCGGATGACGGCGCAGCAGGTCCTCGATCTCGCCGAGCTCGACCCGCGCGCCGCGGATCTTGACTTGGTGGTCCCGCCGCCCCAGGAACTCGAGCTCGCCGCTGCGCAGCACCCTTCCGAGGTCCCCCGTGCGGTAGACGAGATCCTCGGGATCGTCGCCGAATGGATTGGGGATGAAAGCCTGGCGGGTCAGATCCGGACGGCGGAAGTAACCGAGGCTGCGAAAGGGAGTGCGGATGAGGATCTCGCCGGGCATCCCCGCCGGACAGGCGTTGCCCTTTTCGTCGATCAGGATCGCTGCCGCCCCCTTCATCGGCTTGCCGATCGGAATCGACCCGAGCTCGGCGTCGGACGGCCGAACGACGTGGAAAAACTTGGTCATCGTCGTCTCGCTCGGACCGTAAAGGTTGACGAGCTGTATCCGCTCGCCGAAGGTGGCGAGCCAGCGCTCTGCATCGGCCGGCAGGAGCCGCTCGCCGGCCAGCAGCACATGGCGCAGAGCGGGCAGACTCGAAGCCCGCAGCCCCTCGTTGAGCAGACCCCTGAAGAGCGAAGGAACGCTGTGCAGAACCGAGACCTCCTGCTCCTCGAGCCAGCGCGCCAGCCAGCGCCCATCGGCCGCCTGCTTACGATCCTCCGGCACACATACGGTCCCACCGCAGGTGAGCGGCACGAAAAGATCGCGCAGCGCCGCGTCGAAGGAAGGGGAGGTCAACTGGCTCACGCGCGTACCCGGACCGGCGCCCAGGAGCTCGATCTCCCAGCGGACGAAATGCTCGACCCCTTTCAGCCGGCCAGCGATGCCCTTCGGCTCCCCCGTCGAGCCCGAGGTGAAGACGACGTAGCAGAGGTCGTCCGGCTCGGGGTCGACGGAGGGCACCGGCAGCCCGTAACCCGCGCTCGACCAGGACGTGTCGGGAGGAGGCACGGAGCGCGGCCAGTGCTCCGCCAGCAGCGGAGCAAAGCGCGGCTCGACGTAGGCCCAAGGGGAAGCCACCTCCGCGAGCAGACGGGAGAGCCGGGCGGCAGGCAGATCGGGAGTGATCGGAACGAAAGCCCCTCGCACCCCGAGAGCCCCCAACATGGCCACGACCACCTCCGAGATATCGGAGGCCACGATCGGCAGGAGCGACCCGGGGGTAAAGCCGCTGGCGGCCAGAGCCGCCGAGGCCCGGTCAGCCCGGCGGCGGAGCTCGCCGTAGGTCAGCTCCCGGCCGGCTGCGGCAATGGCCACCGACTCCGGCCACCTCTCGGCCGCCGACCGGAAGCCCTGGATCAGGCTCTCGCGCCTGGCCTGCGTGCGCTCGGCGCTCATGCGTCCTCCAGGTCCTCGTTGAAGCTGGCGGCAAGCGCCTCGCTCTCGTGCTCGGCCAACAAGCGGTACGCCGAGACGGGCTCCTCCGGATCCTCCGCCACCCCGGCGAGGAGGGCGCAGAGCCGGCAGGCCATCTCCTCGATCGTCTCCCGCTCGAACAGGCTGGCGTTGTAGTGGAACGATCCCAGCAGGCCCGCGGGGACTTCCAGGAACTGCAACTGGAGGTCCGAGCGGAGCCGCCGATTTTCGAGCTCCAGGGGCTCCAGGACGAGCCCCTCGAGGCTCAGGTGCGCCCGCGGCGTGTTGAGGAGCATGCAGGTGACCTGGAAAAAGGGGCTACAGCCGGGGAGACGCACCGGCTGGAGCTCTTCGACCAGGATGTCGAAGGGCACCTCCTGATGGGCATAGGCGCCGAGGGCCGTATCGCGCACGCGGGCCAGGAGCTCGCGGAACGTCGGATCCCCCGTCAGGTCGGCCCGCATGACCAGGGAATTGACGAAGAAGCCGATCAGATCCTCGACGTCGCGGCGGTTGCGCCCGGCGACGGGGACGCCGACGGCGAAGTCGGTCTGTCCGGAATAGCGCTGGAGCATCGCCTCGTAGGCCGCCAGCAGAACCATGAACAGCGTGGCTCCCCCTTGCCGGGCATGGAGCTTCAGCGCGGAGCAGGTCTCGGCGCCGACGGTGAAGCGGAGGGTGCCCCCTTGAGCGATCGCCGCGGGATTGCGCGGCCGGTCGGCAGGCAACTGGAGCGCCGGTGGACAACCCGCGAGCTGGCGGCGCCAGTAGGCGAGCTGCCGCTCGAGCTCGCCACCCAGGAGCCAACTCCGGTGCCAGACGGCGAAGTCGGCGAACTGCAAGGAGAGCTCGGGCAAGGGCGCGGGGGCGCCGTCGACCGCAGCCTGATAGAGAGCGCTCACGTCGCGCAGCAGAATGCTCATCGACCAGGCGTCACAGACGATGTGGTGCGCCACGAACAGGAGGACGTGCTCGCCGGCGGCGAGCGCCGCGATCAGCACCCGCAACGGCGCTCCCGCCACGAGATCGAACGGCCGCTCGAGCTCGTGGGCGAGGAGCCGGTCGAGCTCCGAGCGCCGGAGATGGGGCGGCAGAGCGGTGAGATCCGCCCGCGGGATCCACTTCCCCACCGCCGGAGTCACGACCTGCGCCGGCTCTCCGTCGACGACCACGAACGACGTCCGCAGCGCCTGGTGATGGCGCGTGATCTCGGACAGCGTCCACGACAAGGCCCTCAGGTCGAGGTCGCCGGTGAGGCGCAGCGCCTGAGGCACGTTGTAGTCGGCGTTCCCGGGATAGAGCCGCTGCATCATCCAGAGCCGCTGCTGGGCGGGTGACAGGGGTAGAGGCACTCCCCGCGGCGCGGGTTCGAGCGGCGGCCATCCGGCGACCTGGCCGCCACGTATCGCCTCCTCGAGGGTCAGAGCGAGGGCTCTCACGGTCGAGCTTTCGAAGAGACTGCGCAACGGCAGCTCGACACCGAAGATCTGGCGCAGCCGCGAGATCATGCGGACCGCGAGCAGCGAATGCCCGCCGAGGGCGAAAAAGTCGTCCTCCGGGCCGACCTCGGAGACCCGCAGCAGATCGGACCACAGGTCGCCGAGCACTTCCTCGACCGGCGAGCGCAAGGCGAGCTGCACCGTCCGGCGCTGAGTCTCGGGGACCGGCAGCGCCGCGCGGTCGATCTTGCCGTTGCGGGTCAGGGGCAGCCGGGGAAGGACGACGAAGAGCCCGGGCACCATATAGGCCGGCAAGCGGGTGGCGAGCTGCGCCTTGAGCTCTTCCGTCTGGAACTCGACGCCAGGACGCGGGACCACATAGGCGATGAGGCGCGGGTCCGACGGGATCGAGCGATCGACGACGATGAGCGACTCCTGGAGCTCCGACTGCTCGGTGAGCACCGCCTCGATCTCTCCGGGCTCGATCCGGACACCACGGATCTTGACCTGGCGGTCGATGCGGCCCAGAAAGTCGATCGTTCCCTCGCTACGCCGCCGGACCAGGTCGCCGGTGCGGTACAGACGGACTCCCGGCCGGGTGGCGAGAGGGTCCGGCACGAAGCGGTCGGCGGTGAGATCGGGGCGGCCGAAATAGCCTCGCGCCAACCCATCTCCCCCGGCGCAGAGCTCGCCGTCGACACCGATCGGCACCGGGCGCCGCTCGGCGTCGAGCAGATGGACCGTGGTGTTGGCGATGGGCCGGCCGATCGGCATCCGGCTCGCGACGCTCTCGCGGGTCGCCGTATGGCAGCAGGTCAGCACGCCGTCCTCCGTCGGTCCATAACCGTCGATCACACGGCAGCCCGGCAGACCGGCGATCGCCCGCCGGACGTGCGGCGCCGAGAGGGCATCTCCCCCGGCCAGCCATTGCCGCAGACCCGCGAGATCGGTCAGACGCTCATCGACCATCTGGTGGAACAGGCCGGCGGTCAGCCACAGGGTGGTGACCTCGCTCTCGCGGATGATCCGACCCAGCTCGGCCAGCGAGTGCAGGCCAGGCTCCGGGAGGACCAGGCGTCCGCCGTTCAACAGCGCCCCCCAGATCTCGAGGGCCGAGGCATCGAAGAATACGGGAGCGAACTGCAGAAGTGTCTCGGCGGGACCGAATTCCGCGTAGTCCGTATTGCGGACCAGGCGGATGGCCGCGCGATGCGGGACCGCGACCCCTTTTGGGCGTCCGGTCGAGCCCGAGGTGTAAATGACCCACACCAGGTTGTCGGAGACCACTTCGACGCCGAGGGGCCCGGCGTCCTCGCCCGCGATCTCCTGCCGGCAGGCCTCGAGATCGATCCGCCGGGCGCCGCGGCTCCCGGTGGCCAGCAGCGAGCCACCGTGCACCAGGACCGCCGCCGCCTGGGTCTCCTCGAGCAGCAGGTGCAGGCGCTGCTCGGGCAGGGTCGGATCCAACGGGAGGTAGGCGCCGCCGGCCTTGAGGATGGCGAGCAGCGCCACGATCATCTCGGTCGAACGCTCGACGGCCATGCCGACGAGCACGTCGGGGCCGACGCCGAAGCGGCGAAGATAGCGCGCCAGCCGATTGGCTCGGCGTTCGAGCGCCGCGTAGGTGAGCCGCTCGCCGCCGGCTTCGATCGCGACGGTATCGGGGCGTCGCCGCGCCTGCTCCTCGAACAGGCCGTGAACGGTCGACTCGCCGGGATACTCCCGCGCCGTATCGTTCCACTCGACCACGACCTGATGCCGCTCGGCCGCCATCATCGCCGGCACCAGGGCGAGAGGAGCGCCGGCTGCGCCGGCGAAGGCGGCGAGCACGGCGGCGAATTGCCCGAGCAGGCGCCGGGCGGCGACCGGGGCGAGCCGCTGGCGGTCGAAGAGCGCCTTCAGGCTCAATCGCACGCCGGGGGCGACGACGAGCGCCAGAGGGTAGTTGGAGATCTCGCTCACCCGCAGGTCGGTGATCCTGAAGCTCGCGCCGCCGTTGAGCGACGACTCGGCCATCGGGTAGCTCTCGAGGACGAAGAGGGTCTCGAAGAGACGCGTTCCGAGGGGGACGTCGCTCCATTCCTGAATCCTGGCGAGCGGGCTGTACTCGAACTCTCTCGCCTCCGCCTGTTCGGCCTGGAGCCGGCGGAGCCAGTCGAGGAGGATGCTCTCCTCGTCGACCTTGACGCGTACGGGCAGCGTATTGATGAAGACGCCGACGATGCCCTCGATGCCCCGCAGCTCGGGAGGCCGGCCGGAGTTCACGGCACCGAAGACGACGTCCTGCTGGCCGCCCGAGCGGGCGAGGAGCAATGCCCAGGCTCCCTGCAGCAGGGTGTTGAGCGTCAGCCCCTGCTGCCGGGCGAAGGTCTGGATGGCAGCCGTCGCCGCGGCCGGTAGTTGGAGCCGGACCTGGCCGTGCCCCGCCCCGGGACGTCCGGACCCGCCGTCGTCGACCAGCGGCGTGGGGACGGTGAAGCCGGCCAGGGAGCTGCGCCAGAAGCTCTCGGCCGCCGCCATGTCCTGTCTTTGCAACCACTCGATGTAGGCGCGGTAGGGACGCGCACGGTCGAGCCGAGCCTCCCCTCCGCTCAGCCGCGCCGCATAGATCGTCAGCACTTCCCGCATCACCAGCGATACGGACCAGCCGTCGATCAGCAGGTGATGATGGGTCCAGACGAACTGGTGGCGCTCCTCCCCGATACGGAGGAGCGAAAGGCCCATGAGGGGAGCGCGCGACAGTTGAAACTCCTGCAGCCGGTCGCGCTCGAGGTACTCGTCGATTTCCCCTTGCCGCTCGCCGGGATCGAGGTGGCGCCAGTCCTGCTCGGTCCAGGCGAGGGTGACGCGCTTCGCGACCACCTGCAGGGGGCGTTCGGTGGTCTTCCAGACGAACGCCGTCCGTAGCGCGGGGTGGCGATCGACCACCTCCTGCCAGGCCTCGACGAAGGCCGCGGCCCGCAAGCCCTCGAAGACGCAGGCGACCTGCGAAACGTAGATCCCGACCCCCGGTTCATAGAGGGCATGGAAGAGCATGCCCTCCTGGATCGGGGACAACGGGTAGACGTCTTCGACGTTCTTGCTCGCCATCGCTAGGGTTGCTCTCCCCCGGCGGCGATCCGGGCGGCCGTCTCGGCGATCGTCTGGTGCGCGAAGAGGACGTGGGGATCGAGCTCGATCCCCACGGCGCGGGCCTGGGCGCTGATCCGCAGGCTCAGGATGGAATCGCCGCCGAGATCGAAGAAGTTGTCGTACACCCCGACCTCGTCGAGATCCAGGAGCTCCGACCAGATCTCCGCCAGGGCCGCCTCGAGCGGCGTCCGCGGCGCGACGTACGTCTCGCCCAAGGTGGGGCGAGAGTGACCCGGTTCCGGCAGCGCCGCACGATCGAGCTTGCCCGCGGCGGTCCGCGGGAGGGTCGGCAGGCTGACGAACGCCGAAGGCACCATGTAGCTCGGGAGCCTGCCCGCGAGGAAGCCCCGCAGCTCCTCCACCGTCAGGTCGGCGCCCGGGCGCTTGACGAGATACGCCACGAGATGCTTCTCCCCGGCCGCGCCGGCGTCCCGGTGTTTGGAGAGGCGCGCCGCCAGCACGGCGCGCCTCTCGCGCGACAGCGCGGACACCCGCCGGCGGAGCCCGGCGACGCGATCGAGAGCGTCGGTCTTCATCTCACCGCCTTGACGGCCATCATCGAATCGGCCCACCAATAGTTGCAGTCGGCAGGGGGCAGGAGCGGCCGTACGACGCTCAGCTCGAGGCTGCGGAAGTGCCGGAGCACCAGCCTTTGATGGCGGCGGCTGAACGAGTCGATCTCATTCGTGTAGTAGGTGAACACCCCTCCTTCCCGCAGGCACCGGGCGGCGGTCGGGAGAAAGTGCTCGGCGAAGGTCACGTTGTTGAGCACGTGCTCGACGAACTCACGCTCGTCGGTCGGGTAGGTATCGAAGAAGACTCCGTCATAACTGCCGAGCTGGTCGGCGACGGCTTCCCAGCGGCCGTGCACCAGGCGGATATCACGCCCCGGGTAACCACCGCGCCAGGCCTCGAACTGACGGATGACGTCCTCGTTGAATTCGATGATGGTGTGCGAGCGGACCCCCAGCTCCTGGATGCAGGTCGCGGAGATCCCCATGCCGAAGCCGACCTCCAGCACGTCCCCATGGCTCGCGGTGACGATGCGGGCCATCGCCTCCATCAGCGGCCGCTCCCAGTCCTGCATCACCTGCTGCCCCTCGATCACCAGTTGGCGGTCGTCGTACTCGGCACGGCTCGCTCCCCACTGCTGCTGGATGAGGACGCGCTCGGAGCCGTCGACGAAACGGGCCGCCAGGCGGTCGAGCTCGATCAGATCGTCGGAGAATTCGTCGAGGCTGCGCTGCAGAAGCCAGTGGCGCTGCATCGTCTGGGGGGGACGGATGAAGTCGTCGCGCAGGCTGCGCAAGGCCAATTCGAAATCAGGATGGCGCACGGTCAACTGCGCCCCTTTCCAGGCAGAGACCTTCCCTTTACGGGCCGGCCGCTTCCCCGGCCCGGCCGGCAGCTCCTCCAGCTCGCTCAACAGCCGTTCCGCCACCTCGTTGGGGAGGCTGGCGAGATCTTCGATCAGCCGCTCGAGGTCGTCCTCGCCGGCTTCGTCGGAGCCGCCCGAGCGCACGCGGGCGACGACCGCCGCTTCGAGCACGGCGGGATGGGCGGCGAGCGCCGCCTCGATCTCCCCCGGCTCGATCCGAAAACCGCGGACCTTGACCTGTGCGTCGATCCGGCCGAGAAACTCGAGGTTGCCGTCCGGCAGATGGCGGACGAGGTCACCGGTGCGGTACATGCGGGCGCCCGGCCGGCCGCTCCAGGGATCGGGGATGAACGCGACCGCGGTCTGCGCCGGCCGGCGCAGGTAGCCACGGGCGAGGTCGTGCCCGCCGATATGGAGATGTCCGGGAATCCCGATCGGCACCGGCTCCAGGAGCTCGTCCAGAGCATAGACCTCGGCCGGCGCGAGGGGTCTGCCGATCGGTACCGAGCGCGAGCACGCCTCGTCCTCCGCGTGGGTCGCCTGGTAGACGGTGGCGCCGATCGTCGTCTCCGTCGGACCGTACGCGTTCACCAGGGCGATCCGGTCGCCGACCGCCCGTGTCCAGTCCCGGAGGCGCTCGCCGAGCACCATCTCGTTGCCGACCACCAGCAGCCGGAGGCTCGCCGGCACGGCCGTCACTCCACCGCGGTCGAGCTCCAGGGCCAATGCATGCCAGAGCGATGCGGGGATGTTGGCGACCGTGATCCGATGCTCGTCGAGAAAGCCGACCAGCTCGGGGATCGACGCCAACCGGCTACCCGGCCAGGAGACCAGCGTGGCGCCGGCGAGCCAGGTCGGGAAGATCTCTTCGGCTGCCACGTCGAAGCTCGGGGAGGTGAACTGCAGCACGCGATCGGTGGGGCGTAGCGCATACCGGGCCAGGGCCGTCACCACGTGGTTCGCCAGTGCGACCTGCGGGATGACCACCCCCTTGGGCCGCCCGGTCGAGCCGGAGGTGTAGATGACGTAGGCGGCGCAGCGCAGGTCGAGGTCCGGAGTCTCCAGGGGTCCGTCGTCCGTAGCGCCATGACGCGAGATCTCGAGGATGGGGCTCTCCATCTTCGGCAGTCTCCCGGCGAGGCCGGGGCCGGCGAGGATCACCCGGGCGCCGGTCTCTCCGATCATCAGCTCCAAGCGCTCCGCCGGGTAGTCCGGGTCGAGCGGCAGGTACGCCGCTCCCGCTCCGAGGACGGCCAGCATCCCGATGCCCATCTCGAAGCCGCGCTCCACGCAGAGGCCGACCACCGATTCCGCCCGCACCCCCAACGCCCGCAACCGCCCGGTGAGCTCCCGCGCCCGCAGGTCGAGCTCGCGGTACGTCAGCCGCTCCTCACCCACCTGAACGGCCGTCGCCTCGGGCATCCGCAGGGCCTGGCCGGCGAAGAGCTCCCGGACGCCGCGCGCCGCGGGCAGCAAACCGGCCGGGGCGCTCCATTCACAGACCAGGTGGTGACGCTCGGCGGCCGCGAGCCACGGCAGGCTCGCGAGCACGGCTTCCGGCGAGCGCACCAGCCCGGCGATCAGGCGTTGGAGATGCCCCATCGCACGCTCGACCGTCACGCCGCCGAGATGGCCGGCGTCATGGACCAGGGTCAGCTCGAGGGTCGCGGGCCCGGCCGTTACCGCGAGCCCCAGATCGCAGCCGGCGAGCGCCGCACGCGGCTCGGCGAGCGCCTCCCCGAAGGCGACCCGCAGCGGCTCGCAGCCGGCGGCGTCCGCCAGCACCCACCCCGCCGCGGTCCGTGTCACGGCGAGGCAACCCTCGCCCCGTCGCTCCATGGCGACCAGAGCCTCCGCCGCCGCGCCGACCCCCTCGCTTCCCCGGGCGTCGCCGGCGAGGTCGAAGAGCAGCATCATCGCCTCGTTCCCGGGGCCCGCAGCTCCCGAGCCGAGAGCCGCGATCGCCACCTCGTTCCTGCCGCTGTCATAGCGGCGCAGCAGCTCGACGAAAGCCGTGAGCGGGATGGCGGCGGGGCGGGTGCCATGCTGCCCGGCGAGCGAGCGGAGGCTCGGCAGGAGGTCCGCGGGGATCGGCGAATGGCGAACCCCTCCCTGCCAGGCGCTTTCCTGGCTCGGGCGCGACCGGTCCAGCGGCACGGAGGACGGGCCCTCCCGAGGGGGGCGCGAGACCCGGGACGGAGACGCTGCGGGGAGTTCCTTGACGGGGATCACTCGTCGAGCTCCACTTCGTCGAAGACGCGGTCCAGGTCTTCCTGTCCGACACGGGCGAGCGGGAAATCGGACGGCGTGTAGCCGCCGGCCTCCGGCGACCGGCAGTGGGCCAGCAGCGCCTGCAGGCGCGCGATGAGCTCGCCCGCCAGGCGCTCGATGGTCTCGCGGCGATAGATCCCTCCGCCGTAGGACCAATCGAAAACCAGGCGCCCGCCGAGAACCCGGCTGTTGATCGCGATTCCGTGGGCGCGCCGGCCCCGCGGGTCGCGGGCCGGCCCGATCGGCTCACGCAGCGGCACCAACTGAGCACCCTCCGGCAGGTTCTGGTCGAATTGACCCAGGTAGTTGAAGATCACCCCCGCCCTGGGCATCGCGAGCAACGCCTCGCGCTGGGCCGGGAGGTCGCTCAGGTACCGCAGCATGCCGAACCCGAGCCCGCCGCGCGGCACGGCGCGGAGCTGCTCCTTGACCGCCTTGAGGGCCTCGCCGAGGTCGTCCGCGTCCTCGGTGTCCAGCAGCACGGGGAAAAAAGCGGTGAACCAGCCGATCGTACGCGAAGCATCGAAATCCTGGCCCAGGTCGTCGCGGCCATGGCTCTCGAGGTCGACGAGCAAACGGCGCGAGCCGGTCCAGCCGGCGAACGCTTCGACCAGGCCGGTGAGCAGCACGTCGTTGATCTGGGTGTGATAGACGCTCGGCACCTCCTTGAGGAGGAGCCGGGTTTCCTCCTCGTCCAGCCACACGGTCACCGTGCCCTGGAGAGCGACCGTGTCCTCGCCACCGGGATGGTCCACCGGGAGCGCCGGCATCCGGCGCCGGGCAGGCGACGCCCAGTAGCTCATCTCCTCACTCACCTCGTCCGAGCGCAGGCGCGCCGCGAGCGCCTCCGCCCAGCGCTGGTAGGATGCGGTCTTCGCCGGCAGGCGGGGCGGTTCACCACGGCCGAGGCTGTGGACGCTCTGCTGCAGGTCTTCGAGCAGGATGCGGGAAGAGACGCCGTCCGTGACCAGGTGATGCGCGACGACCAGAAGGCGCCCCGCAACCTCGGCTCCGCTGTCGAAAAGCACGGCGCGCAGCAGCGGACCCGCCGCGAGATCGAGACTGCGTTGCGCATCGCCGGCCGACTCCTCTCGCGCCCGGGCCTGCGCCGGGGCCGGCAGGGCCCTGAGGTCGATCCAGGTGAAAGGGGCTGCGTCGTCGGGCGGAGCGTTCCACTGCCGCCACCCACTCCCATCGCGGGCGAACCGAAGCCGCAGGGCGTCGTGATGCCGCAGCAGGTGGCCGAACGCTGCGGCGATCACTCGCGGCGCGATCGCCCGCGGCATCGCGAGGAGCAGCGACTGGTTGAAATATCGCGGGTCCGGCAGATCCTGCTCGAAGAACCAGGCCTGGATCGGCGTCAGCGGAACCGGTCCGGCGACCGACCCTTGATCCACCGCCGGACGGTCCACAGTGCCGGCGACCGCCGCCAGCTCGGCGATCGTCTGATGCAGGAAGAGCTGGCGCGAGGTCAGGCCGAGGCCGGCCTCGTTGGCGCGCGCCATGACCTGAACGCCGAGAATCGAGTCGCCGCCGAGGCGGAAGAAGTTGTCGTGGACCCCCACCTTGTCGAGCCTGAGGACCTCTTGCCAGATCCGGGCGAGGACCGCCTCCTCGCGGCTGCGCGGGGGCTCGAAGGTGCCGGCCGGAGCCGAGCGCTCCGGCGCGGGCAACCGCACCCGGTCTACCTTGCCATTGACGGTGAGCGGCATGAACTGGAGCGGTACGAGGACGGCAGGCACCATGTGCTCCGGCAGCCTCCCCGCCAGGAAGGCGGCGAGCTGACCGGGATCCATGGCGATTCCGGGCTCCGGCACGACGTAGGCGACGAGCCGGGGATGGTCGCTCTCCCGGGCCAGGACCACGACGCACTGGCGCACCCCCGGTGCCTGCGCGAGCAACGTCTCGATCTCGCCCAACTCGACCCGGAAGCCGCGAATCTTGACCTGGTGATCGGCACGTCCGAGGAACTCGAGGCTCCCGCTGGCCCGATGGCGGACCAGATCGCCCGTGCGATAGAGACGCTCCCCCGGCTCGCCGCTCCAAGGGTCGGGAACGAAGCGTTCTGCCGTCAGATCGGGCCGGCGGAGATAGCCGCGCGCCACCCCGACACCGCCGACGTACAGCTCGCCGGTGACTCCCCGGGGCACCAGTTGCCGGCTCGGGTCGAGGACGAAGAGGCGAGCGTTCGCGACCGGGCTCCCGATCGCCACCGGCCCCGGCGGCGGGATTCCAGCCGCCACCTCCTCGACCGCACAGCCGACGACCGTCTCGGTGGGCCCGTACTCGTTGACCAGCCGCAGGCCGGGGGAGCGCTCGCGCCAGGGTGCGAGGCGCTCGCCGAACAGGGCCTCACCGCCGAGGATCAGCGTCCGGGCGGCGAGCGGCGCGCCGCGGCCGAGCAACTCGTCGAGGACATCGAGATGGGAGGGAGTCAGCTTGACGAAGCTGAACCGCCGGCCGCCCTGGAGGGCGTCGGCGAGCGCCTCGACACCGTCGTCCTGAGGCAGCAGCTCGACGCTCCTCCCGGCGAGAAGAGGGGCGAACAGGCTCGTGACGGTCAGGTCGAAGCCGAGTGCCGAGTGGACAGGCGCCCCGTCTCCCGTGGCGACGTCGTAGGCGTCGACCGCCCACCGGAGGTAGTTGACGACTCCCCGGTGAGGAACCATGACTCCCTTGGGTTGTCCGGTCGAGCCCGAGGTATAGATCACATAGGCCAGGTTCTCCGGCGTCAGCGCAACGGGGGGCGGGGGCTCTCCCCCGGCATCCCCCGAAGCCACGCCGTCGAGGATCACGAGCGCCGCGGCGCTCGGCGGCAAGGACGGCGCTTGTCGCTCGTCGACCAGGATCACGGCAACCCCGGCCTCTTCCAGCATGAAACTCAACCGCTGCGCGGGATAGGAGGGGTCGAGGGGCAGGTAGGCGCCTCCCGCCTTGAGGATGGCGAGCACACCCACCAGAGCTTCCAGCGACCGGTCGGAGCAGAGCCCGACGACGATCTCCGGGCCGACCCCAAGGTCGCGCAGCCGGCGGGCCAACGCGTTGGCGTGCGCATCGAGCTCCGAGAAGGTGAGGCTGCGACCGCGGCAGAGGGCCGCCGTGGCCGCCGGCTGCTCGGCCGCCCGGGCGGCGACGAGCTCGTGCAGACAGGCGTCCGCCGCCGCCGGGGAAGAGGTGTCGTTCAGCGTCCGGACCAGCCAGTCCCGCTCCGCCGGCGAGGTCGCCACGAGGTCGCCGACCGCCCCTTCAGGCCGTCTGGCGGCGTCCGCGAGCAGGGCCGCCAGCCGGCCTGCGAGAAGCTCGGCGTCCTCGCGAGCCCATTGCGCGCCGTCACATCGGACGTCGGCCGACCAGACGCCGCTCTGGTGCCGACAGACGAGCTGGGTTCCGAAGGGCTCGGTCGTGACGTCGGTCGCCACCATCTCGAGCTCGCAGCCACCCGCCGAGCGGGCCGCCGGCAGCTCTTCCGTTTCAAAGCCGAAGGCGAAGCGCGGGAGCGCGGCATCGCGCTCGCTCTCCCAGGTGAAATACTCCTGCCAGCGAGCGGCGTCGGCGAGGCCGCGAGCGGTCCTCCCCACCAACTGGCGAAACGAGAGATCGGCGTCGACCTGGACGACGAGGGGCACCGATCTCGCCACCAGCCCGACGGCACCGTCGAGATCCTCGTACTTGCGGCCATCGAGGACGGCGCCGAGCCCGATCGTGTTGCGGCCGGTCAGCCGCGCCAGCAGGGCCTGCCAGCCGGCGAGCAGCACGGCCGGGAGCGGGACCTCCTCCGTCACCAGCGCCGCCAGCGCCGCCAAGTCTTCCGGCGTCAGGGGGACCCGCGCCGCGACGGGCCGTCCGGATTCGCCGACGGCGTGAGTCTCGCCGGGCAGCCCACCGGCCGTCGCGACCTCAAGGTCGACCCGCCGCCAATACGACCGGCCTTCCGCCGCGTCCTCATCGTCCAACAGATCGTTCTGCCACTCGGAGACGTTGAGGAACTGGAGGACGTCCTCGTCGCCCCCGGTCTCGCCGCCCGCGAGAGCGGCGATAACCTCGCGGAACAGATTGCTCAGCGAGCGGCGATCGGCGGCGAGCGACGGCAGGCTCAGTGTCCAGAGGGCCGTCTGCGGCGCGAGGATGACGAGCCGCGAGCGCAGGATCGGCCCCCGCTCGGTGTCGCAGACCCGCCTGAGCTCCGCGGCCAGCAGGCGCTCGGCGATTTGCCGCGGCTCGCCCTCCGACGGTGCCGTGGCGCCATTCTCGAAGCTCCAGAGGGGTTGCTCCCCCAACACCTGGAGCGCGGTGCGCATACCGGGCGCCTGGTGGAAGGTCGTCCGCAGGACGTGATGGCGTCCCACGACGTGCGCGAGGGCACGCTCGAGGGCCGCGGGGTCCAGGGAGCCGCGAATGAGGATGGCGCACTGCGCCTGCCCGCCGCCCACCGCTCCATCCAGGAGCCAGAGACGGCGCTGCTGCGGCGACAGCCGGAAACCTTGAACTTGATGCTGCATCAATACCTCCAGGTGGAACCGATCATCCGGCTCCCTCCCCTAATCGATTGCAATGGGTTTCGGCGCCACCCGGCGAAGCTTGCCAAGATTGCTCCGGTCGCGATCCTCTCTCCCTGCCTCACCCTCGTCTCCAGGCCGCGCCGGGCGCGGCTCCAGAGGGAGAGAGCGCAAATGCGGAAAGGAGCTCGTGGTGGTCCTGACCCGCATCTGGTTGACGGCTCCGAACGACTCGGGCAGGCCCAGCCGGCGGAAGATCTGCCGGATGGTCGTCCCCGGCCCGACTTCGGCCAGCACCCGGGCGGTCGGCTCGTCGCCCGGAAGAGCCGAGCTTCCCCCCTCCGGGGAGGGGGCGTAGCCTTCGTCCCCCGTCCGCAGAAAGACGCGCTGATCGGCCCGCACCCTCTCGAACTGGCGGTCGAGGAACTGCTCGCAGACCTGTCGCTCGCTGCGGCGTGGACGGCCGCAGTCGGACCGCTGAAGGTAGAACCAGATCATCGGCGACTGCTCGAAGAGCAGGAGATTGCTCACCTGCCAACGCCGGTTGTCGGGGAGCGCGTCATAGACCTTCTGCACCTCCGGGTCGCCGAGATCGACGTACCAGGACAGCCGGCCCATCGCCTGGTCGAAGCGGTTGAGGCAGGGGGCGACCAGCTCGAGCCCGCAGCCGGCAGCCAGCGCCTCGAAAGACTCCACCGTGTAGCTACGCTCGACGGGCTGCATCAGGACGTCGGCGAGCATCGCCTCCGGCGCTCCCTTGTTCTGCCGCAGGAGACCTCCCATCAGGTTCCTGCCCGGGAAGGCATCGATCAGCCGCCGGGTCAGCTCGAGCTCGGTCTCGAAATCGACCGCCGCGGGGTCGTCGCCGCCCAGGATCCGCACCACCTTCTGGAAATTGCTGGGGAGCAGGCGGTGGAAGCGGTTGTAGACCATCAGCTCCAGCACGCCCGTAGGCTTTGCCGCCGCCGCCAGCCGCGCGAGAGGCACCGCCGGATCCGCATTGTGATGAATGACCCCGGTCGAGAGAACGAGGTCGAAGCGGTCCTTGTAGGGGGCGTCGTTGATGCTCTCCTGGCGCAGCTCGAGGTTGGTGATCCCGAGTTGCGCGGCGGTTTGAGAGCAGATCTGGAGCGACGAATCCGACAGATCGGAGCCGAGCACCCGGCCGTGCGGGAAGCGCAGGGCCGTATAGACCGCCTGGTTGGTGCCGCAGCCGGCAACCCAGATCTCGGGCGCCGAGGGGACCGTCCCATGGTCCCAATCACCGAGGCTCTGATTGAGCAGCATCGTCTCGAGCTCGGGGTCCGCGGAGCATTGGAATTTGATCGGCGCCCACGGATAGGGAAACCGGCTGTAAAACTTCGCGTTGATGCCGTCCACCACGTCGATGGACTCGGCGAGCATCAGATTTTCTTCGTCGCTGCGCTGCATCGTAATCCTCTCCTCGCGCCCTCGGCAGGACCGGGCTTTAGAACTCGTCCATGTCGCCTAGAGCGACGAGCAACTTGCGTTCGCCCGAGAAAGGGTTGCGGCCGTGCGACGCGAGCACGTTGTCGAGCACCAGTACGTCACCCTGCTGCCAGGGGAAACAGACCTCGAGACTCCGGTAGGCGTCCAGGATCTCCTGCATCTCCCCGTCCGCGATCGGGGAGCCGTCGCCGAAGTAGCAGTTCCGCGGTAGGTCCTCCTCGGAGAACAGGCTCTCGATCGAGCGGCGGGTCTCGGGGTCGAGGCAGGAGACGTGCCAGTGCTGGGCCTGATTGAACCAACTGCGCTCCCCGCTCACCGGGTGCCCGATGACCGCGGGCCGCAGCGAGCTGGTCCGCAGGCGATCGCCACCCTTCCATTCGAAACCCATCCGGTCGCGGCGGCAGACCTCTTCCGCCTCCGCGCGGTCCGCGGTCTGGAAGATGCTCTTCCAATCCAGCCCGAGACCACTTCCCGAGTTGCGCACGTAGAGCACCTGCTGCGCCTCGAAGCGCTCGCGCAGCTCGGGCCGGATCGCTCGATAGACACGCCGGCTGTCGACGATCGGGGTCTCGCCCCCCTGCTCGGCGGGCTTGACGCAGCAGAACAGGATCTTGCGGGGCCAGCGATAATTGAATGAGTTTTCATTGTGCCACAGCAACTGTTTTTCCGGCGGGTAGAACACCGGCGTGTAGACGTTGCCGCTGACCGACTGGCGCGGATGCTCGCCGTTCTCGTTGAACAGCTCGTCACAGACGTTCGCGGCGAAGCGCTCGAAGGCGACGTCGCTGTCGATGCCGAAGCCGCGGAAAAGGATGGCTCCATAGCGCAGGAGGTCGGCTTCCAGGGCCTGCCGGTGGGCCTGCGCCCAGGCGGCGAGGTCGACGTCCCTCAGGGCCGGCTCGAGGACCAGCGGCAGCTCCTGGCCGGGAGCCAGGAAGCCGCGCCGGACCACCTCCGGCTCGGCGACCGCCACCCCCTTGGGCTTGATGTCCTTGAGCCTCTTCAAGCTGATCTGTTTCCGTTCGGCTTCGTGCATGGTCGTTCGGGTCCTTTCGTTTTCGGCGATCTTGTCTTCGAGTTGGTACAGACTGGCATCAGGGTTGCGGACGGCTTCGGTGAGCACAGTCTCGAAACCCTGCCGGAAGCGCTCGACGGTCGCCGCGTCGAACAGCTCGCTTCGGAAATTGAAGGAGCCTCCGAGCCCCTCACCGAGGGCATAGACGAAGACCGCGAGGTCGAACTTCGCGGTGCTCGTGTCAACGTCGGCAGGCACGAAGGACAGCTCTTCGGTTTCGGCTGACAGGCCGGGGACCTCCGTCCTTTCCCCAGGTGTGTTCTGCAGGATCAGCTTGACCTGATACAAGGGTGAATGGTGCAGGGTCCGCTGAACGTTCAGGGCGTCGACCAGTTGCTCGAAGGGAAGGTCCTGGCGCGCGTACGCGTCGAGCGTCACCTCCCGGACCCGCGCCAGCGCATGCCGAAAGCTGAGGTTACCGGCGAGTTGGACGCGCAGGACCAGCTCGTTGACGAAGAACCCGATCAGCCCTTCGGTTTCACGCCGGGTGCGGTTGGCGATGTCGGTGCCCACGACCAGGTCGTCGCGCCCGGTCAGTTGCCGCAGCAGCACCAGGAAGCCGGCGAGGAGGGCCATGAACAGCGTCGCGCCCTCA
>Ga0134121_10000524_pt1 | contig 43311 bp, 85 predicted proteins | sample KB301_FD_96463 | JGI IMG/M metagenome (GOLD analysis project Ga0134121, IMG submission 96463) | Terrestrial soil microbial communities without Nitrogen fertilizer from Kellogg Biological Station, Michigan, USA - KB3-0-1 | ecosystem: Environmental > Terrestrial > Soil > Unclassified ...
CTGACGGAGGGAGATAAGAGTCTGGTGTTTCTCTACCTATCTCCGAGTCGCCGTCACCATAAGTCACTTTCTTATGAGCCGTTAAAGGAGTATCTTCATACTCAGTAAAACTTTCTTCATTTATCATCTTATGGCCTTATTTTAGTTCTCATATAAATCCAAGATATTCTCCCGTATTGCTTCTTCAAACTCAGCAGGAAGTGTCTCTTGGGACATAAACAAATCAAACATAAACTCTTGTAGAAACTCATCTTCGGTTAAATCCATATTATTTCTCCTTTTCACTCGAAAGTTCTTCTAACTCTACGCCATATATTCTGTTCATTAGATATCGATAGTTTTTTTCGAGATCATTAACTCTTTCGGTTATATCGCCGTGTGACTCAATCACATATTCCTGTAACTGTTCAAGAGTCCACTTAGGTCTTATCATTTCCATCTCACTCCTCCGTGTTGATTAGGTCATAATCTTCCATACGATAAGATCCATACGAATATTTTCCACTCATCATATCCCATCCTCTCACAAATACATCTCCTTCCATCTTCCCACGCAAGACGGGATGTGAAATATCGTTTAATGAAATATATTCAGGAACAAATTTTTTACCATGCTTAGTCCTACACGGCTTAAACGGATCGAACTTTTTCTCTTGCTTCGGCAACTCAGATTCGGGGACGTTTTTTAAAAAGAGTTCATCCCGGCTTTCATTGGCTTTACACTTTCCATCCTTTGTGTATTCGCCATAAGAATCTTTTCCGTCTTTATTAGTAAATAATACAAGTATTGGATAACGCTCATCCCTCATATTTGTACTGATAACTCTCACTGATTCTTCGGTTCCCATTTCTTTCCTGCGAACCGGCTTAGACCAATCTATTTTAGGCTCTGGTTTAACTACTTTCTTCAATCCGGAAAGTTCAGTCAAACATTCTTCTCCGCTATTAGCGATCACTAAACAATATGTAGCTTCTTCCGGGCCAATTCTACTTATTATAGCTCTACCAAAAGTAGAGCACTCCACATAGTCGCCAACTTTGAACTCTGGAACAGCTTTTGGTTTCTTTATGAGTTTCTTTAGATCGGATGTATTAGGTAATCCCGGAAATCCATAGTCGTAGAATACCTTTACTACAATCCCATCAAAGAATTTTGAGATGTAGGTATCTTCTCTAATTTCTCCTTTATTTCCATATTTATCTATTACTCGATCTCCGACCTTAAACTCAATTTTCTTCTTTCGGAGTTTTGTTAAGCAACGAGTCTCTATAAGGTTAGATGTGATACATGCTGAGTCAAGCTTAACAATAGCAAGATCTTTATTTCGATAGTGGAAACTGTCTATAGACCCTTTACCAAAAGCAGTCAGTACGCGATCACCGACTTTGAACTCGGCCTTCTTCTTACGGAGTTTTTTTAGATCGGCTACGTCATACGGGTAAATCTTCATCAAAAAATCTTTATCCCTACAAACCATAGCGCAGCCATCTAAAATATCAATTATTTTACCTTTGTAATTTTTATCGTCTATGACTCGATCTCCAACATTGAATACGACTGGCTTCTTGACGAGTTTCGTCAGCTTATGCTCTTTCATGCACTCTTCTTTTTCTCGCTCATCAAACTTAACCATATAAAGTTCTTCATTCATATCTTTTACAACCGTTCCTTTACCGCCATAGCTTCCAACCACCCTATCGCCCACCTTGAAGTCAGACATCGATTTCTCCTCTAGATATTTATGTATTGGCCTTTATAGTAAATCTGTTCTACTTTTTTTGCTCCTTCATTATCTGAAAAGGAAATATGACAACCAGTTTTCTCCTTATCGTAATCATATTTAACGAATATATTTAGATGATGGTCTTCAAGAATTTTATTTATCTCCACTAGCAAATCTTTTAGTTTTTTTACATCTACCGGAATTATCTCCATTTCAATTTCACGTATTTCTTCTTCTAGTTTCCATCCATATTGTCGTGTGCTTTTTTGACATTCCTTTAGAAACTTTAGTCGATCTTCTAGTTTCTTATTTTGTTCTTCGTCAGACATAGATTTTTTCTCCGTCATATGCAATATAAAACAGACGTCCTATCTGATAGGTTCTTTCATCCGTAATAAAATATATTGTTAAATCATCAGTATCATCATGAGATATATTCATCTTATTTTCTTCGAGAAAATCATTTAATTCATTTAGTATTATCGTAAGTTTATTTATGTTTGTAGGGATGAGAGCACGCTCAATCTTTAAAATTTCATCACAAAGCACCCCTGTTTCTTTATGAAGATCGAAGTGCCTCTTCTGCAAGATTTTTAACCTTTCTTTTAATTTCGTTTCTTTATCTGAGTCAGTCATTTTTTATTCCTTACCATTGGTAATTATTGTCAATTATATAAACTTGAGTATGTCTACGTAACCAATCCGATTCTTTTGGAGGAAGAATATCCTTGTGTATACCTCTTATGAAAGCTCTCCAACAAAAGCTATCCGACATACAACCACGATGTTCATCTGCCTGATTAAATCGATGCCATTCTTTAGGAATTAGAAACCCATGTTTGAACTCGGTTAAAGGAGAACCGGATACCCAAACATACATCGGTAAGTCCAATCTACACATATCAAATCGTTGTATTCCATTTACACGAGGAACAAAATCAGTATGCCATCCAGGAATACAGGGAAATTGTCTTGGCATTAACATATGAACCTTAATATCCCAGGTAAAATCATGAACATTATCGGGAAAGGTATCTAGTACTTCTTTAATATCAGGCATCAACTCGATTGTTTTTTCATATGATGCTTGATGAATTCCACAGTGTTGCTTACTCCAATCGATGTCGTTCATTTCTTATCCCGTATTGATTCCAAGTATTCTTCTTCTATTTGATAGACCAATTTCTCCAGTTCATTTTTGTCATGTTCATAATCTTCTTCTGGGCTGCAAGTTCCTATATCCGCAAGATGACATTCTGTTTCAGGTGTCATGATATATTGCCCTCCTTTCCATCCTTCAAATGTCCTTTGTATACACCACGTCGCCATCTCTATCATATAACCTATTGCGACCCTATTATCATATTTCTGAAATGCTAGTTCATCATAGAAACCGCGATATGAATGAGGGTCACTAATTGCCACTGATGGAACAAAATTTGGATCAATATTTTTCAGTCTGTGGATAAGATGATCAAGTTTCATTTCTTCTCCTCTTCATTCTCATATTTCTCCATCATCTTTTCTATGGCATCATCTTCTTTAAGGATAAGAGAAAGTATGTTGTCAAATCTCTTGCAAGACTCTTTTGGAAATACGGTCTTTTTTAAAACATTTCCGTTAGATAGCATATTCCGACTATAGAGAATGATAGTACTTATCTCGCGAAGGAAAGCATATTTCTTGGCATTAGAATATTTTTTTTTCATTTGACTTCCTCTTTACTCAATCTCTCCTTAATAGTTACTATGTATTAGTTTCCCATCCCTGTAGAAACTCTATTCCGTGCTTCTTTAATTGCTTACTCTCAAAATATTGTTTTATATTTCTCATTTTTCATACTCGATATCTGATATACGATGGGAATTATCCTTTGAATTTGTTAGATCTATGAAATTCCAATCAGAGTCATGAGTGGAGTCATATCCTACTTTTAAGTAATATCCATTTTCCGAAAGAATCCCGTTTATCTGGTTCATAACCTCTTTCATTTTTATCTTTTCAGGAAAACTTAACTCCTCTTCAATCTCTTCTATCCTTCTCTTAAGTATTTTAATCCTCTCAAGTAGCTTTACATTTTCAACATCAAGATCAATCTTTACTTTCTCTAATTTCTTTGTATTACAATTAGACTCTTTAATGCGTGAGTCCAGTTCATCTTGATATAATTTTAGCTCTTTCTTTAGCTCGTCATTCATTCTTCTATCCTGTGTTTTATATTCATCTTAAGAAGATTATTAACTTTCTCGTTTTTTCTAAATCTAACAAAAATCCCAAGTCCAGAACCATCCAATATACAGCCGTTTCTACTTAGAATTACTTCTATATTATTTATCATGTGAGTAAGTTCAATATCTATCACTCTCTTAGTAAACATTTTCACAAAATATTCTGGTGATTTTGATATACCAGGATCTTTCATTAACGAATCAATACTTTTCTTTGGCATTGAATGTTTCTCAAACTTATCCATATTTTCTGAATACTGCAAAATATAAGAGGGAGATTCCGCATGATTATAAGCGACACATACTTCTCCTTCTCCGCATGTCGTATCCCACCTCAAATTGTGCTTATGGAAATATCTTTCTAGCCTATTGGCTACCGCTTTAAGCCTCTGTATGTTTTCTTCACTCTCCATTTTCTAATCTCCTAATTGATAGGCCGTCACCGGCGCATTCATCTAAAACTAGAGTCTATGACTATAATTTTAGTTGGTACCCATGAACACACAGGCGACAGATTTATATTAAAACATCTTTTAACCTAAAGTCAAATTTTTTTCTTGTTGTATTCTAAAATAAACTTCTTCTCTGTATATATTTATATCTCGGGGCGCATCAAATCCAATTCTAACTTGATGTCCTTTTATACCTAGAACTCTTACTTTTATTACTTCTTCATTTTTTAGTAAGTAAATAAGTTCGCCCACTCTTCTAGTAAGAATTAACATAGTAATCTCCATTTTCAGTTAAGTAATTGTTTAACAACACTTCCACTTTCTTGTACATATACATCTCCTTCAACTTCTCAATTGCAGCGCTTATATGCCGCAATTCTGATTTAGAAGCCGGACAACGTGGATGATTCTTTAAGTACCATTCCATCGCTGACACCATTGTCATAGCTTCTTCTGTAGAGATATCCATATAACCCTCCTTGGTTAAAGAAATGCCTCAGTATCTAATTCAATTTGAACTTTCTTGCTGTCTTTAAGCTTAATCACTTCTGCTAGAAAGTCAGGATCGTTCTTACAGATTCTCTGCGTATCTTTGAATATTATTTTCAAATCATCCAAAGTGATACAGAGACTAATCGCATCCCTCACAGCTTCTTTCTCATCGTCAGTAAGCATCCGAGTTTCTACTTCTAGATGCTTTGGAGCAGCTTGAGTATCTCGAATTGCGCTCGAATAGGAAGTTGGAGAACTAACCACTCTTTCGGCAGATGGGATTGTTTCTATTTCTGTTTCATCTAAAACACCTAAACCCGCTATACTTAAAGTTGCTCGGCGTTTAGCTTTTGTCTCAGCTTTCATTAAAGCATTGGCAAGCGCATCACCCGACAGTCCTTTTATAGAGACCGCACCGCTTGCAATATCAGCTCTCCCATCGGCTGTATTCGCGTGCGCAATAACAATATAGATATCATTAACAATCTTAGTTTCAATCTCTGAGATACTTATTTTTCGCAAACTTCTAAGTTGTTCTGTTGCATCTTTACGCGCATACAATGTTTCTTTTCCTTGCAACTTAATATAGTCAAAAGGGCGTGTGACAGGATTAAGACCAAGCGCATTACATACATCTAAGTAATAAGCAGTTTTCTCGGCTGCTGTTAGTTTGCTTAAGTCACCTTGAATAACCACCTTATCGAAAGCTTCTTGATTGTATGCTTGCATTTCATTGCTCATAGTTTTTCTCCTGTTGGAATTGCAGATTTAAGTGTGTTCAATCTTTTAATATCTATATCATGTATTAAATGACAGTTATGGAACTCTCTTTCTAATAAAATACTTTCTTTCAAATAATCACATAATTCTAACAAATAATTTTTCCAGGTCACATGTTTTACTTTCTCAAGATTATCATGATCTAGATCTAATATTTCTTTAACTTTAATAAAATCTGGTGATTTTTTCATACAATTCTCCCTTTTTGAAATGTGAACCCTCTTAGTTTAAGAAAATAACGACTTACTATTCCAACCCGTCTTCTTCCCAGCATTATCAAAAACAACTTTTCTTCACTACCCATATAGTCCTTCATGTCAACGCTCCTTTTAAAATATCTGAAAGCTCAGTATGACCTCTCAGTGTTGCGAACTTAATCGCTAACTCGATATACTCATTAAATCTCGTAGGTTTTCTGTCTAGAATCATTTCTGCTGTTTCGATAAAACCATTCTCAGCACACATGACTAGAGCGCACCCCAGATTTTCTCTTTCACATTCTTTCATAAAGATCTCTGTGAGTCGTACTGTTGTTCTAAAATTTCAGGATGTCTTTGTACCATCACCGGCCAATTCTCAACGACTTCTTTATCTAAAAGATTCTGTATTTTATCTTTATAGAAATTAGCACCAGTCTTTTTCACTTCCTCGAGTAAATCAAACGCGGTATCTTTATCTTGATGAATAAGATATTGAGCCATTCGATATATCAAAGAGTTTTCAAAGTTATTGCCAACTTCCGGCGCTTCTCGTATAAAATCAATTTGGTTATCAACATTATCATCGATAAGCAAATAACCGGTTAAAATATCTTTATCTTCGGTATTCATATCCTGATAATCATAAATTCCTTTTTCAAATAAGTAATGCACGCAATCTGATAGTGAAGTATCTTTCATTTTAATCTCCTTTAAGTTAAAATATGTTTTAACCTGCTGCCCATAAAAAATCAGAATCGCTTCTGATGTAACCAATGTAACTCGGATTACACATGCTGTCTGTAAGCTATATCTGAAAGTGTTGTAAGCCAAACGCTCGGTTGTTTATTTCTTGAACAACTGAAATTTTAACAAAAAACATGTTTTACTCTATAAATATAGGCAATATATGAAAAAAAGCAATATTAAACGACTTCGAGAAGAAATTAAGTTGACACAAGAGCAGTTTGCAAAAGAAATTGGTGTTTGCAAAATCAGTGTTTCTTATTACGAGTCTGGAAAAGTCACCCCATCGGCACCTGTAATGTCGAGAATTATTAAAGTAGCTAAACGCTATAGAGTAACTATTACCCTCGATGAACTCCTTGGAAAATAGCATATGAGAGAATGGTTTAAACACGATATCTATACCACAACTGACCCCAAAATAATCATCATTATGAGTGAGTTTGGGGGTATAGGATATGCCTTTTTCTGGCGGATTGTAGAGATGCTTTATGCATCCGACCGGGGTGATTTAGTCATTGATCAGACACTTATATTGTCTCTGGCTACTCAACTGAAAACCACCACTGAACACCTCAAAGATATCCTTAAACGCTTTATGGATCTGGATATTTTTACCCAGAATATTGTCAGCATGAGCCCTACAAAAGGAGATAAAATGAACGATGAAAGTGGGTCAAAAAGTGGGTCAAAACCCCCTAAAATGATCCAAAATGATCCGGATCATTTGGATCAAAAAGCGGATCATTTTCTGCAAAATGATCCGATAGTTTTGACCTCAAAAAGGGTCAAAGAAATTGTTATTGAAAAGACCAACAAATGGCGTCAGTACAAGGAAAATCAGGTTTTTCATGGGAAGGCAGGCGGTAGGCCAATTGAACCCATGAAAGTTGGGTCAAAAGGGTACGAAAGCCAAGAAGTAGATTTAAAAGATAATAATAAAGATCTTAGATCTAAACAACTGAAGAGTAATATTATAAAAATAAGATCTAAAAAACATTGGTCAAATTTTGAAATTTTTTGGAAATTTTACCCGAAGCGGGTGGCCAAACTCATCGCAGCAAAAGTTTGGTCACGAAAGCATCTCGACGACAAGTTAGAAATTATTTTGGACGATCTCAAAAAACGAAGCTCGGATGAAAGCTGGCAAGCCGGGTACATTCCCAACCCTTCGAATTATCTCAACAACGAACGTTGGACAGACGAACCGCAAAAACCAATTCGACCGAAAAAAAAATTAGCCGATGAACTTTTTGAAAAAAACTTCAAAATCGCTTTTGGTGAAAAACCGCAATTTCAAAATGGGCGAGTAATCACAGCGGAGGAAGCATGACAGAGTCACAAGCACGTAACATCGCATTGCTATTCGTGAAGTTTCAAACGCTTTGGCGCGAGAAGTGGACGCGAGACATCACAAGCGAAGCATATGAGGCTGAATTGAAAGAGACTTGGGTTTCAGCGTTGCGCGGATTATCGGGACGTCAAATCGAAACGGCAATCGACGAATGCAGGAAAAATTATTCTTGGCCAGTAACTCCCGCAGATTTTCGTTGTCTTGCGATTGGTGCGCCAAATCACACAGCCGCATGGCAAGCCGTTCTCAAAAACGATTTCTCAAATCCGTACGTGAAATTTGCTTACGACAAAGTCGGCAGTTGGGATATTAAGCATCGTGACGAAAAGACCGCGAGACAGAAATTTATGTCCGATTACTCGGAATGTACAAAAAATAACCAACTCCAAGAATCTATTTTTAAGGCCATTTCTAGCTCGGAAAAAGATGAGCCGCTATCATTGGGTTCAGGAGATGGTTTTAACGCAACACAAGAGCTCACAGAGTCAAACAGAGCCATTTCTGATGTGCTTCGAAAGCTATATTGTCAAGATTTAGAAGAACCAATCAAAAAAGATGAACTGACCGTTCAAAATTTAAACAGCAAAGAAATCTTTGATTGTTCAGATGAAGAAACCAAAAAAAAGTATTTACTTTCTCTTTCATTAGCTGACGCCAATAAGCTTTCAAAAGAAGATAATTTAATCTGGTGGCAATTGGACGGTGAGAGACGCTCTCATCAAGAATTTTTACGCATGAGAAAATAAAATGAAAGAATCTATAATTTTAAGCAGCAAATGTAATGACGAAGAAAATGCGAGAAACTTTTATGATATTTTGAAATCACGTTTATCACAGCGATTAGAAACAACGATATCTTTTCAGTATGTCGAAGAAATATCAGAAGAGTATCTGAAAATAATGATTAGTGATTTGCTAAAGTACTTTTCAATCTACACTATCAACGCGTATGTATTTTTTGATGCTATAACACTAGAGCAAAGTGAAAGTGTATTACGAGTCTTATATCCGCATGTTTAAAAATTTAAATAAAATCGACATGTCAGAAAAACATGTTTATTCAATCGACAGGTGAAAATATGAAATTTTATAAAAGTAAAGAAATTGAAGGTGTAACTTTATACTTAAAATCCAATCTTCCTGAGAAATTAGTCTCTGTAATAAAAAACTCTGAAGGAAAATTTTATTTAGGGGAAAGTGTTGGTGAGTTTTTGCAACTTATTCAATGGGGTGATAATTACTTTAACTTGGTTGAAGCCTACACAGAAATATCTAAAGAAGAGTTTGATGAAGTTTTTAACCAACTTGAGGAAGAAGATAAAAAATAATAGTTGACAGATGTTAAAAGATGTTTTAACCTGTGTTCATCAACTTCACGGGAGATAAAACATGAAAGCACTAGAAACAGTATTTGATCAGGTAGTTGGATTTAACGGTTACGAGCGCAGTCAATTATTCAAGAACTACTGCGCAAATATTATTGAAGATACAACACTTGAATTTTATGTAAGACGAAAGTCATCTGAGTTTCTAAGCTCGCTACGGGAAAAAGAAATATTCACAACAGTTGCCGCCATCAAAGCTGCAGTAACATGTGAAGATGAAGAGGATATTGATTATGTTAGAGATGCGTTCTTTGGATAAGGAGAAAGACAATGCGATTTTTTGAAAGTTCCTGTAAAAATGAAAATGTGGCACATGCGTCAAAGTTCTTCGATAAGAATCTTGCGAGATATTTTTTAGGTGGAATTGTCGTTGGTGTATTTCAATCTATTGCCGAACATAGAAGTTTTTCAGCCGCATTTCTAGCGGTTGGAGACGCGCTCGCATTTAGCTTAATTCTAAAATCTATTGAATATTTTAAGGAAGAAATAGATAGGATTAGAGCGAGCAGAGAAGAGGTAACACAGTTATTAACTTCTAACACTCTGGTTCCGTAAAAGTTAAAGGATAATAAATTATGAATGAATACACGTTTCTGGTTGAGGAAGGATCATATGCTGATAAATGGTTAGTTGGATGTATCAGAGAGTGTCATCCGGGTATTTCACATTATTCTGTCGTAAAGAAAGAAAAAGAAATGCCGAAGTTCGATATCAGAAAGCCGATGAGGACGAAAGAAGGAAAGAAGAAAGCTATATTAGTCTACGATAACTTCTATTGCGTTAATTCTCCTGAGAGCAAATTTCTTGTAGTAATTAAAGGTCATTTCAATGATTTAAATGATGCTTCAGTTATCTTTACGGAGAGTAGCACTCCGGATATCGAAACTTTTTCAAATGAATGGGAGCTAGAAAACATTCCCGAAGACGAAATGGAGGAAGAAAATGTTTGATCCAAAAAAACCGTTTACGACTAGAGATGGCAGAAAAGTAGAGATTATTTATGAAGGTGAATTCTCGCGTCCTACTGGTAGCTTCATTAATGAATGCTATGCGGGATTTGTACTTTCAACTGACAAAGGAACTAGAGTTTTATGTTCTTGGGATAATGAAGGAAAGATATTCTCTGAACACTTTTCGCAAGCTGATCTAATTAACACTAACACCTTCGATATCTATGGCCGCTGTCGGACTACATGCGGAAAGAAAGCGAGGCTGATCTGTAGCGATCGCAAGTTATCTTCAGCACCCGAGTTAACTTTTATTTTTTTGATGGAAGATGGAAATGGAGATGAGTTTACAAATTCCTTTAATATATTTGGAACATCTTCACTTAATAACTATACGCTGGAGAACTATTGATGAGTGAAGAAAAAGAAAGACGAGAAGAAAGAATAATAAGGATTAAACAAAAAAATAATAAAGCTAAAAAGATAAACAATATTTTTAAATATATTCTTGATGAGATTGATGATATTCATAAGAAGTTAGGTCATATTGGAAGTAATGTTAATTCGCTATACTCAATAATAGAAGAACATACTAAACATGAGAAATTATTATGAGTGAAGATTATTATAGATGTAGAAATCTTATCCATCTAAAGAAATTCTTAGAAAATGAGAATAAGACAATTTTAATGGGAATAAAAATATTTAATAAGTCGTCTTCTGATAAAACTTCTGAAAGAATTTGTAAAAAGATAGTTGATGGAAATAAAAATATTATTTGCGAGATTCAGTTAGAGTTAAGACGCTTAAAAGTAAATCTCAGGTTTAGAATGCATGAAGCTATAGCGGCTGGTTTTAAGTCTCATCCAGAAAAGGTAATGAAGGATTTTGATATTTCCTACAAAGAAGGAATTCCTCAATCGCTTGGCGATCAGTGGTGGTTTATAGACTGCGAAAATCTTCCTGAAAAGTTACCTGATTTTTTGGAGTTTATGGAATATGAGGGGACATAATGACTGAATATACGCGCGAATCTTCTAGAGATACGCTGAAAAGGGTAAGAAAAGAAATATTAGATATTCTTAAGAGAAACCACATTAAGATGTATGTGAGAGATGATACACTTTCTTATTTTTTAGAGCTTCACATGTGGGATTTGGATAGAGCTCATTATCAGATAGATTTGTTGGAACATGAGTATCATATTTAATTGAATGTTCTAGAATTAGTTAATTACGATAATAATAGGAGCAGGACTTACGAAGTAATATATAGCGAATATTATAATTGAGGGAGAGTGGTAGATGAATAAACGAATTAAGAAATTAGATGTACCTATCCATTCAGTCTACATAGAAGATATTATCAATAGCAGCATTGATAATTTTGTTAGCCAATTATCTAGCAAACTCGCCTGTATTATTGGCATTGCAGTTGATGAATATGACGCGAGAAACCGAGTTGATTTAGCAATCAGAATTCTAGAGCAAACGAGATTAACGCTTTCTTATCATTTTGGAGAAATAATACCAGATGCAACCTAAGGAAAAAACTCAGCACGTTGAATGTTCAAACCTAGAACAACTTTACGAGGCAATGCAAGAACACTCTGGAACTCTACATATCCAATTATCTTGGTCTAAACTTTGTCCTGTGGGTTTTGAGAAAATAAAACAGTTTATTGAATATATCAATGAAGTTACAGTGATTGATGTGTCTTTAATAGCGAGAGACGAAGGTGAGGAAAAAGATGAGTAAAAATAATCAAATTCATTTAGCAAAGAGCCTAATGAAGAAGTTTAACTCATTAAAATCATATGGGTCACAAATAGACTTCCTAATAAAAAACAAAGATTACTTTGTCTTGGTTTTAGATAATGATGAAATGTATATTAGATTCGATATAGAGGAAATGGATTTAACTCATGAAGAGTATGAACTTATGTACGATTTCTCAGGTAATTTTAAATATTGCGTGGGATTATCTGATGGTATTTTTGTTATTCTGGATAGACTCGGAATAAAATCTGAAGTTGTTTAGGCTAACTGAACGTTCATTCAACTTGCACTTTTACACGCACGCGCTCATTGAAGCGAAACAGGGTATTTTATGGTTCACTGTAACGACGAAGAGTTTTTTCTAAGGACTAAAAATAGGTTAACAAGAATAGCGCATATGCGAGACGTAGTATAAAAAGAGATTTCTTTGTTAATGAATTAACAAAGTTGCATTTCGAGAAGAAAGAGCACTTAAAAGAATCACTAAAAAACTCGGAGACTGACGGATGATATCTGAAAATTTCAAAAAAGATTTAGAGTTAATTGCCGAGATTAAAAATAGTCTTATGGTTAAGTTTGTACGTTGTACGGAAGATATCTCGAAGATAATTGAAGATCATAAGAAAAAATCATATCAGCTACAAATTGATGATGAGATCGAGTGCTTTTATCTTCAAGGTGGCTTCAATCACTTTGCGAGATTGTGTAATGAGCTGATAGATTCTTTCAATATTCTGCTGAACTTTCTTGGTAGCTTTGAACGAGAGGAAGCTTTCCATGATGCGTTAGAGAAATATGAAAAGTTCAAGAAAGCCGAAGATTCACCAGATAACATACTTAAGACAGAATTCAAATCGGAGACTTTGCATTGATGGATAAAATGCGAGGAAGATTTATTAGTGATGTTGATCATCGTCTTGTTGAGTTTTATTCGTTGGAAGAGTTTAAGAGTAAGTGGTTAGCTGACGGTCATACTGAACAAGAATTAGAAAGCATAGAATTTGTTGAAAATGAAGTAAGAGAAACTGGGAAATATAGACTAATAGGTAGGATTGATAATGAGTAAACCAATCGCTGTAAATGTAGATACGTGAGAGATTTTAGTATCTACTCGTGAAGATCTAATCTCTAAATCATTTCTTGAGGAATTCCTTGAGTACATTGAAAAACAAAAGAGAGAGGAGAGAATGAAACTAACATCAGAAGGAATACTAGTCACTATCGCTGCTGAACTCGATACGATAAAAGAGATATTGACGAGCAACTTAGGCTACATAAAAGACGTGGATGACGATACAGAAATGTTGGTTGGGAATATCGAATCTATGATTGATATGGCTATTCGGACTAAATTTCAGATAGATAGAATTCTGGAGAATAAATGATTATTTTGTTTATCCTTCTTTATATTACAACTTGGTATGATCCGTCTATATTTGGATGTGATATTTCAACATTAATTCTTTCTGTTATTACAGGTTTAGTGATAGCAGAAAATATTCTAAATAAGAAAAAAATAGAGAAGTGACCAAATTAGCGACCATCGATAAAATAGTCGGAGACAATAAATGAAAAAAACCTATTCTATCCATTTTGAGATATCAGGAAGAATTGACTATCTTCAGCCTGAATTTGTTGTTGATAATGGAGCTCTCAATTTTATACAACAAGTAAAACAGCTTGGAGTGGCTTTAGGATTTCAGATTGAGGAAATCTATAATAGAAGTTTTATTGAACTAAATGAATCAGATAGAACACTGCTTCGTCTTCCTGAAAATATAATAAACGAGAAAGAAGGAAAGAAATGACACCACAAACATCAATACTAATCCTTAGCTTGTGCGTTATAGGGCTTTCGATAGCAATTTATTTCATCAATGTTAAAATCAAAAGTCTCGATCTTGCGATAAGAAGAGCTCAAATGTTTGTGATAATCTCTTCTCCAGCTCTCAAGAAAGAATTCGATGAGTTTATTAAGGGAGAAGGGAAGCAATGCTAGAAACTATCTGCTTTACAATAATTGGAATTGTGTTTTTTTGTATGGGGTTTATCGTATTCCATGCATCAATACAAACAGAAGGGGATAGGAACGATCTACTGGATAAGATAGAGAAAGAGAAAAATACCGAAGAAGAAGAGGATAAGCCTAAACTTACAAAAGATGAACTCGATAAAATATTTTCCGAAGAATCTTATATACATATTTTTAGTTATTTAGGAAATCACGAATTCTGTAAGATAGTCGAGAACAAGATGCATGTATTAAGAATACGAGATGATTGTTCAATACATTATAGAATAGAAGACATTGATAAAAATACTTTAAGAAGAATAAGTAAAAACGTACTGAAAATTGAGTTCTGTTTAAAATCTCATTATGATCTCTGGTTTAAAGAGTATACAGAAAAATTATATGTCGGAGATAGGGTAAAGATAATGGTACCTTCAGTATATTCGAAGTATTCGTTCGTAAAGAACTTCTTGGAAAATAATCTAATACCACACGAACACTTATCAGAAGGAAAAGTAGTAAACATTATAGACAAAGATACTTTCCCTACGGTTATTGTTAAGTTTGATAACTGGGCGGATAACATCGGAATGAAATACTCTTGTTTGGAGAAAATAATAAATGAGGATGTATAAATGAAAGAAAAAACCTTCTTTTCTTTAAAAAACATAGATCTTCTTTTGGATGTAATAATTAGAGAATTATCAAATATTGACAAAGATGATTGCGAAACATTAGACCTTTATAATTATAAATATAACCATTTTTATCCATTAAGGAGAAGTATCAGAGAATTAAGGAAGTCAACAAATATAGAGTGGAAAGAATAATAAGACAATTGGAGAAAATAATAGAATGATGTACGTATCGATAGGGTTTATTGAAGGCGCGATAGGTGTTGTAATTGCGTGGGGTCTTTCGTTTATAATTGAATTTTTATGTAAGACCTATAAAAAAGTAAATAAACTTAAAATTAGAGATAACTATTTTAACTGTGTTCATGATGGCAACATCAGAAGTAAAAGAAATAGTGATAAATTGATACAAGTGTCTTGTTTTACCTGTAACAAAGTGTGGGGAATTGAGGTTATAGGTGAAGAAGAATTAACATTTGAATACCGAGATGAACTAAAAGACGCTCTTAAAGCCGCCGAAAAAGGAAAATAAATGTTATTCATAAATGAAAAATTAGAATATCGCGAATTTAAAATAATAAAAGACGGAAATGATAAAGTTAAAATAATTTGTCGTTACAATTTCCCTAATAAAGACCCTTCAAATTGGTTCTTTATTAAAAATCAAAATGCAAAAATGTCTTATGAGTTCCAGTCTATAGGGGATGCTACTACTCAGCTATCGTTTATTGAAGGTCAAAACAGAATAGTTGAACTTTATGGAATTACGGAAGAAAGATTTAAGGACGACTCTATCTTTAAAAATAATGTAGAATATTTCAAAGACGAAATCTATGAATGGAGTCCATTTGAAGTAAAAGAATACTGTATAGCAAAAACTATGCCCTATGGAGAAAGACGCCCGATTTATATTGTATTAGCGAGAAACCTTAATCCTAATACTCAAAAGATGAGTGAATGGAAAGATATCTATACGGATGACTCTTATAACCGGTGCCAACAGTTTATAAAGACAAAGAAAAATCAATTTACCATCAAAGAAGTGTTAAAATAACAATCTATCTCATCTTTGTCACACTATTCTCAGCATTAGTCCTCTATATTCTCAAGTAGAACAAAGAATTTCTATGAATAGATTTATAATATTATTAGTGGATAATTGGCAAATTTCTGTGTTTAATTATTTTGTATTTGTTACTCTGCTGACTACGCTTTTAAACGATTGCTGTGAAACAGGATATAGACGTTTAATCTTTAGGTCTAAACAATTAATTCTTGTTTTAGTAATACCTATAATTGTTTATTTATTTTTATTACCATTTTTTCTAAAAGATTTGCAAATTATATGATTTGACATTATCTCTTATAGAGTTATAAGAATAGTTAGTAGCAGAAAGACCTACATCACTAGGTCGGCCAATTCTTTGGCGGGAGTTTCCTCATCTTTTCTCACCGCCGAAGATCAGGTTTTCAATCTTGCCCCTATTGCATAAAACTTGACCTAGTTATATGCTACCTCGAATTAGTTTCCTATCCAGACGAAAATACAAAAGGATTGTAAATGAGCGTCTCATTCACTCCAGAAGAAATACTTGCACTTTTTCCAGACAATACGGTCGAACTGACGATTGAACAAGTCATCGATGCGATTATGATTGAGAAAGAAATCTCTTCCGATGAAAGAGGGTTAGCGGATGCCTTATCGAATGCGATTCTCTGTAATCTCGTAAATAACGGCTCGCTTCTGATAACCGAAGATCAAAAATTCAAGAAGCCATAACATGGATGAGAAAAAAGAAAAAGATGATCTGCTCGATGGAATACCGCGTTTGTGGTTAAAGAAAATAGGTCTTGGATTTCTTGTTACTATGTTAGTAGTGGATTCACTGGCTTTACTGTTTCCTGAATTAAAAAACATTTCTCCCGCGCTCGAACGGGCAACTATCATATTACATCAACTTGCAAAATGACTAGTCCATCAAATTACAATCTTTGCCCACAGGCCATTCAAACAGGTTATCTCATCATGGAGAGTGGCGAAACACTTTCTCCTGTTTTTGATTGTGGCACCCTTAACCCAGTGGCTTTAATATTTCCAACAAATACTGATACCCAAACATTTGGTATTTTTGATAATACCGCTCCCTTCACAGGGTATGCTGCGGAATACTCCGCAGCAGTCGCGGATGCGACAGGCACAGTTGTGGCTTTTCAAGCAGCCGCTAATCGTAAAGTGTCGCTTGATACATCTATTGCACTCAGTATTAACCGATTTCAGCTTTACTCAGCAACACCTCAGTCCCAAGACATTCAGATAACAGTTGTCATGGCGCCATTAGTTCAAGGAACATTTTAATGAAAGTTATTTTGTTTCAAAAAAAGACATATAACTGGCCACCACCGCCTCCACCCCCATTTGATAGATTAGACCACTGGGTGACTAATCTGGGCGATCAGATCATTACAAATTTAGGCGATGAAGTGGTTGCAAAGATACATGTTCCTGATCCAGCAACTTATTTCACAGATAGTAGTGGCAATCAAATGGTCGATAGTAGCGGAAACAAACTAATATTCTCATGAGGAAGAAATGGCTAATACACGGATACATGAAGAGGCGCTCGCCCCAAGCATTACTAACACTATGTGCTTGGTTGGTGAAGATCCTAATGTCAATACCAACACTACGTATAGATTCCCTCTTACTCAGATAGTAGATGGAACGACAGTAGCAGCTACTAGTGGTGTATACAAAGTAGTTACGACCGGTATTGTTGATGGAACCAGTATTGGAGTGACTTCAAATCTTGCGCATGTAAACACTTCTAATATAGTAGATGGTACAACCATCGGTGTTACGACAAATGTAGCTCATGTAAATACAGCAAATATTCTTGATGGTACCACTTTAGGTGCCACCGGTAGTTTAGCTCACGTTAATACATCTGCGATCGTTGATGGTACTACATTAGCATTGACAGGAAATGTCGCTCATGTTGCAACCGCAGCCATCTTGGATGGCACGACTCTTTCAGCCACATCCAATTTAGCTCATGTGAATGCGTCCGCAATCGCCGACGGTACCACTATTACTGCTTCTGGAAATCTTCTAACCTCAAATAAAATATTCAAAGGGGGGGGCTTAGACTCTACGGGAACGGCTACCCAATCGATTGCAGATAATACATCCGCTTATGTGGATTGGACTCACACAGATTTCGATATAGGTTCGGTATATACTGACTTGTCAGCTGACCGACTTCTTATTCCCGCAACAGGTTGGTACAGAATAAATGCATTTTTTAGCGCCAAACTTACGGGAGGAGCCGCCGGAACCTTTGGAGCTCTTATACAGAATTCTGGTACAACTATTTATACATTTGGATATTATCTTACCGCTCTTACCCCAGTGGGTACTCTGTCTGTAATGCCATCAGCTTCAACTATTTTCTATTTGACATCAGGAACTGATCTTAAGGTTGCCGTCACAAATACCACTGGGGCGAGCGTGACAATTACAACGAGTGGCGCAGTCACTATTTTTCCTGCCCTTAAAATGGGCTCATTCCAGATAGAATATTTAGGAACTTAATATGGCAGATATACAGATGCATGACTTCCCTCCGGGAAGTACTTTATTTTCGGATACAATAGTTCCATGTGAAAGTGGAAGTACCCCAACGGCCTATGAAACACAGAAGTTTTCATTGGGACAGTTGATTGACAATGTCACCATTACTCAAGATGGAAGTTTTAAGTATCAAGTAGAGACGGCAGCTATTATTGATGGAACGACAATACAAGAAACCGGCGGCCAAGCTCACGTTAATACTACTGATATCGTCGATGGCACGACTTTATCGGTTACTTCTAATATAGCAAGTGTTTTGGCCTCTGGAATTGTTGACGGCTCTACAACTATTGCATCTTCAAATAAGGTTGTCGTAAATACAGGTATTACAGATGGCACTATTCCCCTTATTGGAACTAACAAGTCAACGGATCTTCTTAAGCCCTACTATTCCATAACTCCTAATTGTACCACGCTTCAGTTAGGCGGAGGGGCAAGCTCTACTTATAACGTAGATCTCTTTAACGGGTTTAGGTTCGGTAATATATTAGTGATGTTTGGTGAAATAAACGGAAATATTAGTGGGTCGCCTACTTCTCCATTTATCTTTAGTGTCGATTTTCCCACGATTAATACCGCCCCTCTCGTTTATGTTGGAGGAAATATACTTCCCGACTCAACTTTTATTGATGTGGGACGCCAACCTTTCCAATCTTATTTTACGATAACTGCAGGATCTGTTATTAGTGGTACATGGGGCGCAAGTTTAATCTTATGGGCATACTTACCTTAGAACATATAAAATAGATTAGTTATGGCTCGACAAACATTACTTACAAAAGAAATACAAGACTTGATTTGTGATTCGATAGCCGAAGATGAACATGGATTGAAGTGGCATTGCGAAAATACAAAAGGATTTCCATCATATCGTGCAATTAGAAACTGGTTGATTGATCCGAGATATAAAGAATTTCAGCGCTCCTATGATCTAGCTAAACAAGCGCAAGCTGATTTGATGGTCGATAAGATGATTGAGATTATCGATGATGTCCCTGTTAGAAAAGATGCTATTGATAAAGCTAAAGGGCAAGTAGATACACGGAAGTTTATAGCCGCTAAGCTAAGACCTCGAAAATACGGTGATAGGACGTTTACGGGATACCTGGATAAAGATGGTGAGCCAACGGACATTACACCTAAATACAATTATGGGGCGTTGGATAAAGAAGAGCTCGAAATACTTAAAAAGATTCTCGGTAAATGTGAGATTAAATGATAAATGTTTCACTCGAAGCCATTAATGCAGAACTAGCAAAAAGAAGCTTAAGTGAGTTCATCAAACAGGCATGGCATGTCGTTGAACCCGGAACACCTTATATTCATGGTTGGCATATTGATGCTATCTGTGAACATTTGGAAGCGGTAACCAATGGGCACATAAGAAATCTTCTTATTAATATGCCTCCGCGTCATGCAAAATCATTGATTGTCTCAGTATTTTGGCCAGTATGGGAATGGTTAGGAAATCCTAGTTGTAAATGGCTCTATAGTTCATACGGACAATCTTTGAGTACGCGTGATAGCTTAAAGTGCAGACGTTTAATATTAAGTCCATGGTTTCAGCGAAATTATTCAAACTCATTTAAGTTAACATCTGACCAGCGGGCGAAAACAAGATTTGATAATGATCACATGGGCTACAGGATTGCAACATCAGTAGATGGAGCAGCAACCGGTGAAGGTGGTAATCGAATTGTAGTGGATGATCCACATAATGTGACAGAAGCAGATAGTAAAGCAGTCATGGAAGGAACGTTGTTATGGTGGGATGAGACGATGAGTACACGTCTTAACAATCCCAAGAAAGACGCTAAAGTAATCGTGATGCAAAGAATGCGTCAAAATGATTTATCTGGACATGTATTAGAGCACGGCGGTTATGAGCATCTTTGTTTACCGGCTGAATATGAAGGATCAAAACATGTTACTTCTATAGGATGGAGCGATCCAAGAACAGAAGATAATGAATTATTGTGGCCAGAACGAATTGATAGGGCAACATTAGAAGATCTTAAAAGAACACTTGGGACAGCATCTTCGGGACAATTGCAACAACGTCCAATGGACAAAGAAGGTGGAATTTTCAAAATAGAATATTGGAAATACTATCGAGAACTACCCAGCTTTTCTTATAAGTTACAGTCGTGGGATACGGCGTTTAAAGATGGGGAAGAGAACGACTACTCGGTGTGTACAACATGGGGTGTTACCGAAAATGAGTATTATATTATTGACAGATATAAAGCAAAAATAAAATTTCCTGATTTAATTAGAATGTGTACATTGTTATACGAAGCACATAAACCCAACCTAGTCATTATTGAAGATAAAGCAAGCGGGCAAAGTTTAATCCAGTCAATAAAAAAAGAAACTAGGCTACCTGTTAAAGCCATAAAAGTAGACAGAGATAAAGTATCTCGGGCAAATGCAATTTCGGGAACTATTGAATGCGGAAAAGTTCTACTTCCTGAAAAAGGAACCTGGGTTGCGGATTATGTCGATAATATGGCGGTATTCCCGAATGGTGCGCATGATGATGATGTAGATAGTACAACACAAGCATTAAACGAGTTGGTTCTGTATAAACGAAAAGATACACGTGTTACTTCCCTTAACTATTTCTCAAGGTAATCACTATGAAAAAGAAAAAAGTTGTTAAAAAAGTTGCTGCACCATCAACCAAAGCAATTAAATCTAAAAAACCTAAAAAGAAAGGAAAATAAAATGGCAAAATTAAATGCTGCGGCAAGAAAAAAGATTCCTACTTCAAAATTTGCTTTGCCAGCAGAAAGAAAATATCCCGTTAATGATAAAGCACATGCAGTCAATGCAAAAGCACGCGCAACGCAAATGGTTAAGAAAGGTAAATTAAGTGCTGCTTCGGCCTCTAAGATAAAAGCGAAGGCTAATCGCGTAATAGGGAAATCAAAATAAACTATGGATTTCTTAGACCTCAAATCACGATATCGAAAAGATGTAGACTATCCTGAACGCACATACGATCTGCAAATGTATCGTCGTGTTCTTGATGGGACGCTTTACGATGTTTTGAAATATCCGTTTTATCAAAACTTTCATGATTTAGGTAGTCAGAGAGAACCTATTAGTTTGTCGGAGCGACGTCCATCCGTTCGTTATCGATTAGCAAAAGTTGTTGTTGATAATGTTGTCTCACTTCTGTTTGGTGAAGGACGTTTTCCTGTTGCAAATGTGAGTGATGAAAATACAAAAGATAAATTAGCACTAATAGAAAACGGAACTAACTTGCGTTACAAAATGATGCAGGCTGCGGTGAGTGGTTCCGTTGGAAGTGCGGCTATCTTTTTTCGGTTGATTAATGGAAAGCCATTTTTTGATTGTTTGTATACTGAATATCTAACACCTACTTATAATCCCCAAGATCCCGATGAGCTCATTTCAGTCAAACAAAAATACAAAATCAGTGGAAATGATCTAAAACTAAAAGGGTATGAGAATATTGTAAAAGATGAATCTTATTGGTTTGTTCGTGAATGGACATCCGAAGAAGAAATATTTTATATGCCGTATAAAGTATCTGAAACAAAACCATCTATAAAAGTAGATAAAATACGGTCTATAAAACATGGGTTAGGATTTGTTCCTATTGTATGGATGAAGACCCCTGATCCATTGAATGAAATTGACGGAATGTGCTTGTTTAAAGATGCCATTGATACGAACATCGAATTAGACTATCAGATGAGCCAAGCAGGTCGTGGTTTAAAATATTCTAGCGAACCACTTTTGTTGATCAAGAATCCTGCGCTTAGTATGCAAGGGGAGATTGTATTGGGTGGCGGAAATGTAATTGAAGTAGATGAAGGCGGGGATGCTAAACATGTAGAAATCTCGGGAAATGCTACAGAAGCCGTGATTGCCTACGCGAATACCTTACGTGAAATCATTTTAGAGAATATTCATGGTAACCGTTCGCGCCCTGAGAAGATGACAACGGTTCAGTCCGGACGTGCAATGGAAATGATGAATCTGCCATTAGTATGGCTTGCTGATAAACTACGTATTAGCTTTGGCGAGATGGGATTAAAGAAAGTATTTAAGATGTTACTGAAAGCAAATCAAACACAAGAGTTCATTATCTGTGGCGAACGTGTTCCAAAAGGAACATTAAAATACGATGAAAACATAAGTCTTAAATGGCCTCATTGGTTTGCAGCTACCGCCGATGATAGATTCAAAGAAGCCAATACGGTTAAGATGCTAAAAGATGCAAACATCATGTCTACCGAAACCGCGGTAGCAACAATCGCTGATGAATATGATATAATTGACATTGAGCATGAATTGGATAAAATAGAAGCAGATAAACAAGAATTAATGAATCAACAACCACAAATCAAAGAAGTTATTAATGCCTAGGGGTATACATGTCAGAAGAAATGATTGAGACAGAGATAGCGGATGCGTCTCCTGTGCTTGACTCAGAAACAGTAGACAGTAAGTACTTAGAAGATTTGAAGAAAGATAATATCAAATGGCGTACTCGCGCAAAAGAAAATCGCGATGCAGCGAAAAAATTTGAAGAAGTAGAAAGTAGATTAAAAGAAACCGAATCAAAAGCTGAACTTGCGATGAAGCAAGCATCTGAACACAGAGCATTAGCAGATAGACGATTGATTGATGCTGAGATAAAATCAGTCGCAACAGAACTAGGATTAAAGAAGTTGGAGTATGCAAAGTTGGCTGATTTGAATCAAGTCAAGTTAACAGATAGTGGTGATGTCCAAGGTGTGAGGGAAATGTTGCTTAATTTGAAAGCGCAGGATCCTGACCTATTTAAACTACCAACCACTTCCAATACTTCTTTTTCTCCACAAGAGATAAAACCAGTAGTTCAAAGCAATAACTTGTCTGATGTTAAAACAATGTCAGATTTTAATAGAGCTAAAGAAGAGTGGCTTCAGTCACTTTCTTAAATTTAAAAATCTTAATTGACGCGATGCAGTTAAGATAGAGTCCTTGTCCACAATCGCTTTTGGTACGTGATGGCCAAAGGTTTATTTATAAACTTTTGGAGATTACTACCATGTCTATCGCAAATTTTCCTGCGAATTTATCAATTGCAATTCAGCAAAACTACCTAAAACGCGCATTCGAACTTTCTTTGATGGCGGAATTGGGATATCGAGATTTAGCTTCCAAAGAAACATTTCTAAACAATATTGGTGAAACTATCACCAGAACGCGGCCTGGCTTATTGGCTGCTGTAACAACCGCATTGAATCCTGCCTCTATTACTAACCTTGATGATGGCTTATCACCAACAACTTGGTCAGTGGAACAATATGTTCTCTCTATCAACGAATATGCACAAACGATGGATTTGAACATCGTGGGTAATATGGTTGGTATTGCCGATCAGTTTGTTCAAAATGCTTCGCGACTAGGTGAATCTTCAAGACGTTCTTTGGACTTCTTGGCACGTAACACCTTGTTGAATGCCTACATGGGCGGAAATACACGCGTTACTGCAACTCTTGGCGCTCCTGGCGTTACGATTGCTGTAGATGATATTCGTGGATTCCAATATGTGATCCCAACTTCTGGATCAGACACTGGTCGTCAAGTTCCCGTGAGCAACACTAACACAATGGCAGTTTCAGTTAATGGAACTACCTATACATTGGTTGCTGCAACTGCGGATGTTTCCAATACAACTACTGTTATCTTCCCAGGATCAAGCAGCGGAAACGGTATCTCCGGCACATTAACATTCAGTGCTAACGTTTCTACTACTAATGGTACTGCAGGAAATGCTGTAGTCAGTGCATTCGCTCCAAGTGTTATTCGAGCAGGAAATGCTGCTACCACGAATGCACTTATCAGTTCCAATATCATTACCCTTAACGATATCCGTAAAGCGGTTACTGTTCTGCGTAACAACGCAGTTCCTGATATGGGAGAGGGTAATTATATGGCTATCGTTTCTCCTCAGACATTCCAAGAACTCTATCAAGATTCAGAATTCCAGATTCTGTTCCGTGGTACCGAGTTCAAGTCTCAGGAATACAGAAACTTCTGGGTATCTCAAGCGTTAGGCGTCAGCATTGCAGTAACAAACTTAGCGCCTATTCAAAGTTTGAACAGCTTGAATATTCAACGTTCTATTATTGCTGGTAAAGACGTTCTTATCGAAGCTAAGTTTGCTGGAATGAAAGCGATTCTTGAACAGAAATATAGCGGGGAAATCCATGATGTTACCGAAAAGAATGACGTCATGATGGTTACTCGTACACCGTTAGACCGTTTGAAACAAATTGTAGCTCAATCTTGGTTCTTCGTAGGGGGATGGACAGCTCCAACTGACCAAACGGCTAGCTCAACTTACATCCCAACAGCATCGAATGCTTACTACAAACGAGCTGTCATTATTGAGCATGCATAATGTCAAAGAAAAAGAATGAGGTGGAAGGTGGTGATAACGATACGGTTTCACCACAAGTCACTGATGAAATAGGTGAGAAACAAGTGGTGGTGGAAATGCTAGAACCCTTTCTGTTGTTCGTCTCTGGTTATCAACCCAGAGGGGTTTATCTTCAGAAAGGGCAATCTATCTCACTAACCGAGCTCGATGTTCACAATTTAACTGTTCAAAGGGCGCAATTTAAAATAATTGAGTAATTCTAATGGCCTTTACATCCGTCGAGAAAGTTCAAATACGAAAGTATTGCGGGTATATGGCCTTTGGAAGTACGCCGATTCCTAACTTTGCGTGGCGATACAGTGTGAATTATGGAGATTTAGAGTTTCGAATCTCCAATATGTCTTCTGATGAAGAAGATCAGGTTAGGTCTGTATTTTTAACCAATCTAATATTACTCGAAGCCGATATTCCCGCTACGAGAGACAATATTGATACGGCACAAGCGGCCGTGTGGTATCGGAATAAGAATGAATTACGTGAAAGATGGGCAATTTACGATGATTGGCGAAGACGTCTATGCGATTTCATCGGATGTGAATGTGGGCCAGCATTAGTTAAGCGTGGCTTGAGGATTGTGGCTTAATGGATGGCATAAAAGCACAGTCGAAGATTTATAAAGGTTACGCCATAGCCGCCAAAAAAATAGGATTGGTATACAACCAATATCGTTCAACAACTGGTATTGACCCGATAGTAATAGGAAATCTTATTTCTAGTACGTTCTACGCCAGTTTTAATGTGTCTTGGGATTACATGAAGGCCAGTAAATATGGGAATGCCATTTTCCAATGCGTGGCTGACGGGCGTGTTTTACAGGTAGGCGACTACTTAGTCGATTCAAGTAAGACATGGTTCATTATAGGAATGGAGCACCTTCTTCCAATTCTAGCGGTTGAATGCAATGCAACCGCTACTATAGAACGGCCAACCCAGTCTACCGCAAAAGGATTTGTTGGCTATGCTGGGTATGTGCCAGGGAATGGAACAGTCGTAATGCAGAATATCCCTATTTCCTTGTTAATTGACGGAAGAGGTAGGGAAAACCCTAATAAACTTCCGATGGATTCGACATGGGGAAGGTGGTTGATATTGATGCCATTTCTCGGAAATGTACAAATTAAAGTCGGCGATATGATGAAGGTTGGGACAGACCTTTACATCGTTGATAGCAATGAATTAACAGAATTTGGATGGCGAATACGGGCTAAACGGACAATTGTGTAATGGCTGATCTTTCGGATGTCTTAACAGCCCTAGGTAATCTGGTTCAATCCTATGTGTATCCTAATGGCACCTCATCAGCTTCTGTAGCTGGGGTAGATATAACTATTGAAAGCGGCTGGCCGATTCCCAATTCATTGGATACGGCATTAGCAGCAGGAAAAGCGCACGTTTCTATTTTTCCAACGCCTGTTTCACATGAAACACCATTATTTTTAAGAGAATGGCAAACATCTTCTATAGCAACACCAACATTAACAGCGGTAGTTGCGAGTAACACAATAACAATCGGTGGCACCGTTTCACTACCGCAAGCGGTTATGGCGGTAGTGAATGAGATTGGCTATTCATACCGCGTTGTTCTCGGTGATACGTTAACAACAATAGCAACGAACTTAGCGGCTTTAATCCCTAATGCGACGTCTTTTGGAGCCGTTATCACGATTACGAATGTTCACAGTATTAGAACTTCCATCATTGTAGCGGCAGTTAACTCGATGGAAGTAAATAGGATGGAACAGTTTTTTTGGCTCATTATTCATGCACCAACTCCTGTGATCCGAGATGCCATTGGCCGAGCGTTGAATTCAAATTTTAGTTATTTGATTAGTTTTCCACTGGCTGACAATACGGTTGCTATGAACTGGGCGATTAAAGATGACCCCACAGACCAGCTAGAAGAAACGAGACTTTACAAAAGAACGCTTCAGTTAAAAATAAGTTATCCAATAACTGTCACACAAAACACCAATACCTTAGGCGACGTTTACGTCAATTCGATAGAGATACAACATGGCGATTAAAAAACAAGGAAATGAGTTAGGTTACAAACTCGTCGTGCGTTCACCTTTTAATCATTATCAAAGAGGGGATGAGATTTTGGATGTAACTGAAATCAAAGCAATTCTGGAAAGTCCAGCCAGTCTTAGTGTGGTTAAGGTCTCTACTTCAACCGAAGAGTAAAAAACTATGTCTATTGTTTATCAGGGTACAACAAATTTAAACGTAGTAGGCATTCCTAATGCGTATGTTCAGATTGTTCCTCCTAATATTCCTATTCAAGGCGTTGAAACCGATATCATAGGAATTGTCGGAACTGCGATAGGCGGCCCAACTAATTCTCCTTTTGTCGGGAGTTACCAAGATTGTTTGAATATGTTTGGTACTCCTCAAAATTCTACTTTCGATTTAATGACCCAAGCCATGCTTTGCAATATGCAAGGCGCAAACAACTTTCGTATTGTCCGTGTTACAGACGGTACAGATGTAGCAGCTACTGTCAATTTGTTAGATACCGCACCCGCAACAGGAGCAGTTTTAACATCTAAGTATACTGGTACTTTAGGGAATAATCTTCGTGCAGTTATCAGTGCTGGAACAAGCACTATTACTGGCACACTGACTTATAAGCTAACTGTTTATGTCCTAGGCGGCTTAACTGAGGTTTTCGATAATATCGGTGGTACAGGAGCAACTTTTTGGACGAACTTAGTAAATGCGGTGAACTTAGGTCAATCGGGAATTCGGGGTCCGTCCAATTTAGTAGTTGCAACCGATAGTACTGGAACGGCAGCTCCTGCATTGTCTTCTTACTCCTTGGCGGGAGGAACCACCGGAAACAGTGGTGTGACCTCTACAACCTTAATTGGTGCGGATGGTCTAACGCGCACCGGTATGTATGCTCTGCGAAATAGTGGAGCAAGTCTTGGACTACTTGCTGACTTAACCGATACGACTAAATGGTCAGTCGTTGATTCCTTTTCGCGTAGCACATTTATTTACTTTGGTCTTCCTGGTGCTATTGGACAGCAAGATACTATCTCTACGGCTGTCACTAATCTTCAGGGAGTTGGTATTGATGATCCGACCATTTTCGTGATGTTAGGAGATTGGTTATATTTCAATGATCCTTACAACAATATTACACGATTAGGAAGTCCTGCAGCTTTTAGACAAGGACTGTTGGCTAATCTTTTACCAAATGATTCTGCTCAAAATAAACCGCTATACGGAATAGTTGCTAGTCAAAAATCTCAGGAACACAAAAAGTATTCAGATGCTGAGCTTTCTGCTCTTAATACAGGCCGTATTGACGTTATTGCGAATCCTGAGCCTGCTGGGAATATTTGGGCATCTCGCTTGGGGATTAATACCAGTAGCAATCCTTATTCTAATCGGGATAACTATCCTAGGATGAACTTCTACTTAGCCAATTCCATGCTTGGATTCTTGGGTAAATATATTGGTCGTCCTTACAGTGTGTCCCTTGTTGATCAAGCCAATGCTGAACTCAACTCGTTCTATCAACAACTACAGTCTTCTCAGATGATTGTTGGCTATAACGTGAAAATGGATACACCTGATAAAGCGGGCACAAATAATCCACAAGCACGTATTGATCTTGGGTTTTTGCAAGCTGATATTCAAGTTCAATTAGCTGCAATCATCGTTAACTTTGTTGTGAACTTGGATGCTAATCAAGGTGTACAGATTTCTTTTACTACATCTCCACGAGCAGGTCTTAATCAATAAGAGGAATTACCATGGCATTAGACGGATTAATATCAGGCGCGTCGACACGACTTGTTATCAGCGATCCTGTAGAAGGAGTCATCCCAATTCTGTACTTGAAATCCTTCAGTGCACATGAAGGTTCTCGTATTGTTCCTGACATCTTAATGGATGGAACGGTAAGACTGCCTAAACTGTTTGAAACATGGCATGGTGATATTACTCTTGCTCGTGGAAACGCTGTCTTTGATAGTTACATTGCGCGCCAAGCCGCACTTTACTACACAACACAGAATGAAGTGTTAGCTAATCTTTATCAAACGATTACCGAACAAGATGGCTCAACCACACAGATTCAGTACAATCGTGTCCAGTTTGTGATCGAAAACGCAGGCGATTTCTCTGGAGCGGAAATCGTTAATTACTCCATCTCATGGATAGCGGCTAATCGACAGGTCATCACTTAATATGTCCGAAAATAAAGAAAGTAAACCTACTTCTAACAATATTTATGATGGAAAAGTTATCACAGATAGTTTGGGAAGAAAGTTAAAATTAAGAAACGCAGGGTTGTTAGATGGTATGGACTTGCGTGAAGCGTTAGGTACAAAGGTATCTCATCCCACAAACGAGCAGTTAGCAGATAGAAGTTTGTACATTTCCATGATCGATGATTTTCTTCTTTCTCAGCCTCCGGCTAATTATGCGGAGTTTCGAGGAAACATCAAGAGAATCGGTGATGAGGGTTTTAGTGCACTCTTCAAGTATGAGATGGAATGTGCAAATAATAACGAAAATAAAACACCTGAAGAAATTCAGAAAGAGGAGATTGAGAAAGTAAAAAAATAGTTAGCCATGTACCACTGAGATATGCACTTCAATTGGTTAAACATGGCTTGTCTGAAGATACTGCCTTTTCGCTTAGTCCTTCCAGACGGATTGCCTATAATATTATCTTCGCTGAAATTGAAAATAACCAACAGTTCAATTTCTCCACCATGAAATTTGAAGAAAGGAAGGAGGAATAATGAGAAACTTTACCCTCGATACTTTCGTTCAACATCTTGAAGACGTCGTTGCATCTTATCCGGTACGTGAAAAACTATTCTTGAAAGAAGTAGGGCATCTTGTTGAGAATGAGGCCAAGAAAAAGATCGGCCATCTTCAACCTGGATGGCAACCGCTTGCCGCAGCAACTATCGCCGATAAAGAAAAGAAAGGATATGACTTTAATTCTGATCATAATCCTTTATATCGTGATGGTACTTTATTGCATTCGATAAAGTCCGGTGTCATGGGAAAAACAGTTGTTGTTGGCTCCTCAGAAGATACCGCTGTATGGCAAGAAATGGGAACACACGGAAAGCATCCTATTCCTGCGCGTTCATTTTTGGGTAGTGCAATGTTCGAATCAAAAAATAAAATTCAACTTGGCATGAGAGAGTGGTTTGAAAATACAATTCAAAATAAAAAAGTTTCTACGAATGAATTAAGAACGCACGTGGAGACCTATCAACCATGATTGAAGCCTTTAAGATAGCCGCACTTCTCAATTTAGAAGGAAACTCTTTTACAAAACTAAAAGAGTTAATGGCTTTACTCAAGAAAACGCAACGGGAGTTTAAAAACCTCAATGCATTGACGAAAGCGCTTAATGTTAATTTGTCGGAAGGACGATTTAGCGATCCTTTTAGACGGCTTAATCAAAGTTTAGCGGTAACGGAACGACGAATGTCAGCTGTCGTGATGCAATCACGCGCGTTAAATAGAACAATGGAGAGCGGTTCTGTTGGAAACGCTGTTGAAGAAGGAGCAATTGCTGGCGCTGCATCCAAAGGAGCGTCTCGAGCTCGAAGACGCGGTAAATTTCATCACCATGCTAGGAGTCATTTCGATATAGGAGGGATGGGGATTACAAATAATGTTCCTCTAGGTGTTGGTATAGGTGCTGGATTAGTTGCTGGTGGGGCTTATGAAGCCTATCAGGCGGGTAGCGAATGGAGTAGGCAAGTGGCTCGGGTGAGAATGCAAGGATTTACGGGTTCTGAAGTAAATCAAGCAAAAGCATACGCAATGAATACCAGAATACCTGGTATCTCACATATTGAAATGATGGAAGCTATTCGCGACTCTGCGATGGCAACCAAAAGTATGCCGATGGCGTTAAAGCTAGCTAAGCCGATGGCAGAAATCCAGTATGCAAATTCTATTATTTACCATAAACAATATACTGGATCGCAAAGTAGTGCACTTATTAAGTACGCCGAAGCGCGTGGTGGAGGCGATTTAAATAAAACGGTTGGCGCATTAAATGAAGCCCAAAAGTTGATTTCTTTGTCCGGCGGAAACTTCGATCCTATTCAGTTAAGAGCCATGATGCGTCATGGAGCATTAGCATTACAACACGTTTCAAGTCTAGGCATGGCAGGCTTAGAACCTGTTGCCCAAGAAGTACAGGGAGCGACCGTAGGGACAGGTTTACAATCTTTAAGTTTAGAGCTTCTAGGCGGACATATCTATAAAAAATCAGCTGCAAATTTAGTACGAAGTGGTTTCGGTAAGTGGGGGAAAAGTGGATTTGAATTAAAAAGGAAATGGAAAAATTTATTAATGACAGATCCAGCGGAATTTGCTTTTGGAGTTCATGATACTCTTAAAGAACGCGGATACTCAGAAAAGCAAATTACAGAGTTTGAGACAAGAAATTTTGTAAGAACTGGTGGAATATTGGTCTCTCTTCTTAACAAGAATCGCTCAAAGATCATGCGAACCCGAGAATTGTATTCAACGGCATTTGGTATTAATGCTTCGGTTTCAGAAGCTGGTGGAATGCCTGGTGGCCAGATGAAGAACCTTTCTGCTGCATTTCAAGATTTCTCAACAGCGTTATGGAATTTATCTAAACCTGGAATTATAGATGGTATTAAAGCACTAACATTTTTGCTCAATCAGCTAACTAATGCATTAACTTTTCTAAAAAAACACAATATTTTACCTGGCGCAGGAAAAACTTTAGGAATGGCGGCTTCATCAGTAATTCCAGGTGCGCAAGGACTGTATTTGGAACATGATTTATACAATAAAGTGATATCTCATTTTGAAAAACCTAAAACTAATGATTCCGTTCATGTTCATTTTGATCCTCATGAATTTCAGCATGCTGTTGCATCTGGACTAAACACGGCTGCTACAAAGCAACCAACAACAATAACAGGAATCAATTCATTTGAGACGCGATTTACTTCTCCATTTAATGGTAATGGAGGATTCTAATGCCCGTTATTTTGCAACTTGGCGACATACAATTTTTAGATACTGAAATTCCATCGCGTATTAATTTTGCTGGTCATCAGATGTTGGGTGTCCACAAAATGATTGGCGGTCAACGGCAGATTGATGCAATGGGCGTGGATCCTGATGATCAAAGATGGCGAGGAATGTTCTTCGGGGAAAATGCTAAGTTTCGTGCACAATTTTTAGAGCAGATGGCGCAATCGGGACAAGTATATGGATTAACGTATGAAGGATTTTCTTATTCGGTTGTGATTCACTATTTCAAACCGCTATATGAAGCACCTTTTAAAATTCCCTATGAAATATCGGTCGTTATTCTAGAGAATTTAACAAACCCTATTAATGTTTTACCGCTTGCCAGTTACGATCAGGAAATACAAACGACATTGTTTGAAGCTTATAATATTGCATTGTTACTTCGAAATGATCCAATATCGGGAGCAATGGCTGCCGTGAATGTTGCAACGGAAAATGTGAACTTCAATGATGCCTCGTTGATAGAGCTTAATAATATTGGGGTGACTATACAGTCAGCTAGAAATGTTGTTACGACTCAGATTCAGCAATTAAGTCAGGAGATATTCGGATGAGCACTCCTGCTAATATATTGTCAGAACAAATGTTGCAATTAAATCAGATGTATCAGTTGCAGTATTTGCTGGACAAAAACATTAAAAATATTGATCTTATTATCAATGGCGGTAATGGAACTATCTTGACAGTATTGAACGCGGATTTATTTCAGCTAGCCGCTAAATATTATAGCGATTATAAGAAATGGACTGTGATAGCTGATGCAAATAATCTAGTGTCGCCATTGATAACAAGTTCAACACCAATGCAATTAGTGATACCGAAAAGCGGTCAAGATACCGGAGGAATAAGAGTTGATTAATAAAACTCCGTTTGTTCCTTCGGTTCGATTTCCGCGTGCTATCGTTCAGGTGAATGATGTCGGTATTAAGTATTTAGATGTTCGAATTGACACGAATGACTTTTCATCTGCTGATGAGTTTACTGTAAGTGTTCCACTCAATGGACAGCCAAAACCTTTTACATTTGGGTATTGGGGAAATGCGGCACAGTTTTTGATAAAGATTTATGTGGGATTTCCAACTAATCCACAACAGTTTACGCAAGATGAGTTGGAGTTGGTTTTTGTTGGTGAGGCTGATAATTGTTATGTCGATCCAGTCGCGGGTGTTGTGAGATTAGTAGGACGAGATTTAACATCACGACTTATTGATAAGAAAACGACACGAAAGTTTTCGAGTTTAACTGCATCGCAATTAGCCACATTACTTGCGAATGAGAATGGGTTAACGCCCATCGTTACTCCTACTACGACAACATTAGGAAGTTTTTATTTCTTAGATCAAACATTACTGAGTCGCACAGAAACTGAGTGGGATCTGCTGAACTCAGCAGCGACACAAGAAGGGTTCGTGGTGTATGTAGAAGCAGGTAATCTTATCTTTAAACCAAAACCTGTAATCCCTGGAAATCCCTATGTGATTTACTACAATCAGCCGACGAATACTTTTGCATCTCCGGTTTCGAATGTAGAAAGAATTACTTTTGAACGCGATATGACTTTGGCGCAAGATGTTATTGTGAAAGTGCGTTGTCCTTATAGCAGTATGACAGGTAATGATTTCACCGTGATTGCGACGGCTCATAATACCTCGCGTTCCGAGTTGAAAGGTCTACCCACACCATCTGGCCATAAGCAGGTTTACACGTTTATTAAACCTGGATTTACGAAACAACAAGCGTTGCAGTACGCCCAAAATGTTTTAAAGAATATTGCTCAACATGGAATAAAGATGTATGCCACACTTCCTGGCGATCCAATCTTTAAAAAAGATACGGTTGTACAAGTTCAAGGGACGGACAGCGATTACGATACCTATTATTACATGTCGAATATTTTGAGAACAATTAGACCGGATGGTTTTAAGATGACGATTTCCACAAAAAATAGTCCAACCAATAGCGAGGTTGTCGTTTGAGCGATCCGATGAATGCGATGCGAATGCATGCCGCAATGACGCAGAATTCGCGATACTTTTCTCAACTAGGTATTATTGCAGCCTATGATGAATCACGTCATATGGCTCAAGTTATTTTACAGACTTCATTTGAAGATGATCCACAACTTCAAACAGGATGGTTAAGGATTGCAACGCCTTGGGTAGGAAGTGGTTGGGGAATGTACAGTGCTCCTACTTACGGCAGTATGTGTACGATTCATTACCAAGAAGGAAATATTAATACAGGATTTATTTCACTTTTTCTAAATACCGTTAATCAAGCGCCTCCTTCTGTTCCGCAAGGCGAGTTATGGATAGTTCATCAATCCGGCTCATCGATAAAGATGACAGAAGATGGACTGATTACAATTATTGGAAGCCCAAAAGTGGTTATTAATGGAACAAATGTTGATATCAATGTAACGGGTAAAGTTAATATTGAATCGGATTCTGATATGGAACTAAAAAGCCAAACAAAAATAAAAATAGATGCGCCGATGGTGGAAATTGGAGATACACATACAATGCCAACACCATTATTACCATTGGTAAAACAGGGTGGTGCGCCTACAGTCAATGTGAAGGGTAGCTAATGATAGTTGATATTGACCAAACATACGGAAACGATATTCAAGTTTCTTCTTCAGGAGATTTGAGAACTGTTTCTGGAAGTGAATTTGGTAAACAACGTATTATTCGACGGCTTTTAACACCAACCGGCGCGTATATTTTTCATACAGACTATGGATGTGGCATTCAATTAAAAATTGGCGAGCCTCTAACAACAGCACTTTTTGAAGAAATAAAAACAGATATTTACTCAAACATTTACAAAGAAAGTCGCGTAGCAAAAGTTCCAACGCCACAGATTGTTTTGCAAGAAATTTTTAATGGATTGCTATGTCAGATTACCTATACCGACACAGCAACTAATGAACTCGAAATCATTTCGTTTACGGTGACTAACTAATGCCTTTACCACTTAAAGACGCGGATAGTTTTACACGCGATCAAATTCTGGCAGTCCAGACAAAGTCCTCTGCATTAGTGGACTTTACACAAGGCTCAATTCTATTAGCATTAATAGAGAGCAACACGACCGCCTGTGGGTTATTTTTGCAATCGTTAATTGAATATGTGTACGCTAAAACGCGATTAACGACCTCAACTGGTGTAGATGTTGATACGTTTGTTAATCCTTTTGGATTCTTCCGAAAAGCGGCCGTTCCTGCGAGTGGATTAGAAAGATTCTCACGATCCTCCTCTACCATTCAAGCGTTGATTCCAGTTGGAACACAAGTAAGTTCTCCCACTTCAAATCAGAATTATAAAGTGACTTTGGATCTAACAAATCCACATTGGAGCCCTTCTCTAAATGCGTATGTGATTCTTATCGGTGATAACAGCATTGATATTCCTATTGAAGCCATTAATGCTGGCGTAATTGGGAATACGAGCGCAAATCTTATTACTGTTTTAAATTCTGGGATCATCGGCGTTGATACAGTCACTAACCCATCTGCTCTATTAAGTGGTGAACCACAGGAAACAGATGCACAAGTCTTCGTGAGATTCCCAATTTATCTTGCTGGACTTTCTAAAGGATCAAAAGCGGCATTAGCATCGGCATTACTCAGTATTGCGAATTTAGAGCGCTACAATTTAGTTGAGAATAAAACCTTTCCGGATGATTTGACTCAACTTGGATACTTCTATGCCATTGTTGATGATGGAACAGGTGATCCTCCAACAGAACTAATAACCGCTGCAGAAACAGCAATGAATGTCACTCGCGGATTTACCATTGCGTATTCGGTTTATCCTCCGGCGATATTAGAAGTTGATATCGAATTAACGTTGACCATTACACCAACAGGCCAACAAGTCGATATTACTCAGAACGTTACTAACTCTATTACGCAATTTCTTTTTCAAGCAGGTATTGGAGGGCTATTGCCTTATTCAATGGTCGCTAATTTGGCATATGAATCATTGCCTACTAATAACCAGAGTGTGCCTAATACTACCTTTGCACGAGATCTGAATATATTGAATGTGACGTTGGTTACCGTGAACGGTGGAACGGCTGATTTACAAGCAACAACGAATGAGGTTCTGAAACTCGACTCTATTACTATTAACTATATCTAAAAATGGCTATTGGTTCTCCCGACGATATTTACATCATTCTCAAACGAGAACTCGCACCGTGGTTCGGAGAAACCTTACCCACTAATATTGATGCGTTATTGCAAAACTATGTTTCGAGTGGAACTTTCAATTATAGCCAATATGGTTACATTGATTTACAGACAAGAATTCAAACAGCAACTGGTGAAAATCTCGACAAGATATCTGTAGATTATTTTGGAGGAGAATTTCCTCGCCGAAACGGGCAAGGAGATTCGTCTTATCAGAAGATGTTATTGGCATTTCTGATTTTGGAACGCGGTACACGTACCGGATTATCAAAAGCATTAACCGCTTTAACCGGGAATGTTCCCATCTTATTTGAGTTTTGGAATCCTTCAGATGCTGGCGCTTATAATATTTCTACTACTGCTTATGATATTTCTCAATATGGGGGAGGATTAGATGATTGGGCATATCAAGGATTTGCAGATGTTTATGTCTCTGCCGGTATTGGAATGGGATTTTACGGTGGTTTTAATGAAAACATTTTTCCGTACGATGAGATTGATATAGGCGCTTTCAACTTCTATGGAAGTGAATCCCTATTGGAAGATGTGGTGACGGATGATGATATTTATGCCGTTATTAATGCATTCAAATTGTACGGAACGGTAGTATGGACACGAATTCATCGAGGAGAAACACCTCCGACGCTAGAGCAATTAACAGATTCGAATGGATTTCTTATAACAGATGATGATGGCGATATATTGATGGTGTAGCAGTATTTCTATAGGGAGGGCAGCATGCCTACCACATTTAAAGTAAAAGATTATCCCATGATTCCGGTAACTCAAGTGAATACAGGAGGAGGAATGTCAACAATTGCAACGGATTCATTTAGTGCAACCACATCGACTTCCGTTAGATCGGTGACTTTTATAGTGCCAGCAAATGCAGCGTATCAATTTGTATCCAGTGGAGCAGCAACGAGTGCCATTACCAGTATTTATGAACTTACCTTATGAGGAAATCTTATGACAGATAGAGTTGCGGTATACCCAAGTGAAATCATCTATAGCTCTGACATGCTTCAAACTAATCGCTATCCTTATATTGGGGTGGGATGTTTAACAGATGCCATCCTAGGTTCTACTACTCAGATAAATGGATTTCCCTGTACAGCCCAAACCCCAACCCCCAACTTGAGTGTTAATGTGGGAGCAGGTGAGATTTACATACAACAAGCCGTAGATACCACAGCTTATCCTACTTCTGATGGCGGTTTACCTGCTGATCCAAAACTCATCATGAAGCAGGGAATCTATCCCACGCTTACTAACTTTCCGTTAGCCGCTCCTGGAACAGTGGGGTATTCAATTAACTATTTGATTGAAGTTGAATTTGATGAGCTCGATACAAACATCGTTTCGCGGCCTTATTATAATTCCTCTAATCCTTCATCTCCAGTATTTAATAACGTAGCTACGGTTAGAAAAGATACTGCTGTTGTTACTGCAAAAGCCGGAGTTGCTGCAATTACGGGAACTCAGGTTACACCTGCACCAGATGCTGGAAATATAGGGATGTGGGTGGTTACTGTTGCTAATGGACAGACACAAATTACTTCTGGTGATATCAATCGCTATACAAATGCGCCTTTCATTATCGATAAACTGAAAGATAAGATAAGCCAAGAAGTGGCGGACAGGTTATATGAGAAAAGAAATTTCTATGTAGATAGCGGAACGGCTAATACTTATGTACTTACTCTTTCTTCGTTGTATGGAACCGCTCCCGCATACTATAATGGAATGAAAGGAAACTTCTTTGCGTTGGTTGGGAATTCTGGTGGTGCATCTACCGTTAACTTTGACGGAGTTGGTGCTGTAGCATTAGTTACTCCACAAAATACCGCTCTTCCCGCAAATGTTATTGATTCAGGTGACTATATAGAATCAGTTTATAAAGCATCTATATCTAAGTTTGTGATGACTAATATCAAACCTAATGTAGATTCTGGAGTTTCTCTTATAGGCTTCTCAGCCAATGAAGTTTTTTCTCTAACAGGAGGAGTGGGAGAAAAGATACTTAGCTTTACATTGGTTTCTCAGACTTTTGATATATGGAATTCAGTAGATACGAGAATACAACCAACCTTGGCGGGATGGTACAGAGTAACCGTTTCTATTAATGCTCTCACTGATACAGAAGCAGTCTTCTATCCTGTTAAGAATGGTAGTACAAGTGATTTTACAATATGTCAAACCACAGCAGCAGCTACTACTGTAGAAAGTCTAGTTACAGGATCGAACCTAATATATTTTGATGGAACTGATTGTGTGGAGATCTATGTTATTTCAGATCTTTCAGCAGGCGTTACTGTTTTAAAGCAACCAACTGGAATAGCGATTGATAGTACCTTTATACAGGTAGAGTATCTAGGCTCTTAGTTCTCCCAAATCTTTGCCAGCTCAACCGGTGTCAAATACCGGTTGCGCCGCATCATTTCGGATAGTTCTTTTGCTCTCTTCCCAACATCTATATACCACTTACTTCTTAACATCTCGTGAGAAGCTTCTTCCCATCTAGCGTTATCTATATCGAGAATAAAGTTTCTGAATCCTATAAATGCTCTTTCTCCAATATTGAAAACCATATTGATGATGATATCTTTTCTGACATCACTTAAGAACTTGAACCATCCGTATTTCTGAAGAGACTTTTCTATTTGTTGAATATCATTATTGAGAAGATAATAGGCAGATTCCTTGGATATCTTGAGTGTTTCTAGATTCTCTAGTTGAGTTGGTGTGATGGCGAGCGTGCTTAACTCACCTTGTGAAAAACCACGATGCTCTATATTTCTTCCTATCCCAATTGTCCAAATTCCTTTTGTGTCTTTGTATGCTTGTAATCGTAAACCTTCATGCCTTGCGAGTTGAGGAATGAGTTTTTCGTACATATCTAGTCCTTGTAAATTTAAACTTGACTAAATATACCATCAAACATTCTATTAATCACATCTTGTGCCCAAATACATAGTAGAATCTCTCGATTATATTCATGAAGTCGATGGAGATTTTGGGGAAATGGAATAGCGTACTTTCTCGCATGTTCTCGCGCTTTTTGGATCTCTGTGAAATTATATTTTTCCATTCTACTTAATCTCCATTAAAATTTATCAAAAACTCTATATTTATCAGGTATTATTGAATATATCTTCCAAAACTCTTCTGCACTAATAACCTCATATCCATGATGAGTTTTTTGAAAAGTGTCTATTGCTTTTTTGTAATCCATGACAGAAGACTTGTGAGTATAGAAATGTTTCTCTGGTTTAGGCCATCCTGTTCTTTCACAGTCTTCACGACGCGCTAGATTTGTCATCATAATGTATTCTACATTTTCTGTGATGCAAACATACTTATCCGAGTAAGATTCGTATTCTACAAGTTCGTAAAATCCAATATCTTTATTCATTCTGTAGTACCATAACAGAGGTGACTTACTCATATCAGTCTAGAAAGTAATTAGTTATAAGGCAAAGAGGAATCAAAGCAAGCAAAAGACACATTCCCATATGAAGATCTCCAAACAATAGAAACACGATGGATGCGAAAGGAATTCCTATCCATGTATAAGTGATGATCCTTTCTAACTTTGATAGAATATATTCTTTTAGTTTCTTCATTTATGGGTCACGGTATATAAAGGTTCGTAGGGTTATTTTTATGAACATCAAACTTATTGTCTGTTATATGTGAGAAGATCTTCATATTAAAAGGAAGGGTTAATACATGATAACCTGACTTTGACGGTATAACTTTTATAATGCCTTTCGGATCCCTGCGGATCTCGTTGACAATATCAATTACTCCTTTTACTACATTGTAGTCTCTACTGTCGATATCTATTATCCAACTTTTGTCATCACCTGATGGTCTTCCACATGCTGAGTTATAAGCGCTCCTTACCCCATGATAATTATCACAACTCAACTGTGACGAAATAATCTCCATTGTGTAAAGAGCGGTTTTCTTTAAACTTCTATGGTTAATGTTAATCATTACTCTTGCTTGAAATAGATTGGCTATTTCTTTCATTTCTTCCCAGTTTGATGATAAAGAGTCACAGTTACAAAGATAGTAAGATTTTATCAACCTATTATCATACTTTAAGTCGTTATTATCTTTTCTGCGTCTAATTATTTGACAGAAATAGAATGTATCCGGATTTTCGAAAGTTAAGAGTGGGTCAATTAGAGAATAGTTATCTATCATTGGTTTCTCATGGTAGATCTAACAGCAGAATGTGCGGCATGCAGAGACATCGCCAGAGGCACAAGATATGTTTTATGATCAAAGTTCTCATCGGTACAGCCAAGCATGAAAATACAAGCGACTATAACAGCTATAACTATTGGTAATTTCATTCGACAATCTCCGGTAGTTTATCAAGATATTTCATAAAGGCTTTAATAGCATGGTCATATCCAAATCCTACGTACGCATAATAACCACTCCTTTTCATCATGTTAATCCAAATCTTCTGTTCTTCCTTTACTGAATTTAACTTTGTCCCTTCACGCTTTAACTCTAACCACATGCCATGATACCCGTTCATTGGATAAGCTAAAAAGAAATCGCAGACACCTTTCTTAACGCCCATGCGCTTTAGTTTCTTAGCTTCTAATGGATGCCGTGATCCGCCATTTGGAATATGGATAAGATAGTCTTTTAGAATTGGGTGAAGACGCGCAATAGTCCATTATTGCGATATGATCTTGCTCTTCAGTTGGGATTATTCTTGTCATTTCTTATCTGATTAAACTGGGCAAGTACTTCGGAGAATTGAAGCTCCATCATTCGAAACTTAGCTTCTAAATGATCAAGTTGTAACTTATATATATCTGCTCTTTCTTTCCCATATTTTAAAGTTTCAGAATTAACTTCTTGGACTACTCTTTTAATATCTACCAAAATAGGAATATTTTCTATGATTAGATCTTTCTCTTCAGTGGATTCTCCATTTTCATAAAATAATTCTACAATTTCTCCATATTTTCCATCTATCTTCACTAAGAACTTAATAGACTCACAGTCTACGTATAAATCTTGTGGATATAATTTCATTATAAGAACCGCCCCATACTTATCTTTTTTATCTTTACTGTATGCAACTATTGGTGAATACCAATCAACCGCCATAACAAGCTCCTAAATTAAAAACCGCCAAGGTTGCGCGACATCTTTTCAGATACTAAGCGTGACGGTTATATTGAGTCATCTGGTATGTCTCTGTCTCTCGGCTATATCTATAAGAGGATTGCATATGGCCGCTATATAAGCTGTTAACAAAGAAGCTAATATCCCACAAATTATAGATTGATAGACAGTTCTATAATCTAATTCTCCAAAGAGTATAGAATGAATAGCCGCTCCCATTGTGGCTGAAGCCGCTACCTCTGGAACTATTCTCAAACTCTCATTTTCTCTAAAGAATCTCATCTTTTCTCCTTCTTCAATTTATCTGGATCTGGAAATTGCCTTTCTAAGTCTTCCTTGTTCTTATTACGCAATCCCTCGAGTAATCTCGTAAAAAATGATGGTATTGATTCTGGTCTTTTATTGTCACCCATATTAGTCACTCTCCTGTTTCTTAATAATCAGTTTATTTCTTATTGCATTGTAAGAATGTTCTTTATATTCGTCTTTATCTGTATTCATTAACTTCTCTTTTTCTGACCATACAATTACAAGAACCAAAGCAACGACTGCTAATAGTGAAATCATATTCCCTCCCTGGTTATTACTCCTTATAAAGATATTTCAAGAAAATACAGAATATTACAATAACAGCAATCCATGCGGTTAATTCACATAAAAAATGACAAACATTTTCCCCTATTTCAACCATGATTATTACTCAGCAGAAGGAGACCATGTTCCTAACTTCTTCCTAAATATTTCCCATTTTGAAGTAGACTCATCCAACAACGGATGAATCAATTTAAGCCTTTCAATTATTGGCTCTACTTCAGGATGGTCTATAAATGTAAGATTATTAATAATAAAATCAACTTCTTCTTTAATCATTTTCACTTTTTTTGTTATCATTATTTCCCCTTTCTAGTTTATTTTATCATGAGGTAAGGTCTTCTAACTAAACAGCATCCCTCTACTTTCTCTCCATCTTTTATAGCAATTCCTATTAATTTCTTATTCGGTGTTTTAGTGAAGTTGAAATACATGTCATCTATTCCTTCTTCATTTATTATCTCAACAGATTCACGTCCATCGCATATCTTAATATTAAAACTAAAATCATCGGCTTTAATTTCGGAGATCTCCATTTTATGCATGTGAAAAACAACATAATCTCTAAGATACTCAACTTTCTTCTCAAGAGCCTTTCTGCGCCGCTGGATTCTCTTTTCCACTTCTTTAACACTGTCTAATTCCGCTTCTAGATTGAGAATATAGGCACATACATTTTTGGCTTTCTCCTTAAACTCACCTTCTGCTTTCTCCAATTTTTCAAGACAGTCCATTGCATCCATTTCATTCTCAAACCCTAAATTATTCTCGTTGAGAAGAGATAAATACTTATCGGAAATCTTATAAAGTTGCATACATCACCTCTTAGAGTTTAGGAGAGATCATTAGTGCTTGCGTTTCACATCCTTTATCTAAAATACGCTGTGTTAATGCTTCCATGGCTCTTCCTGTAAAGAATCCACAAATCGCCAATAAAGAGGCATCCCTTGATTTAATGGTATTAAATAGATCGAGAGCTCCAATACTTAACCCAACACCTGTTGCTGTACATGAGCCTACAAATCTTGGAATAAACCCATAGTCAGAGAAGAATGTTTTAGGTTTTGACAAGAAAACGGTAGGAACATGGTTTAGAAATCTGCTTATCACGTATGGACATGCTGTATAGAGAAAAGAAGCACTAATATCATCCATAGTAGATTTCTCTACTAACTCCGCTATTCCAAGTACCAACAAATATCCAAGTGCTGAGCTATGGAGAAAGTCTACCACTTCTTTATATACCGGCATTCTTAAATCCCTATGGATCCACGATATGGAACTTCCTCGCGATTCGTCTTCATCCGATGAAATGTTAGACTTCAAGATAGACTTATGAGGAAGTCGTGCTGACGGAGGGAGATAAGAGTCTGGTGTTTCTCTACCTATCTCCGAGTCGCCGTCACCATAAGTCACTTTCTTATGAGCCGTTAAAGGAGTATCTTCATACTCAGTAAAACTTTCTTCATTTA
>Ga0134121_10000525_pt1 | contig 43229 bp, 29 predicted proteins | sample KB301_FD_96463 | JGI IMG/M metagenome (GOLD analysis project Ga0134121, IMG submission 96463) | Terrestrial soil microbial communities without Nitrogen fertilizer from Kellogg Biological Station, Michigan, USA - KB3-0-1 | ecosystem: Environmental > Terrestrial > Soil > Unclassified ...
AAGGGCGATGCGGGAGCGAACGCTGGATTTGTGATCGGGGACGACGGCGTTGCGGTGATTGACACGTTTGAGAATCCGGAGGCGTCGAAGCAGATGCTTGCGGAGATTCGCAAGCTCACGCAGCTTCCGGTCAAATTTGTCATTAACACGCACTATCACATCGATCACGTCGCGGGCAATTCCCTGTTTCAGCAGAACGGCGCGGTCGTGTTCGCGCAGCGCAATGTGCGCACTTGGATTCACACGGAGAATTTAAAATTCTTCGGCAAGGACATCAAGGCCGAGCAGAAAGCCCTGGTGGAAGCGTTGGTGCGTCCGGGGTTGGTGTACAACACAGAGCTCGATGTTTTCCTTGGCTCGCGTCGCGTCTCGATCCGAACCTTTCCCGGCCACACGGGCGGCGACTCGGTGGTGGCGATTCCCGATGCCAAGGTCGTCTTCTGCGGTGATCTGTTCTGGCGTCGTACGCTGCCGAATCTGATCGACGCGACGACCGGCCTGTGGATCCCGACCCTCGAAACACTTGCTTCCGCCGATGCCGACGCCACCTTCGTGCCGGGTCATGGTGACGTGGGCAACGCCGCGGACGTGAGCGCCTTCCGTGGTTACTTGTCGGACTTGCGGGCCATCGTCTCCGACCCCGTCAAAGCGGGAAAATCAGGCGATGACCTGGTGAATGCCGCGTTGCCCCGGGTGAAGGACAAGTATGCGACGTGGAGCCTCTTCGAGTATTTCGCAAAAACGGACATTCTGAACGTGGGAGCGGAACTGCGCGGCGACAAGAAAAATCCGCAGCCGAAAGACGCGAGCTGACCGGCTCGGACCGCACGTGCCTTCCTCGTGACTCCCCTCACCAACACTCGCTACGGCTGAGGAGGCGAAAACCGATTTCGCGGACTCGCGGGGACTAGGCTCACGAAATCCGCGGAATTGTCGTCGGAGTCCTGCCCATCCCCGCAGACTCCACCCGGCAGTCGCTGCCGGCTCGCAGTCCCGGCGGGAGTGTTCGTCACGTTCCCTTCTGGGCAGACATTTCCATCTCCGACCGTCCCCCACGCCACCTTGTCCCCGATGTTGAAGCCGGGGCAGAAGCCGGCGAGCAGTCCCAGGTTCTTCACAAAATACAAGGTACCACCCACGGAGCTGTCGGCTTGGAAGACGGTATTGACGGCGTCCCCAGTCACGGTACCCGTGTACCCGGATCCCACGACCAGGAACCAACCGTGACCTGGGACCGATAACGCGGGGAATGCGAATTCCTGGTATGCCTGTCCCGGGCGCTTGTACTGCAGCGAGAGACCGTTCAGCGACTTGGCCGTCCCGGTTGGGTTGTAGATCTCGACGAACTCGTCCGACTCCCCCCCAGCGCCCTGCAAGCTGAACTGGGAGATGACCAGATGGCTGGCGACGGCGGGAGGCTGGCCCGCGCACACTCCCGCGGTGCATTGATCGTTCGCGGTGCATGCATTGGAATCGTCACACGCGGCACCGTTGGGCAGGGTGGCATGCGTGCAGCCCGACACCGGATCGCAAGTGTCCGTGGTGCAGCTCTGGCCGTCATCGCAGAGCGTGTTGTTCGCCGTGTGCACACATCCCGACGCCGGCGAGCAGGAATCGACGGTGCACGCGGTTCCATCGTTGCAGTCGAGCGCCGCACCTCCGGCGCACACCCCGCCGCTGCACGTGTCGTTCGTCGTGCAGGCGTTCCCATCGCTGCACGGCCCGGAGACGTTCTGATGAACGCAGCGGGACGTCGCGTCACAGACATCCGAGGTACAGGGGTTGCCGTCGTCGCACTGCGAATTCGCCACGCATCCCGCCGTGCACGAGAGGATGATCTCGTGACCCGCCGAGTCCTGACCCCAGCTCCCCGGGTGTGGTGTCACCGCTCGCACGAGATAGTAGAAGCCCCCACTCGGAGGCGGATTCGTCGGGTCGGTCAGGCATGGGTTGGCCGGCGTCGCGGTCCCAAGGATGAGGCAGGTGCTGAAGGAGCGATTCGACGAGCGCGCCACCTCGTAGGAAGCGGCCCCCGACGCATCGGAGAAGCACACCATTCCTCCGGCGGTGACCTGCATCGTTCCGTCAATCTCGTCGATGATGCCGTATCCGGCATCGCCGCTGCATTGATTGTCCACCCCGTCGTTCTTCTCCGGCGCTCCGGCATAGATTCTGGCGTCGGCGTCGTTGCAGTCGGACCCGTTGGCCACGAAGCCCGCCTGCGCCGCTCCGGCGCAACTCTGAACCGAGGCCGCTGGGTTCCCGTGCCCATCGCCGTCGGCATCCCTGTACCAGGATTGCAGGGTGCAGTCCTGAGGCGTGAGCTTCCAGATGAAGGCGTCTGCAGGTCCTGCTGAGGTCAGGTTGTATGTGCCTGGCCCGGGGTCGAAGTCGGCGGTGCCAGTGAAATATCCCACCGTATAGACGTTGCCGATCGCGTCGAGGGTGACCCCGAAAGCCTCGGAGTCATTCGCCCCTCCAAGCTGCGCGGCCCAGACGAAATTGCCGCCGTTGTCGAGCTTCAAGATGAAGCCGTCGCTCGGTTGCGCTGAGGTCAGGTTGTACGTGCCCGGGCCTGGATCGAAGTCGGCGGTGCCTCCGAAATCTCCAGCAGCGAAGACGTTGCCGGCCGCGTCGACACTGACTCCCTGCGCGAGGGTGTCGCCGCTCACCCCTCCGAACTGCCTGGCCCAGATGAAGGCGCCGCCGCTGTCGAGCTTCGAGATGAAGCCTTCGAAGTGGGTGCTTGATGTGGTGAGGTTGTACGTGCCTGGCCCAGGATCGAAATCGACGGTGCCGGTGAAATATCCCGCGTTGTAGACGTCGCCGGCGGCGTCGACGCTGACTGCGCTGCCTCCACCTCCCGTCCATACCACATGGCCAGCGCTATCGAGTTTCGAGCCTGGAGTATAGACGTTGCCGGCCGCATCGAGGCTGATTCCCCCGACACTGCCTCCCCACTGCATCGCCCACACGAAATTGCCGGCGCCATCGAGCTTCGACAGGAATCCAGCCCCGCCCGCCGATGTCAGGTTGTACGTGCCTGGCCCTGGATCAAAGTCGACGGCACCTTGGAAAACTCCCACTGTATAGACGTTGCCGACCGCGTCGATTGCGATGCCGTTCCCGTTGCTGACGCTGGTGCCTGCGACTTCGAACTGCTTCGCCCAGATGAAATTGCCGCTGCTGTCGAGCTTCGAGATGAAGACGGCGGTTCCAGACGTCTCCAGGTTGTACGTGCCTGGCCCAGGATCAAAGTCGGCGGTGCCGGTGAAGTATCCCACTGTGTAGACGTTACCGGCCGCGTCGGTTCCGACGCCGGTCCCGAAGGCTTCGCCTGTTCCAGTGAACTGCCTGGCCCAGACGAAATTGCCGCCGCTGTCGAGTTTCGAGATGAAGCCGGCGACGTTGACCGTGGTGAGGTTGTACGCGCCTGGTCCAGGATCAAAATCGACGGTGCCGCCGAAGGCTCCGACCGAGTAAACATTGCCGGCCGCGTCGAGGCCGACGCCGAGAGCCTCGATGCCATTCGCTCCTCCGGCAAGCTGCTTGGCCCAGAGGAAGTCCTGCGCCCGGTTGTCGGACGTCGTGATGAAGACCCCAAAGAATCCGGCGAGCACGAGACTCCACGTGCGCATGTCCTACCTCCTCAGTCGAGCGTCCCGGCACCTGCACCTGATGATAGGTGCAATATCCAATGTCCTTTCACGCCGACCCGGCGTCGCACCTGCTCAACTTCGCGGCCGCGCTCCTTTGGCTGGCCATTCTCTGAGAGCGCCAGGCGCACCGCCTCGACCTTGAACACACGCGTGAACCTTCGTCGTTGCTTGCCGACGCCACACCTTCTGCTGGTCAGCTTGGCAGCTTGTCTGTGTGTGCGTCAAATCGGGGCAAGACCACCCTGCCTGGCGGGGTCCGATATGGAGTGATCCCCCGACCTGGGAGTGCCTCAGCCGGGATGAAAGCCCGGGGGGTCCGGTGTGCGGGTCGTCGTGAATCGCCAGCCCGGGGCTTTCAGTCGACATGGCCGCTGCTCGCGGGCAACGTTAACGATCAGGACCTGGTCACTCCCGGCCTGCAATGGCCTGACTATTGACGTCCGCCGCATTTTTGCGTACATGATGGCCCATCAAGCTCTCGTACACTTGCTGACATCGACACTTGAGGCTCTGTCGGCCCCGTCGCCTGACTGCGCGGAGGTGCCACCATGCGTCAATCGCCCAGGAACGGATTTCTATCCGCTCTTCTCTTGCTGGCCCTGGCCGCGACCTCGGATTCCCGGGCGGACACGGCGGGCGTGGCCGCCCACCAGCCTACGCCCAAAGACCCGAACGGAATGTCGGCCGGGACCTTCTTCAAGCTTCTGGATGCCTCGCTGGGCAACAGGTTCAACAGCCTGGTGCTGGTCTTCGGCGGCTGTTTCACCGCCGCCTTCACGAAGGCGGTTCTGACCAGCGTCGTCGGAACTTCGGGCAAGCCAGTGGCCACGCTCGCTGCGACGTCGGCGACGAACGCAGGCGAGTACAACGGCGGCGGAACGAATGGCAACACCTTTACGCGCGGAGTCACCGACGGTCTCTCAGGCGACACAGCTACCGCGCAGGATGGATTCGATTCAGGAAAGGCGAAAGCCAAGCGAGCGGCGAAAGACGACGGCCGCACGCAGGATCCGACGTTCACACCGCTCGGAGGGGGCGCGGGAATTCGTGTGGGTGTCAACGCTGCATCCTTCCACGCGATCCTGTTCATGGGACACCCGGAGAGCGTGCAGGACTGGATGGATCTCCAGACTCAATACGATGAGCTGCGCGCCAAAGGGTATCCTGCCGCCAACATCGACTGCTATTTTGGACGAGGAGAACGCGCCCCCGCGCCGGACGGCACCCCCATTTTGAGCATGCCGAACTTTTCGGCGGGAAAATCGTTGCAGCAGGTCCATGACGCCGATCCCTCGAAAAACGATTTCAGGGATAGCGGCCAGCCCATCAAGGCCGCGACGGAGAAGGCACTCGAGGACGCGCTGAAGGCGCTGAAGGCCATCGCGGATGCGGACGCAAACGAGCAGTACTTCCTGTGGTTCGCGGATCACAGCGTCTTCAACGCGACCGCCATGGTGACATCGCGCGACTGCACCGGGACCGCCCTCTGCTCGGTGGGCGTCGACCTGGATCAGACTTTCCTTCAGTTCCCGTACGAGGATCCGCCGGCGGTCCTGCTCCAGCCGCTCGGAATCGTCGGGTCCAATCACATGGTCTCCCTCAACGGGGTCGCCCTGGGCGCCGTCGACCCGGCGCTCTACGACGAATTGCAGCGGTTCCCGGCGACGCGCGGCCAGTTGTTGCTGGGCACCAATGTCGTCAGCGTCACCAACGATGGATCCAGTTTCCTGCTGAACGATGCCACGATCACGACCGGGACGGTGCCGTTGCTCTCCATTTCCAAATTCATCGCGGAGCCGCGGCCTTTCCTCGGTCCGTGGCTGCAGGCGCTCCTCGCCGCTGTCCTCATCGTCCTCGCGGCATGGTCCCTGCGACGGCTGCCTTGACGCGGGTCGACTTCGGGCTCAGCCCCGGCGACGGCCCTCTGCCCGGCCTGGGCAACTCCCAGCGGCCCAGTAGAGCCAGCCACAGCACGAGGGCATTGACCCAGCCGATCGTCTTCACCATGTTGCCCGGCAGGTCCCTGAAAAGGCCCGCTTCCAGCGCGCCGCGCTGATGCGACAGAATCACGAACGTCGCCCCCAGCAGCACCACGACCTCCATCGCCATGAGCAGTGGGAGCCCGATCGCGATGGCGCGCGCCCGCAATCTCCCGGGTGCGTTCCGGCTTGCCAGACACATGCTGGCGAAGATTCCAATATCGAGGGGAGCGAATACCTCCAGCCTGTCGATCCTCAATGCATGACCCGTCAGCGCCATCAAGGCTTTAATCACGGTGGCAAGCCACCGCTCATAGGCGCCGGAGCACCACAAGCACGGCAGCGCCAGAATCACGGACCAGATCACGACACGGACGGGCCAGCTCCAGCGTCCAGGTCCGGCTACGATGGGTGCGGGAGACATGCGATCAGGCGCGGATCAAGCCGGCTTGCGGCGCGCTTGAACATCGATCCAACCCATGAAGATGATGCAGACGAACAAGAAGGCGAGCGTCTGAAAAAAGTAGACATGCACGATCGCGGCTGCCGCCGGGATCAAGACCTCCACGAAATGGAGCAGGACCAGCCGCGTTAGGTTGAAAAGCCAGACGAGTACGGTTCCGACCGCGATTCCCGCACCTTTCCACCGCAGGGTGCCGGGGAAACAGACCATCGCAAGCGCCAGAGTGATCGCCGGCATCAGCGGCGTGCAATCCGGAACGACCTGCCAGGACTGGTCGCCGACCCGCAGAACGTCCTCAGATTCGGCCTGGTGTGATGCGTGCAGCGGAATCCCGAGCACGAATCGCAGGCTCCGCACGGTGTCCCGAACGGCCCAGTCTTCGATGCCAGGGAACGCCGAGAGCGTAAGAAGGGCGGCAACCCAACCAGCCAGGAAGCGCAGGATGAACAGCCGAATCGTGCGCCCGCCGCCGGGCGGACCGCCGGAGGCCAGTCCACCGCTGTTCGGCACGGATCGGGCGCCGGCTGCGTGGCTCATGCGTCGCTGCTTCGAATCAGCGCAGCCTTGGCGCCTTGATCTGGTCGTGCGGCACCGTCACGACGGCTTGCGCCGGGGTAGCGTTCCCTGAGGCGTCTGTTGCGATGTAGGTCAGCAGGTACGTTCTGCCCGGACCCACCCCCAGGCGGTCGGCCCGAAGCAGCACCTCGCCGTCGGGCGTTCCGATCTGTGCGCCAGCGATGTTTCCTCCAGCCGCCAGCGCGTCGTCCTGGTCGCTGCTCGTCACCTGCGCGAGCGTCACCGTCGGGTTCGGGTCGCACCGATCCTGCGCCTGCCATCTGATTTGAACGGGGACGAGCGCACCGTTCGGTGGCCAGAGCACCGTCGGGCTGGCGTTTAACGTCAATACCGGCGGAATCGTGTCGGCGACCGTATCGACCACGACAGCTGTCGAAGAAGCGCCCATCCGGTCCTTGACGCGCAGGGTAATCGTGTGTGCACCCAACGGCAGGTTCACGTTGAGCTTTTCTCCGGTGCCGAGGAGCGTGCCCTGGGGGGACTCGGTCCACTCGTACGAGACGATGTCGTCGTTCGTGCCTGGCGTCGAATCGGGATCGGACGAGCCCGACGCATCGAGGGTCACTGTCGCGCCGGCCGGGGAGGCACATTCCGCGGTGAAGGGCGGTCCTGCGTTGGCTGTCGGCGGTTTGTCGGGTGGCAGCTCATAGGCCCCCATATCCTGAATTGCCACACCATCCATGTCCCCGTCCTGCACGCGAGGCCGCCCGGCAAGGTCCAACGGTCTCTGAGTCGACAACCCGTGATCAACGCAGACAGACCCCAGGCTGAGGGACCAGTCACCGGTCTCTGGCGACGCAAAGCCAGGATCGGCGGAGACGTTGCCATCGCTCCCGGTGGGATCGGGCGCCCCCAACCAGTTCACTCCATTTCCGTATACGTCATTATTCTTCGCATACAGATCGACGCCCCCTGCAACGACAACGCCGGCGTCTCGCGCGAAGGCGATAATGTTCGAGTTCACGTCCATCCTGGCCTCCACCAGGCTGTGCGGATACCTCCCACTGCTCACTCCCCTGCCAAACCCGACAATGGTATTTTCCAGGACAATCGCGGAACCGATTGTCGCAACTCCATCACCAGTTGCCACGCCGCCGTTTGAATCCGGCATCCCCTCAACGAGGTTTCCGATGACCTGCGAACCCTGTTCGTCGACGGTGGACACCGATATCCCGACCCCCGATATCCCGACGAGTCGATTGGACACGATTTTGGGAGGGTTGCCGACCTGGTTCGTCAGGACAATCCCGTCCTTGCTGTTGGAGACGTCGTTCCCCACAACGTCCCCTCCAACCCCAGCGTGCGACTTGATACCGGTTGCACACTCGCTGACACGATTCTGGTAGACCCTGGCGGACAATTGATAGTTGATGCACTCTCCGCTTCCTGTTCCCGTGACGTCGTTGCCGATGACCACACCGCCCCCAACCTCTCCACCGACAGAGATGCCACCTTGTTCAATCACGTTCCCCCAGATCAACGGATGCCGGCAATCGGCGAGCCCTTTCACCTCGTTGAATGCCATGAAAGAGTTCCCAGAGCTCTCTGTCTGGCAGTCTGCTGTGACACCGCCCGTGACCCGGTCACCGATGAGTGTGATTCCGGAGTACGCTCTAATCTTGCCGACAATCGTAAGGCCCTGCAGCGTGGCAGAGTCTCCCCTTGACAGGGCCAGATCCCCCGTGAGAACAGTCGCATCCCTGCGACCGGTCGCGATCAGGGCGTTATGCAGGCTGCAGGTCGGGGATGAGTATTGCCCTTCGTTCACGCAGATCGTCTTACAGTTAGCCCCAACGGCGCCGCATATGTCCGTGTAGGTTTGCCCGGGTCCCACGACGCAGTCGCAGCACGGCGGTGCTGTGCAAGCAGTCCAGGAGCCGCCAACACACAACGAGAGACCGGTCCCGCATTGAGTCGAACATGGCTGCACCAGATCGTTGTCCGGCTGACCGTCGCAGTCGTCGTCTATCCCGTTACACACCTCGGGGCTCGGCGATCCTTGCACACACTCCTGCGGCTGGCCGTTCGCGCAGCTGTACAGCGATCTGTGGCACGCGCCCAGACCACAGGAGAGATAGACGAGGTTTTCGTCGACCCGGCCGTTGCAATCGTCGTCGATGCCGTTGCAGACCTCCGCGGCCCCAGGGTGAACGGCGACGTTGCTATCGTCGCAGTCTCCGCAACTCAACCCTGTCTGATCGCATGTCCCGTCGCAGGCGGCGTATCCGTCCCCGTCGTTGTCGGGGCAGGCTACCTGAGCCAGCGCCGGCGATTCGAGAGCGACGAGCGCCGTGAGAAGCGAAAGGACCGCCAGAGACACGCGTATCCTTGCCAGCAGGCTACCGACAGACAAGCCCGACACGCCGCACGTTCCCATGCTCCCGCCCCCCACTGTTGGTATGAAACGATACCTGGACGGTACGCCCCGACTGCCTCATAGGTCAAGCGCACGCCGCCGGTTAGGGCTTCGGCTCCTCCGGGGGAGGCGGAACATCTCTGTTGCAGAAGTGGCTGCAGACATTGCCCGGCAGATCGACCAGCGCCTTGCAGCAGTTGACACAGGCGCCCTGGTTCCGCTCCCCCAGACATTGGGTCGGCACGTCAGTTGCCGGACGAGGTTTGAAGGGCGCTCTGTTCGGCGTCCAGATCCAGTCCGCAAGGGCGCCCGTTGACGCCAGCGCGAGGAGCACGACGACGGCCTTCCCTAGTCTGTGGGTCATGGCGATGCCCTCCGGCGTTCGCGAGTGATGTCGTTGCCCCGAATACTACTGCCGGACCCCTTCGCATCCCACTCCGGATTCCTGTCCCAGCGGGGGTCTCCTTCCCGCCGGCCTACCGCACCCGGTAGTAGTAGGTCTTCCCATCCCCCAGGACCGGGTCGTCGAAGCCGGTCGCGGGCTGTTGGTTCAGTAGCACCGTCGGATTCATCTTGAAGTCGGGGTCCTCGGCGCGCTCGAGCGTGTAGGGTGCGTTTCCGCCGCTCCAGTGGAGATGGATTGAGCCCGTGCCGGCGTTTTCGCTGACGGTGAGGGCGATCGGCGGGGGGCCGAACATCAGGACATGGCCGTCCCGGGCGCCGACGTAGATCCGGCCGTTGGCCGCTCCGGGGGGGTTGAACTTCGTTCCGATTCCGACCGGCGCCGAGTATCTCAGGACGCCGGTGCCTCCCGAGGGGATCGGATCGTATGCACGCAGCTCCGCGTTCTCCCCGCTTCCGTCCGGCATGTAGATGACCCAGACGAGCGCCGAGCCGGTCTGCGTGCCATTGCTCGTGACAATCGTGGCGCTCGACCCGAACCCGAAGTCGTCCGAGGAATTGCCGGCCAGCGTCAGAGTCGGCTTGCCGCCCGCGTCCAGGCCGTACTGGTAGAACTGGAGCGGGAAGCCGCCGGTCGGGAAGTAGACGTACCCGCCGTCGCCGGGCCAGACCGATGGGCGGGACCACACGCCGCTGGTGCTGAACTCGTTGATCACACTGTCCGTCGCACCGGGTCCATTCCGGCACCCTCCGAGATTGTCCCGATCGAGGATGTACGCGGTGCCTGCTTTGCCGACCACGAACGCGAGATGCGGATGCGCGGCGGTTCCGAAGTACGCATCGGGGAAGGCCATCGGGCCCCCGGAGCCAAGGTCGAGATCGCTGTCGTCCATGGTCTGGGCGTCGTACGGCGTGAAGAAGTTCGCGGCCTGGAGCGTCCCGTCGGGCTGGACCGCGAGGCGCACGACCGATTCCCCAAGATCAGTGGGAGGGCTGCTTCCCGGTGTGGGCGATGCGGGGGAGCCGCCGTTTCCCGTCGCGAGGAGGATCCGCCCCGGACCGTCCGAGATGAGGCCGCCGCCCGACTGCCAGATCGACGCTCCGTCACCGTCGAGAGTCGCGCGCGAGGTCCACATCGCCTTGATGCGCCCGAAAATCGACACACCGACAACCCATCCCTGCCACGGCGAGAGGTCGCAGTGTCCGCCGAACGCCGCATACACGACGCCGTTGAGAAGGAGCAGCCCGGGTCGTTGCAACTGGTGGGTCGCATCGAAGATCTGTCCGCCGTTCTGGGCGGCCCCGGTGATCTCCACCGGGAAGCCCAGGCGCTCCCTGCCCGTAATGATGTCGACCGCGTGGGCGAACCAGGCCGCGGGTCCCGAGGTGCCGCCGGCATAGGTCTTGGAGAAGAAGTAGGCCGTGTTCGTCCCGGTGTTGATCACCGGCGTGCCGGTGACGCCGACCCACGGCGCGAGGTCGCCGCAAAGGATGTCCGCCGGGTTCCAGGGCGGATCGACCTGCCGGGACCACCGGACCTGTCCCGTCTCGGGGTCCAGCCCATAGATCCAGTTCTCCTCCGTCGCGACGAACAGCGTGTTGTTGGCGACGAGCGGCTGGGCGTAGACCTGACCCTGGATCGGCGTCGCGAATTGCAGCGTGAACGCGGGGCTGGCGACGAGCGTCGGGGTCAGCGACACCTGGTCCGGGTACCAACCGGTCCGATACGTGTCCGAGGCGTTCGTGACGATGACGGCGGAGGCCGGATCGAGTGTGAGCGAGCCGATCCCGAGGCCGAGGAACGCCCATCGAGCGAGTCGAAACACGGTCATCCCGGGAAGAGCACAATCATTGGTGCCTCGGATGCCGTCCATTGTAAGCGCGCCATGGGGGGCGGGGTCAAGAACTCTGCGGCACCCTGGTCTTGACCCGCTCTTGCGCACACGAGGTCAAGTTAGTTTCGCCATGAGCGGGCCGCGTAGAAGCGGACCGCTTCTCGGACTTCGAAATGTGGTCTATATTCCTGCCAAACCTTTCTTGACTTGGAGGTGCCCCATGCATCGCGCCCGCCTCGTTCGCCTGCCACTCCGGCGGCGTCCCTCGACACTCCCGATCGTCATTCTCATCGCCATCGGCCTGTTCGCCGGGCCGCGCGTGGGCGCTGCGTCGTCCATCACCTCCCGCATCCTCATCGATCCCGTGGGGGAGTACTTCGGGGACGTGTTCGGCAGCTCGGTCGCGTGGGTCGGCGACGTGAACGGAGATGGCTACGATGACCTCCTCATCGGAGCGTTTCGCTACCCGGAAACCTCCAGTCTCGGGCAGGCCTATCTCTACTTCGGTGGGCCGGCGATCGACTCGGTGGCCGACCTCGTCATCCCTGCTCCGTCCGGCGGCACGGGGTTGTTCGGCACCAGCGTCGCCTCTGCCGGTGACTTCAACGGCGATGGCTACCCGGATTTCATCATCGGGGCGCCGCAGGCCGGCTCCGAAGGCAGGGCCTTCATCTACTACGGCGGGCCGTCGCTCGACGCGACACTGGATCTCACGCTGATCGGCGAATCAACCGGGTCGCTCACCATGTTCGGCGCCTCCGTCGCGTCGGCGGGAGACGTGAACGGGGATGGCTTCGACGACGTGATCGTGGGTGCACCGCACTACGGAAGAACCAGTGGCGACTGGGACGGTCGCGCGTACGTATTCTTCGGAGGTGCCGTGCCCGATGCTGTCCCGGACCGTGTGTTCTCGGCCGTCGGGCCGCAGGATCAGCTGGGCACCGTGGTCGGCAGCGCCGGGGACATGAACGGCGATGGACACCCCGACCTGTTCGCCTCCGCTCCGTACAACGATACGCCCGCACTCAATGCCGGCGCCATCTACGTCTGGTTCGGAGGGCCAGGGTTCGATACGACCCCCGATCTCGTCCTCCACGGTTCCGGGATCAACGAACGCCTTTCCCTGACCGCGGCGAACGCGGGCGATGTCAATGCCGACGGATTCTCGGATCTGATCGGCGCCGAGAAGGATCACCTGTACGTCTGGTTCGGCGGCTCGACTCCCAACCCGGTCGCGGACCTCACTCTCGCGGGCAGCTACTCCAGCGTCGCCGGCGCCGGAGACGTGAACGGCGATGGAATCGATGACTTCGCGGTCGGCGCCCCAAACGACTTTCGCGGCGGATCGGGCCGTGTGTCGATCTACTTTGGTGGAAGCGCCGTCGACACCGTCGAGGACCTGTACTACGTCGGGGACTCCGGCGGAGACATCGGCCTGTGCATCGCAGGCGGGGGGCACGTGGACGGCGCGGGCCCCTCGGATCTGATCGTCAGCGCCTGGTTTGACCCGGAGTCGATTGGCTACAACCAGGGGCGCGTCTATGTCTTCGCGAACTCGAGCACCTGCGCCGGCGGCACGCCGGTCCTCCCGCCTGCTGTCAACAACAGCATGAGCCTCGTTGGAGATGGATCGGGAACGACAATCAGATGGACCGACCCGCCCGGCCCCTACAACGTTTACCGGGGCACGAGAAGCGGCGGCTCTCCCTGGGCCTACAACCAGACGTGCCACGACTCGCACATCGCTGCATCGAGCGCGCCGGATTCGGGAAACCCCCCGATCGGCTCGATGTTCTTCTACCTGGTCACTCGCGTCGATGCCTGCGGGGAATCGATACCCGGGCAGGACTCCGGCGGGCACCCGAATCCCAACCCCTCCCCCTGTCCTTGAGCGGGAGGCGCATCCGACTCAGCCCTCTATTAGACTGTGCCCCGGCAACCATCGCTGGCGTACTACTCCTTTTCGTCGTCATCCGCGGGCGGCTCCTCCCGGACACCCGGCCCGTCCGGGGCCGGAATTTCCCGATGACGGAAATCCTCGATCGCCAGGCGGGCAGCCTCCACGTCCACCTCGGCCACGAAAAACATCGTCTCCCCCAGCGCTCCTGTCGTGAAGGCATACTGCCGGGTGAACCGGTTGGTCGTGTACCCGATGTTCCGGGCCTCCAGGGCGGCTCGATACGTGGCGGCCTCCAGGTCGTTTCCCGCCCGGATCAGCAGAACGCTCCTGCCCCCGCCGGGCAGGTCGGTCAGATTGGCGCGCGCCCAATCCAGCTGCAAATCGGCGATGTAGAAATTCGTCGTGACCGCCGATGACCCATCCTCTCCAGGACCCTGGTCATCGCTGAAGCAGAAATACGGCATCTTGTACTCCTCGAGCCGCTCACGCACGCGGCGCTGCTCGGCCTCGCCCGTCGCGGCGCACAGCAGCTCCAACGAGGAGAGCTCCGGTAGAGACTCCGCCGGGGCCGATCCTTCGAATTCCCTTTCGATCTGCTCTCTCGCCAGCAGGGCGGACCCGCAATCCCGGCATCGCTCGACGTCCGAGACCCAGGACGCGCCGCAGGTGAAGCAGAGATTCCTTGCGGTGGGATCGGACATGTCCATGCGCACACAGGCCATTGCCTCGCCCCTCCGGATGAAATTGCGTCAACGATGAGCAGGTTCACGGCGCCTGCGGCATGTAGCGGAGCGAACCGTAACGATGAATGGCAATGCCGAGGAAGCTCGAGTAGGGCGCCAGGGCTTCCTCTGCGACGCGGATCTCTTCCCGCATGTCCCGCACCGTTTTCCCGGCGAACGTGATCGTGGCCGGCACGCCTTCGCGGACCTTCTCGGTCTCGATGCCGACAAACGCGCGCACGTTCCTGGTTCGTTCCACGCGCTGGATGGTGTCCAGCGCGAGCGTGATGATGCCATCCGGACCGGCCGCTACATTGCGATAGGCCATGATCCCGATGTTGTCGACAAAGCCGAGGAGATGCTCGGTGACCAGCTTGCGCTCGCCGTGGAACGTGACGATGCCGATGGGCTCGCCCGTGACGTCATCCGGCCTGTGCCACCAGAACGGAATATCGACGCCGTACAGCAGCCCCGCCGCACGCGCGCGCGCCGCGGCCCCCTCGTTGATCTCCAGGTACTCAGCGAGCAGCGATTCGCGCGCTTTCGGGTCCTTCCATTCGGGCAGTGCCTGCGGCTCGATGTCGAGATGCACGCCGTCGAAGCGGGCCGCCGAAGCCACCGACGCGTTGTAGGCGACCACCGCGTTCACGATCGACAGCACCGTGCCATGCTGCGCGGCGCGCGTGAACTCCGGGTCGCCGTCAAGGGCGTGCACCCGCATCCGGCGGCGGTGCGCTTCTGTGATCAACGCGGTCCACTCCGCCCGCGCGTCGAGCTGCCGGCCCGCTCCCGTTCCGCGTGTCGCGATCTGCATCGCGACGACATTGATGCCGTGTGCCTTGCAGAATTCGAAGAACACCCGCCGCTCGTCCGCCTCTCGGAGCAGCGGCTCCGTCTCCCAGACCCACAGGCCGCGATCCGGCTTTTTCGGAGGGCCGGCTGCTCCAAGTAATGACGTCAGCAGAAGAACGGCTGCGACGCAGCGCAGATGTTTCAGAAAGGCCCCGCGCAGTGAGTGCTCGCAGGCGTGCACCAGGGTTCGGTGGTCATCAACATGCGCATAGGAAGTTCAACCCGGCAAATTATGTTCAGTAGGGGCTATGCCGTCAACTTCGTGACCGCCTCGATTTGACGCCCGAGCGCCTCCGATCGGGCCACCGGGCGATCGTCGTCGAGAGTCCGGATTGCCACAGCAACTCTCGGTAAACAACCACAGCGGGCACTGGGCAGCATGAGCCATGGCATTTTCAGATATGCTGGAGTTCAACGCGAAAGACGTGCCTGCGTTCCATCAGGCTTCGGATTCGAATGTTCAGGGCGCGCCGGTTGACTCGGACGGTTGCGCCAGCGCCTGATCAATAAGCCGGCCCAGTTGCTCGGCCCGTCCTTCGCCGGCGCCGGTGAGTCGCGCCACGATATCCCCCTGCCTGCCCACGACGACGTGCACAGGCAGGGAATCGACGCCGTACGACTGGAACGCCATCCAGGCTCTAGGGATGACCGTGTAGGCATAGGGGTGTTCGGCGAGAAAGGGCGCGAGATCGTGGTCGCCCTCCATGGCAAGGGCGAGGAAGACGACGTCGTTGTTGCGGTACTTCTCGACCAGCCGGTTCAGGTCGGGGATCTCCGCCTTGCAGGGACCGCATCCCGTGCCCCAGAAGTTGATCACTACGACCTTCCCGCGGAGCATCATGGAGTCGAATTCGGTGCCATCGGCAGCAGTGACCTTGAAGTCGGGCGCGGGCTTTCGCGTCGTCGAGCTGGCTCGGGGCCGGGCTGCCAGTTCGCCGAGATGTGCCTCGAAGCCATCGAGGCTTCCATGGCTCTTGTGGTACGCGGTGCGCAGCGCCTCTTCCGCCTCCTTCGACCCGCGGCGGTACGCCTCTAGATAGGCCGCCTCTGCCGACTGAGGGGACCGCAGGGCATCCCACACATTGCCCTCGAGGAGCCAGGCATCGGGCTCGGTCTCCTTCTCGAGCGACTGGGCAGTCTTCGCATACCCGAGCGCCAGAGCCGGGTGCTCGAGCTTCATCTCAATGCGCGCCGCGGTGAGGCAGGCGTCCGGAACATAGAACCCGGTCAGCGGGCCGCTTCCGTACGGCCGGAGCAGCCCGCGCAGCATCCCGTCGACCGCCCGCTGGACGAGCGCCGCCGCCTGGTCCAACTTCACGCTGCGGCTCTCGTAGACCTTGGCCAACTGATATGCGGGCACGGGGTTCTCGGGTTCTTCCTTCATCCAGCCGTCCGCGGTCGTCTCCACGGCGTCCAATGGAAGCGTCACGTCGTGGCTGAAGGTGACCATCCGTTTGCGCGCCGTGTCGCTGTTCGGATAGGCGACCAGAATCCGGCGCACCATTGCGGCGACTTCGTCCCGCCCCTCACTCGGCCAGCGCTGAGCGTAGGCCTGGTACTCGTAGTCAGAGAGTGCGGTCGCGGTCAGGGGCGCGGCGGGATGGAGCGCCATCATCTTGCGCAGTATCGATCTGGCTTCGGCCTCGTGACCGAGCTGGGCATGCCCGTAACAGAGCGCGTAGAGCCCGTCGAGCGGATCTCCCCGCATCTTGCGCTCCAGGCGGCGCATGTCCTTTTCGATGGTGGACCGCACCGTCTGACGATCGTCCATCATGGCCACGAACCACTTGTTCCTGTAGGCTGCGAGATTGTCCGGATAGAGGGCCATCTCGCGCGCGAACAGATCAAGGGTGTCGTCCTGCGGCCGACGTTGGAGCATTCGTTGCTCCCATGCGGTGCGGACCGGGACGCCGTCGGCGCGGTAGATCATCGTCGAGATGCCAGTGTCGTCGCGGGCGCTCAGCGTAGAGAAGTACACGGTCAGCATGGCGGCCCCGGCCGGCACAGCCTGCGTGTGGGTGAAGACCTTCCCGCCTCCCCGCCGCATCTTCGCAGTGACGCGACGATATCCGTGATCCGTGCTCGCATACGGCATGAGGACGTAGATGTCCTCATCGGCGCCCAGCTGGGCCTCCGGCGCGCCCACGTCGTAGGTGATCGTGATCGTCCCACCCTCGACCGGATGGTCCGGCTCGATGCGGGCAACGTCGCTCTCTGTGGCGCCACTCGGTGCGGTGGAAAGAACCAAGAGAACGACAAGGACGCCGGCGTGAAGACGTGCGTGGCCTCTCATGATCCCTGCCGGGCACTTGACCGCCATGGGAGATCCTCTGGGCGCAGCTGAGGCAGGCCGTCGCGGCTCCCGACTGAATGTCCGACGGGTCCCTGTTAACCAACCGCCCGCAGTTTTAAGGAGACTGGGGGTTTGGCTCCCCAAGCGACAGTCTCCTCACAATCTCGGGACTCTCCGGTTAACAGCCGGAGAGCCGTCGGGATCCCGGCCACTGCTGATCCGTGGACGAACAACTACCCCCGGGGTGGCTCTCGGAGTGGCGCGCTCCGCGCCTTCGAGCGAGTTGTAGTTCTGCCCGTCATCGACGCAGGCATGGCCCGTGTGCCAGTCGTGTGCCACACACACCGCCACCGCGCCCTCACAATGCCCGCCCCGGCCATCGTCCGCTCGAAACGAGATCCGATAAACCCGGCCGTTGCCCTCGCCCAAGCGCTCGGCACGAACCTGAGCTTGTCCATTCACGATCCGTGCGTCGGGACTGGTGTTGCCCGTGCCGTAATCGCTGACCGGCTCGTCCTGGGTCACCCCGATGGCCTCAATCGTCACCGGGTCCCCTTCCGGATCGCTGACACCGGCGATGGGGATCGGAGTCACCTGATGATTCGGCGGCCAGATGTTCCCGACGACGGCGACGGCCGCGGCACATTCGGGGTCCGCATCGGCTGGCAGCTCAAAGGCGCCCATGTCCTCGGTCGCGATGCCATCCCCGTCTCCGTCGCTAACTCGCGGACGCCCGTCCAGATCCCACGGAAGATTCGACGAGAGCCCCGTATCGATGCACGGCGAGCCGGGGGTGAGCCTCCAGTTATGTGAGGAGGGATCCACGAACATTGGGTCGTGAGAGATGTTCCCATCCGCGCCGGTCGGATCGGGTAGGCCGCTCCAGTTGACCCCGTTCCCGAAGACGTCGTTGTGGTCGGCCGTCGCCACGATCGGCCCCGAGAGCGCCACCCCGGCGTCATGGTGGAGTGCGATGACATTGGAATCGAGGCGCAGCGACGCGACCGTACCGCCGCAGCACCCATAGCCAGAGACACCGGTGCCGCCGTCCACGATGGTGTTCTCCGCGACGATCCCGGAGCCTCGAATCGAGATTCCCGTCGCCGCAGGCGATCCCCCCCGCGATGCCTCGAGATCGATCAGGTTTCCGATCACCGTTCCGGGCGCCTCCGCGAAGGTCGAGACGGAGATGCCGGTTGAGGAAGTCCCGCGGATGCTATTCCCGACAACTTCCATCCTGTGTGGGTCGAGCGCCTGACCGACGGAAATGCCGATGGCGCCGCCGGAGATCACGTTTCCCGTCGCGGCGAAAACGAGAAGGTCCTGTCCACCGTCCGCCACGATGCCGGTGTCGCAGCGCTCGATGATGTTGTCGTCGACCTGGGATCCATGCCTGACGTAGATCCCTATGGGTGCGTCGTGCACGTGGTTCCAGGAGACGACGGCCGGGGCGGTGCCCCACTTCTGGATCCCCCCCGCACCCACCGCGTTTCCCCAGATCAGAGGAGACTCGGCTCCTATGAGGGCCCCGTCGACGTGGTTGAAGCAAAGCAGATGAATCCCTCCCTCCGCATACGGCAGGTTCACCCGGAGGTCGCCCTGCACGCGGTTGCGCACGAAGTTCCCCGGATGGGCGTACGTAACGTCGCCGGTGACGGTGAAGCCATACATTCCTGCGGCCGTGCCGACGTTCCCGTCGATGGTTGTCACGTCGGGTCCCGACATTGCCACCAGGACACGTACGTTGCACGCTGGAGGGTCGTACACGCCTTCCGGCACGCAGATGACTTCGCAACCGGCCGCCGACGCGGAGCAGATGTCGGGATATGGCGCGCCCGCGCCGACGGCGCAATCGCAGCAGGGGGTCGCGGTGCAGGCCGACCCGCACACCTGGATGCCCGCCTCGCAGCCGTTGTCGCACGCCTGCACGAGCCCCCCGTCGATGCTCCCGTCGCAGTCGTCGTCGATGCCGTTGCACGTCTCGGCCGAAGGCGGGCCAATCACGCACTCTTGCGCCACGCCTGCGGCGCAGTTCGCGACCGTGCGCCGGCAGGCGCCCAGCCCGCAGGTCGTGTCCCCGAGCCCATCATCGGTTACCCCGTTGCAGTCGTCATCAATCCCGTTGCAGGTTTCGGTCACGCCGGGATGAACGGCGGCGTTGCTGTCGTCGCAGTCTCCACAAAGCAGCCCTGTGTCATCGCATGTCCCGTCGCAGATGGCGTAGCCGTCCCCGTCATTGTCCGAGCAAAGCGCTCGAGCCATCGCCGGCGATTCGAGGGCAACGAGGGTTGATAGAAACGCCAAGACCGCCAGAGACATGCGCACGGCCTCCAGCCAAGACACGGCGGACGAGCCGAGCCCGTTGGACATTCTCATGGCCGCCCCCCCGATGCGAAGTCGGAATGTTGAAAGTAAAGCTACGCCCCGACAGTCTGAAACGTCAAGGGCTCTGCAGGTCTTGCGTCGACGCGTGCTTCTGGGGCTCGGCGGCGACTAATTTCGTTGGATAGCTACACCCGGTGCGCCTTCCCGCATGGCTCGCTCCGCGCTTTCGAGCGAGTTGAACCTTTGAGAGTCATCCAGACAGGAACCGCCCGGGCGCAAGTCGTGTGGCACGCACACCGTTACCGCGCCCTCACACTGCCCGCCCCGGCCATCCTCCGCTCGAAACGAGATCCGATAAACCCGGCCGTTGCCCTCGCCCGAGCGCTCCGCACGAACTTGAGCTTGCCCTTCCAAGATCCGTGCATCGGGGCTGGTGTCGCCCGTGCCGTGGTCACCGACCGGTTCGTCTTGGGTCACTCCGGTAGCCTCAATCGTCACCAGGTCCCCGTCCGGATCGCTGACACCGGTGATGGCGATCGGAGTCATCTGATGGTTTGGCGGCCAGAGGTTCTTGACGACTGCGACGGCCACGCCACATTCCGGGTCCGCATTCGCTGGCAGCTCATAGGCGCCCATGTCCTCAACGGCAATTCCATCCCCGTCGCCGTCCGCGGCCCGGGGATTGCCAGCGAGGTCATATGGGACATTTGTGGAGAGTCCCATGTCGATGCAGGGAGACGAGGCATCGAGCGACCAGTCGTTAACACTCGGGTCGCGGAACACAGGGTCCAGCGAGATATTCCTCTTTAGCCCGTTTGGACTTTCCAGATCCTGCCAGTCCGGTGCGTTCCCAAGCACGTCGTTGCTTGCCGCGGTCACCACCGCGGCTCCTGTGCGCCACACTCCGGACCCACTACTGAATCCGATGATATTTGAGAGGAGGTCCACGACCCCTGGTCCCCCCCTTGTGGGCGACGCGTCGTCGATCCGTACTCCGGTTGCACCGCCGACGATCGTATTTCCTGCAATCGTGCCGGAGCCAATGACACGTACTGCCGTTCCGGCTGGGACACTACCCTGGGCGACTGTGCCCAGATTCAGAAGGTTTCCAACGATAACGATGGGTTGCGAGAATGGACTGCCTTCATAGTCAATCCCGATCCCGAAGATCCGTCCGAATGTGTTATCGACGACATCAAAGTTCCGTAAGTTCTCGCTGCCTGCCACGAACACGCCCGTGTCGCAGTCGATGATCGTGTTCCCGGTCATGGTCAGGTTCAGACCTTCCCTGACCACGATGCCCTTAATACCAGTCGACGCGCCGCTCACGAGGTTGTCCTCGACAGTGCCGTTCCTAATCACTTGAATACCAACGCCACCGCCCAAGACAGAGTTGCGCAAGATGGCCAGAGCAGTTCCCTCTCCTCCAGCGGCAATACCGTCAGTCCGCACGGTATTTCCCCAGATTAGAGATCCTCCGAAGACTGTGATACCGGCTCCGACATCGCATGACGAGACCAAGCCGTCATAGCAGAGTCCTGCACCGCCCATCACGATTCTGCCGAGGATTGTGTCGTCTATGAGAGTGGCACAGCGGGCCAGCCCATCTACATCTCCGGTAACCGTAAATCCCTGAACCCTCACATTCTCTCCGGCGACATCCCCCAAGAGAGTCGTCACATCTTTTCCCTCTAGAGATACAAGAGTTGTGGACTGTGGCAGATCGCATACTCCGGCCAACGAATACACGCCGTGGGAAACGCAGATCACCCCGCAATCGTCGGCGATCGCCTCACAGGGCGTCGAGTACTGTTCTCCTTCCCCAACATTGCACTCGCAACAGGGACGTGCGGTACAGGCGGACCACGTGCCCATGTAGCACTTGCTTATTCCATCCTCGCATCCGGAGGAGCAAGGTTGCACAAGCTCTTCATCCACTCGCCCGTCGCAATCGTTGTCGATGCCATCGCAGATCTCGGGGGACGGGACTCCGGCGACCGCGGGGCAAATGGAGGACCCATCCGCGGCGCAGATCCTTACGCTCGTGGCCTTGCAGGCGCCGAGCCCCACGCTGCACAGTGCGGAGAGATCATCGATGCGACCATTACAATCATCGTCGCTCTCGTTGCAGATTTCGGTTGCGCCCGGGTAAATGGCGGGATTCGAGTCATCGCAGTCTGGCTCCGGACCGTTAGGGCACGATTCATCTCCCGGCTGACCATGGCCATCCCCATCGTTGTCGATGCATGCACTGGACGGCGTGCCGGCCGTGACGCCGGGCATCGCGGCCATTTGGACTATCGCGACCAAGGCGATCACCGCGAACGCCGCTGACAAACACTGGCACCTGACAACTCCTAGCATTAGCTGGCTCGCAAGCAGGCAAGGACCGCGCAGGCGCATCAAGCCCCCCCATCTCCCTGAGGCCTCCTGCGGCCTCAAGCGTTGAGAGCCGTTCAACTGGCACACTACCGGCCCAGAGCAAATGAATCCCTTGTACGCCCGGCCTAAATTGCTGTCAACGGCTTGGAGGAGGAGTGGATGGACGCTCGTCGGTAAAGGTGTTCGCCCCCCCTGCGCCTCTACCCCAACGACGTGTGGGCGCTCAGGAACCGCGGTGTGGGCTACATGAAGCTGGGCAAGGTCGAGAAAACGCGGCGGGACTTCGAGGCGGCGCTCAGTCTCCTCGAACGGCCGGCTCAGCAGCCCGGGGGTTGCAGCTTCACGCGCCACGCCCCACATTGGCCGAGAGATCGGCGTCGCCGAGGCCGGTCGCGGGGGAGATGGAGTGCCACGCATCGTCTGGAACGAAGCCGAGGAGGCGCGCGGAGCCTCGCCTGCGATCGTGATCCACTACCAGAGCCCGCACGAGTTCCTGAAGGATCTCGCCCCGGGAATCTCGCCGGAGCGGCTCTTCTTGAGGTCGGAGCGGTCGCTTCCGCCCGGCTCGCGCCGTCCGGTCATCCTGCACATCGGGTTCGTCGCTCGGGAACTACGGCTGAACGCCCGCGTCGAGACAATCACTACCCCGGCCGAGTCGCGCGGCTCGGGAATGCCTCCGGGGATGAACCTGACCCTCCTTGGGCCGGACGGTGGCGCAAGCCCGGAACTGCGCGACCTCGTCAAGCAGCTTCAACAGGGACTCGCCTGCCAGGCGGCTACCGGCAACATGGCGACGACGGACCAGCGGGCGCCGAAAGACCGCCAGCTCCTGAAGATGCCGGCGACACTCAAGACGATGCACGCCATGAAGGCCGACATGGAGGATCGCCTCATCCTGGCCGGCGACGTCGATCCGCGGACCATCGAGTTCCTGCTGAAGAACCCCAGCATCACTCTGGCCGAGATCCACGCCCTCAGCGCGCGGCCGACGCTCACCACGCCTCACATCCAGACGATTCTCGCAAACCGCGCCTGGAGCGCCGACGAGCGCGTGCGTCTGAATCTCGCCCGCAATCCCAGGCTCCCCGACATGCTGGCCGAGTCTGTTCTCGAGTCGCTGTCCGTGCCTGCCCTGAAGATCGTCGCCGGCAGTGCCACAATCACCGCGAAGACCAAGCGCATCGCGCACCGGATCCTGCAGCTCCGCGGCCATTGATCGCGGCCGTTCCTGGGGTCCGACGTTTGGCGGCCTGTACTTCGATGGACTACGGGCGCTTTGTCAGCCGCTCTGTGTCGCCCTCTACCGGACACACCACTCGTCCGTGCTTCCGCGCCGAACTACAGGGCACGCTCACGCTCCGCGTGTCTCGCCGTTCGCGGAGCCCTTCTTACCCATACCCCCGCTGTCGACCGCCTGCTTCGCGCCGCCGCTCAACCCGAAAAGCGGCGTCTAGTTTCGGTGGACAGCTACGGGGATCGGTCGAGCAGGCGCCGAACGGCATCCCGCACGGCAAGCAGCGGGCCTGGAATCGCACCTCGAGAACCGACAGGGACGGACTAGCAGTCGACCGTACCGCAAACCTTTGTCCTGCAGCCGAAGCTGCACTCCACTAAATGCGGGCCCGCGAAGTTGGCATACGTGCAGGCGTTTGTAGAATAGGCGCCGGCGTCCCCGCAGCCCTCGATCACACACGCGGTGTGCAAGCAGGATGGACCACACTCAGGACAGGCGCTGGCATTGTCGATGGTACCGAAGTAGGTCGGGATGACAAGCACGCACGCCGCGACGGAGACACCCACTGCCAGCAGGCGCAACGACCTTTTCAATGCGGAGAGAACTGCCGGAGGGTGTCCTTCAAGTTCGCGAGCACGTCGATGACCTGCTGCACTCGCATGGGCCAAGTGGCCGCGACTTGTTGCGCTCGATGAATCTGATCGGCAGGGTCGATCGTCGGGTAGATGTCATTCAACGCGGCCAAGCACGCGCCGTACCAGAAACTCCAAGCTTTGGCGAACTCGCTGTCCTGGCCTGTCTCAGCCGTGCGCCATGCGCGCAGCTTCAGGCGTTCGCCTCGTTCGATCGCGCTCTTGAGTCTTCGCTCTGCCCGCCGGTAGGTGACCTTGAGTACAGCGCGCTGAACGCTGATCACCGTGGTCACACAGCGGACGCTGCCGCGACGGCCAGGAGGCGTTTCATGTGAGTTCCCCTTGGGCGGTACGCTACGCCTCGCCGCGAGGCAGCGTCAAGACCAGCTCGGTATCAGCATCGCCACCCCTTCTGAAGCGACCTCTCCATAACATCGCGTCTTCATGCTAAGTGAGCGGCGCTCTCGCAAGGATTGATTCCGAGTATAGTTACCAGGGAGGTGACGATGAGATCTCATTTGCGAACGGTGACGAACATCTTGGCGGCATTCTTGATCTCATCTGGCGTGGCGGTTGCGGTGGAACCGACTCCTGCGCCGGCTCAGCCGATGTTCCAGAAACTCCAGGACTTGAAGTGGGCCAAGATCCTCCCCGACCTGGGGGAAATGTCTCCTGAGATAGCGATCCTGCGCGTCGACCCCAAGACCCAAGCGACGCAGTTACTTATTCGAACGCCGAAGGGAATCCACGTGCGCAAGCACTGGCACACATCCAACGAAACTCACACCATGATCTCGGGCAAAGCAACCTTCGCGTGCGAGGGCAAACGGGTCGAGCTAGGCCCCGGTGATTTCAATTACATGCCCGCGAGAATGGTTCATGAAGCGTGGCTGCCTGAAGGCTCGTTGACATTCATCACGGTCGACGGGGCATGGGACGTCAACTGGGTCGAGGGTCCGCCGACGGCGACGGATATCACCAAGTGATCGTGAGGGGGCCTCGCCGAGACGATTACATCGCCCGCTCGCGACGACAATCACATCCCTCGGATCGCGATCGCGAACGACCTGTGCATTCCCACGACCGACCTCGATGCTCTGATTTTTGTCCTCGCAGTGTCGGCCGTCCCAGGGAGCGGTACGGGCTCGCCCACCCAACCGGCTGGACGCGGCAAGCTTCGACTCCTCAGGTAGATTCTTAAACTTCAGACCAAGGGCTCTCTTCCGCATCGGCGAGAGCCAGAGAGCATTAGTGTAGACGCCTCACAAGCCCTCAGACGGCTGGCTCTCCCGCGTTAACATTCACACGTCTGTGGAAGGTGGTGCGGGCAGAAATGGCCATGTCCTTCGCTCATCGAGAGGATGTCTCGACGGGGCTGTTAACCAGCGGCCCGCCTTTTTGAGATGGAAGAGGTCTGGCTCCCCTCGTGATCGTAATGTTCGAGCTCTCGGCTGGTTCGAACCAGGCCTGCCTGCCGTTGTCAGGCAGAATGGCGAGAGTCCGACCGCCATGACGACCTGGCTCATGTGGGCGGCGGCGCGGGTCAACGCCCTCGGGTCAGGCAGTGATCAATCGCCGTGAGCGCTTGCTGGATGTCATCCGCGTCGTTGTAAAGATGCGGGGAGAATCTCAGGACGTTCCTGCGCGCCGACACGACGACCCCGGCGTCGTTGAGACGTTTGGCCAGGAGCTGCACGTCCGTATCGGCGAACCGGGTGGCGACGATCGAGCAGCGCGTCCCGTCGTCCGTGGGCGACAGGATTTCGCCATTCCTTTCGCGCAACCCCTCGATCAGGAGATCGGCGAGCTTCTTGTTCCTGGAGAAGATCCGCCCGACGTCCAGCCGCAGCAGGTAATCGATCGAGCTGGCGAGACCCGGCGCGCACCCGTAGGCCATGGTGCTGAACTCGAAACGGTGGGCGTTCGGGGGGAGCTTCAGCCGATCGGCACGCAGATCCCACATCCGCTCATGGGATCGGAATCCGACGAGCCCCGGCTCGAGGCGTTCGTGAAGATGGGGCGCGAGATACATCACGGCGACGCCGAACGGCCCGCACAGCCACTTGTAGGAGGCGGTGATCAGGGCGTCGACCCCGAGCACCCCGACGTCGATCGGGATCCCGCCGGCCGACTGCGTTGCGTCGATGACGAGCAGGGCTCCGTACCGGTGCGCGACTTCAGCGAGCCCCGCCACGTCGATTCGCCGGCCGGTGCTGAAAATCACGTCGGAGACGCAGACGACGGCGGTCCCGGCATCGATTAGGCCGACCAGTTCGTCGGCCAGCGGATCATCGCCCTTCATGTCGCCGAGCCTGACTTCGGCTCCCGTGTGGCGCGCGACGCGCGCCCACGGGTAGACCGTGCTGGGAAACTCGAGACTGGTGCTGACGATGTTGCTGCCGGCAGGCGGCGCGACGGCCCAGGCGAGGGAAGCCAAAAGCTCGGTCGCGCTCGATCCAACCGCGATCTCCTCGGGACGGCAGTTGAACAGGCGCGCAGCCGATGCGTGCAGTGTCGCGAAGGCTCGCTCTTCGGCGTCCTCGTCGAAATGGATCGTTCCATTCTGGGCGAGATCATGCGTCCATTCGACCACCGCCCGCTCCGCGCCGCTGTACATGAGACAGACGGAAGCGGTGTTGAGGTAGACACTCTTCCGGCTCGCGGGGAAGTCGCCCGGCGCGACGATTGTGGTCAGGTCGGACAAAGCGGTGTCGCCTCCAGAAGAACCTACTTCCTGGTCGTGCCGGTGACCTCGACGTCGTAGGAGATCTCCACGGCCGGAGGTTCCGGAATCCGGTAGGCCGTGACCATCATCCCCTTGCGAAGCTTACTCACCGACGCGGGCTCGCCGGAGACCGTGAACTTGAACGAGGCGGGCACGGTGTAGCTCTTGTTGGTGCCGTCTGGAAGGGTCAGGATGACCGTGTTGCCGCTCGCATACCAGACTTTGCCCTTGACCGTGGTGACCGGGGCGCCGGCAGGCGGTGTCGAGGTGAAGGTGGCCGTGAGGATGGTGCCCGGCTTGAGCTGGTGGACGGTCAACGGTTTCCCATCCACGATGAACCGCCGTTCGGGGCTCACGTTGAAGACCCGGACCTCGCCGCTCTGCAGCTTCACGAGGAGGTAGTTCCCCTCCACTTGCACCACCTCGCAGGTGACCCTGTTGGTGGTGGACACGAGCCCGGGCAACGGCAGAGTTGCCGGCGGGGCGGGATTGCCGGCCTCTGGCGGCGGAGCCGGCTCCTGGGCCCTCGCGCTCACCAACGGACCCAGCATGAGAACAACCGCGACCAGGTTCACGAAATCCTTCCAGTTCATCGAATTGTCCTCCGTTCGCGAGCCTCCGCCTCGACCTGTCAGCCCGTTCAGGTCGTCATTCTACTTTCGATCGGTGGAGTGCGCGCCGGGGGCGCGGCGGGAAGCGCGCTCCAGTCCGACTCGGGTTGCAGGAGGGAAGAATGGGTTTTGGCTCCCCAGGCGACAGTCTTCACGAACCTCTCTCGACTCGCGTCTCTGATTTTCTGCTCGTCCAGGTGATCGCACACTCAAAATGCGGAAGACGCTGTGCTGAAAGATGTTGCATCGTCCGGTGCCTCCCGCAAGGGGTCCGTAATGTCTCGATCGACCACGACTCCCCTGCCCGAAACGACGGATGACAGCGAGGTCAACTCTCGGTGGACAGCTTCAGCGGGAGTCGTGGTTGGGGTAGGATCACGCAATGCCGCTCACCGTCGGAACCCGCCTTGGCCCCTACGAGATCTCTGCTCAGGTCGGCGCTGGGGGCATGGGCGAAGTTTACCGGGCGCGGGACACGCGGTTGGGGCGGGACGTGGCGGTCAAGATCCTGCCGAGCCACCTCTCGGAGAGTTCCGAGGCGCGGGCACGTTTCGAGCGCGAAGCCCGCGTCGTCTCGGGGCTCAATCACCCGCACATCTGCGTCCTTCACGATGTCGGGCGTGAGAACGGGGTCGACTACCTGGTGATGGAGCTGGTCGAGGGCGAGTCGCTCGCGCAGCGCCTCGCCCGCGGCCCGTTGCCGGTCACCGAGGTGCTCCGTCTCGGCGCCGAGATCGCCGACGCCCTCGATCGCGCCCACCGCGCCGGCGTGGTGCACCGCGATCTCAAACCGGGCAACATCATGCTCTCGAAATCCGGCGCCAAGCTCATGGATTTCGGGCTGGCGCGCGAGCGGCAGCGCGTCGGTGTCTCCGGCGGCTCCGGCTCCGTGGCGGACTCCTTGTCGCAGTCGCCGACCGTGGCGACGCCGCTCACCGGGAGGGGGATCGTCGTCGGCACCAGCCAGTATGTCGCGCCCGAGCACGTCGAGGGGCGTGAAGCCGATGCGCGCAGCGATCTGTGGGCGCTCGGCTGCGTGCTCTACGAGATGACCACCGGTCGACGACCTTACGAAGGCTCCTCGACGGCTGCCCTGATCTCCTCGATCCTCCGAGACGAGCCGCGCCCCATGATCGAGCTGGCACCGGACACGCCGCCTTCGCTGGAACGCGTGATCCGTGCCTGCCTGGCCAAGGATCCGGAGCAGCGCTGGCAGAGTGCGCACGACCTCGCCGTGGCGCTGCGTTGGCCGGCGGGCGAAGCGACCGGCGCCGGCCGGTCGGCCGGGACCCTCCTGCAGCGTGAGTTCGTCCTCACTGCCGCGCACGTGCGCCGGCTCGCCGAGCGCAATCCCAGGCTGGTCGGCTATCCGGTGACCTACGTCGATAATCAGGTTCAATCCGATCATCTCGTCGTGTTCCTGCACGGACTTGGAGCCGATGGGGGGCAGTTCGAGGCGTTCCTGAATGCCTCTCCGCATCGCGCCATCGCCGTCACGCTGGTGGGATTCGGAAAGCTCGAGAAGCGCAGGCCCACGCTCGGGATCGACGACCATTCGCGCGTTCTGCGCATGTTGCTGAGCGAGATCACGGCCGAGTGCCGGCCCCGCCGCACGCTCCTGGTCGGGCACTCCGCCGGCGCCGATCAGTTGCTGCGCATGATGCACGATGACGACGGCGCCGGCATCAACGTCGACGGCTTGATCGCACTCGGGCCCAACGTCAGCCTCGGCACCTGCTTCGCCACCCGGCTCTATGCGAAAATCGATCCCACCAATCCCGACGGCACGCTGGCAATCCTGAAATCGCTCGCCGAACACATCGACACCCTCGAGACCTGGCTCGTGGTGCAGAGCTACTTCGCGCAGATGTTCATCAAGCTCGGCAACGACCTCGAGCCGCTCCGGCGCTATGCCGCCGACCTGGTCCGCCCCTTCCAGAGCGGTGGAGATCCCCTGGCGGACTGGTATCGGAGCGCGAAGAAGCGTGTCCCGCACGTGCGGCTGGTGTTCTCGAACGAGGAGGCGGCCGCCGCCGAGGAGCTGCTGGCACGGCATCTCGAGAGCAACGTCCTGGGCGACGCTTTTTCAGAGGATTCATTCACGATCGAGCGTGTCCACCACCTCGCGCTCCTCGATTTCACCCTGATCACCAGGCAGGTCGAGGACGTGTTCGGCTCCATCCGCAGCTAGCACTCGGGCGCCGCCTCTCAGCTCGACGCGTCCTGGCCCACCCAACGTAAGGTGGAATCGTGCGCAGCAGTCACTATCATCGTGATAACAATGAAGCGATCGAATTGTCGGTTCTCCGTTATAAGGAGCAAGGAGCGAACCTGCTGTCCATAGGAGTTTTCAATGACCAAGACCGCAATGACCTCGCCGGAACTCGCCCCACCGGTGGGCCCGTTTTCCCAGGCCGTTGCTGCCGGCGGTTTTATCTATTTCAGCGGTCAGGTTGGCCAAGACCCGACCACGGGCAAGCTGGTAGCGGGAGGTATTGCTGCCGAGACGGACCGCATCTTCCAGAATCTCTCGGCGGTTCTCAAGGCGGCCGGCAAGAGTTTCGATGATGTCGTGCGCGCCGGTGTGTATCTCACGAGCATGAGTGACTACGCGGCCCTGAATGGCATTTACGCCAAGCATTTCAGTCAACCCTTTCCCGCCCGCACGGTGATCGCCGTGGCCGCCTTGCCACTGGGGGCCTGCGTTGAGATGGACCTGGTCGTGAAGGCCTGAGCTGGGGGCGGCTCGATGACTGGCGCACCATGTCCGATCGGGTTCATCGGCCTGGGTACGATGGGAGAGGCCATGGCGCTGACACTCGTCAAGGCCGGTACGCGCCTCCTGGTCTGGAACCGCACACGTGCCAAAGCTGAGATTCTTGCAGCGGCCGGTGCGGATGTTGCTCGAGACGCGGCTGACGTGTTCGTGCACTCCGCAACTGTCTTCCTGATGCTCGTCGACGGCGGAGCGATCGACACGGTACTCGATCGCGGTGGCACCGCCTTCGCGTCCCGGGTGAGCGGACGCACGGTCGTCCACATGGGCACCACCCCGCCGGCCTATTCGCGTAAGCTCGAGGCAGACATTCGCTCTGTCGGCGGACACTACGTCGAAGCGCCGGTCTCCGGTTCACGCAAGCCCGCTGAGGCAGGCCAACTCGTCGCCATGCTCGCCGGCGAAGCAGACGCCATCGCTCACGCTCGCACGCTGCTGACTCCAATGTGCAGGGAAACGATCATCTGCGGGCCGGTACCGAACGCTCTTCTGATGAAACTCTCGGTCAATCTGTTCCTGATTTCACTCGTGACCGGCCTCGCCGAAGCGGTGCATTTTGCCGACCGCCACGGCCTCGACCTGAATCAGCTCGTGGCGGTTCTCAACGCCGGGCCGATGGCAAGTGACGTCTCGCGCCAGAAGGCGCCGAAACTCGTCGCCCGCGAGTTCGCGGCCCAGGCAACGATCTCGAACGTCCTGGAAAACAATCGCCTCATCGCCGACGCGGCTCGCGAAGCGGGCGTCGCCTCGCCACTGCTCGATGTGTGCCACGCGCTCTATGGCGAGACGCGCGCGCTCGGTTTCGGCGACGCTGACATGGCTGCCGTTCTCAAGGCCATCGAGGCACGCAGCGACCCTCAATAGACGTTCGGGGACTACCTGGGCGGTCGCGCCGCCCGCCGGTTCGCGGGCACACTCCTGCGCTTCTTCGTTACGGGCGTCCTTGTGTTGGCTGCCTCGAACAATTGCCGAATCCCGCGTTCCAACAGTCCGACGGCGTTCTCCAAGGCGCCGAGTTGTCCAACCCGCACTATCGCGATGGACGGGTGCAGGTCAAACGATGGGGGACGCAACACTTTCACGGTGTCGAGAGAGTGATTCCTGACAATGAAGCGGGCAGGCAGCAGCCCGACTCCATATCCTGACTGAACGAACGCCAGCTGCACATGCATGTTGTGGACTTCAGCCGCAATCATCGGGGTGAAGCCCTCACGCTCCATCCGATCGATCAGGCTCGCCCGAAGCGGGCAGCCGGGCGGATTGAGCACCCAAGGTGCTCTGCCCAGACTTTTCCAATCACCGTCAACGTTGCCTGCGGCGCCCTGAACGATCTCCATGCGGTCGCTGGCGATTATATTCGTCAGAAGCGGTGGAGGCGCGGATTTACCTTCGGGCAAGAGCACGACTGCAGCGTCGAGTTCACCCGCGAGCAGGCGGTGAAACAATTCCCTGGCAAGTTCGCTCGACAGCCGCAGTCGGACCCTGGGGTATTTATCAGTCAACGCCAGAAAGGGGCCGATCAGCGTCCTCTCGGCCAGGGGATGCGAGAGCCCGATGCGCAAGAGGCCGTGAGGTTCAGCGTCGGTCGACGTCACAGATTTCAGCGCCTCCGTCCGCTGCAACAGATCTCGAGCTTGCTCGAGCACCCTGGAGCCGAGCGAGTTCAGGCGCGGCGGCTTGACCGAGCGGTCGAGCAACTCGGCACCCAATGCAGCCTCCAGCCTTTGGATCTGCCGGGTTACGGCGGATGGTGTCCGGTAGAGACGATCCGCTGCCCCGACTATGGACCCAGCCCGGGCGAACTCTATGAGGGCGCGTAGATCATCGAACAAGAGACCCCCTCCTCACGTTTGGCTCATGAACCCTCTCCCAACGAATAGCAGAATCGTGCCTGTCAGTCAATATCATGATGATCATTATGAAGTTGTGGAATTGTCGGATCTCCGTCATAAGTATGGGGCCGCCCGTATCGGCCCCGGACTTTTCATGAAACCGGCACGAGCGGCCGCAGTATCAGCTGCTCGAGGAGGGTGGATGACCACGTTATTGCAGGATGTGCGGTACGGACTGCGAGTGCTTTGGAAGAGTCCGGGTTTCACGCTCGTCGCGGTGCTCTTACTGGCTCTGGGCGTGGGCGCGAACACAGCGATTTTCAGCATCGTGAACGCGGTGTTGTTGCGTTCGCTTCCTTTTTCCCATCCGGAGCGTCTGGTGAAGATCGTCGCCAGCAACCGTGGGGTGGGCGCGCGGGATATCGGACTCTCCGTTCCAGAATTCGACGATCTCAGGTCGAGGGCGGGTGTCTTTGAACAGGTGGCTGTGACCCAAGGTGGCCCTACAAACCTGACCGGCGGGGAGCATCCGCAACATCTCGAATTGCTGGAGGTCAGTCCCAACTATTTTTCCATGCTCGGCACTTCCGCGCACATCGGACGGATCTTCGGGCCGGTTGACGAGGCGCAGGGTTTCGCTGAAGCGGCCGTGATCAGCGACAGCTTGTGGGCGAGAGGGTTTGGCAGAGATCCAGGAGTTCTGGGGCGAAAGATGCGACTCGACAACGATCCTTACACTATTGTCGGGGTTCTCGCCCCCGGGTTCCGCCATCCGGGCAGCACTGTTGCCACGGATATCGAAGTGTGGATCACTGCGGGATTCAGAGGCGCTCCCTTCTCGACTCCCGTTCGCAGCCAGCGAATCTTGCCCGAAGCGATCGGCCTTTTGAAGCCTGGAATCAGCCTGGAGCAGGCGCAATCCAGGTTAAACGAGTTCTCGTCCCAGCTACGGGCGGAATACGCCACCGACTATCCGGCGGGGTCGGACTGGTCGATCGAGGTAGAGCCCTTGCAGGAATCGCTCGTCGGCAACGTCCGGCCCATGTTGTTGGTGCTGATGGGCTCGGTCGTGCTGATCGTCCTACTGGCTTCGGTCAACGTTGCGAATCTGCTCCTGGCCAGGGCTTCCGGAAGACAACGAGAGATGGCAGTGCGGCTGGCGCTGGGGGCGAACCGTGCGCAAATCATTCGGCAGTTACTTACCGAGTCAATGATTCTGTCGCTTCTTTCCGGTGTTGTCGGAGTGCTTACGGCCGTGGCGGCGTTGCATTTTGTGCATTTCCTGCCCGCCCGAATTCCCCGGCTGGTTGAGGTGCAGGTGGACTGGACGGTGCTGTCTTTCGCTTCGCTGGTGTCCCTGGTTGCCGGGCTGGGGTTCGGGTTGGTTCCGGCCCTGCACTCTTCGAAGGCCGCAATAGCCGTGGCGATGCGGGAGGGAGGCCGAGGCTCGGGCACGAGCAGCAAGACCAACCGGTTACGCGGTCTGCTGATCGCCTCAGAATCCGCCCTGGCGGTCGTGCTGATGGTGGGAGCGGGGCTGCTGTTGCGGACCTTTTGGGGACTGCTTCAGGAAAATCCTGGTTTCAATCCCACGAGAATCGTTGCTGCGCATCTCTACCTCCCCGTACCCAACAATCCTGATATGGATCGCTACTCCAAGCCCGAACGGTTCAACCCTTTCGTGCGGGAGGCGGTGCGCCGCGTGAGTGCCATCCCGGGAGTTGATCTCGCTTCCATGACCACAGACTTACCAGTGACCCACCTGGCGTGGCGACGCCCCGTCAATATTGAGGACCGGCCGGACGAATCGGGCAAGGGTCTGATATCCGAAGTCAGCAGTGTGACTCCCGACTATTTCAAGGTGTTACAGGCGTCGTTGGTACGCGGGCGATACTTCACGGAAGACGATGATATCGGCAAACAACCGGTGGTCATCGTCGATGAAACGACAGCTCGTACCTACTGGCCGGACCGCGATCCCATTGGCCGTCGTTTGAGCATCAGGAGCCCCAGGGGCCCAGCCAATCCGCCGTGGTGCACCGTAGTTGGAGTGATCAAGGACATCAAGAGTGATGGCCTCGACCAATCTGGAACCCTCCACATCTACTCCCCGATCTACCAGTTTCGAGGAACCAGGACTCTGTCTTTGAACGTGACGGTCCGGACGTCTTTGTCCGCCACCAGCCTGGAGCCGCAGATACGCCGTGAGATACAGGCAGTCGATCCGGATCTTCCGATATTCAACGTACGCACTATGAACGAGGTCATCGACGATTCTCTGTCTGCGCGTCGCTTCTCCGCGGAGCTGGTGGGAGTACTTGCCCTCGTGGCGCTTCTGTTGGCGTCGGTGGGCATTTACGGTCTGTTGGCCTACATGGTGGATCAACGGTCGCACGAGATTGGAGTGCGGATGGCGCTGGGAGCCATGCCCTCGACCATCGGGAAAATGATAGTGAGTCGCGGTGCGGGTCTGGCTGGCGTCGGATTGGGGATCGGGCTGATCTTGTCGGGAATCGTGGCCCCGCTGATGTCAAGTGTGCTCTATGGAGTGAGACCGCTTGATCCGGAAGTGTTCATAGTGGTGCCGGTGATCCTCATGGTCGTTGTACTCTTGGCGAGCTACATCCCGGCGTGGCGCGCGGCCAGAGTAAGCCCGGTCGTCGCCTTGCGTCGCGAGAGTTGACGGAGCGCGACGCTGCAGGCGGCGCCTCATACCATCACACCCCTCAAGCCGAATGACCTCTGGCATGTCGATCTGACGACCATCCCCACCGCGCTCGGGTTCTGGGCCTCGTGGATTCCCTTCGCCTTGCCGCAGGCCTGGCCCTTCTGCTGGTGGGTGGGCGTCGCCATCGACCACTGCTCGCGGCGCGTCATGGGATTCGCGGTCTACCGCAGCCAGCCATCCTCGCGGGCGGTTCGCGGGCTCCTGGAGCGACTCTTCAGGGAGGTGGGCCATCAGCCCCGGTATCTCGTCTCAGACCAGGGCCGGCAGTTCGTCGCCAGGCAATTCCAGCGCTGGTGTCGTCGCCGTGGCATTCGCCAGCGCTTCGGTGCGATCGGTCAGTACGGCAGCCTCGCCGTGATCGAGCGCTGCATTCGGACGCTCAAGACCGAGTGCACGCGGCGACTCATCGCGGTTCCGCACGGTCTCGCCGAATTCAAGAAGGAGCTGGGCCTCTACTTCGATAGGGGCTGCTCGGGGCTCTCCGTGGTGGATGGCGAATGGCGCACCTAGATCTCAGCCGGACCTAGACGGGGACGATGGGCTGTCTGTGGTGGGGGACCCGGCGGCCCGCTGTAAACCAACGGCCCGCCGTTTTGAGATGGAAGAGGTTTGGCTCCTCAGGTAGGACTCGAACCTACAACCCTCCGGTTAACAGCCGGATGCTCTACCATTGAGCTACTGAGGAACAGTAGGAGTCTGCCGACCTTTCGGTGGCTGCGCGATCATACGGAGACGCGCCGGGACGGTCAAGGGCGGATTCCGTTACCGGCGGCGATTCCAGCGCCGGCATCGGCCGCCCATCCCGTGTGATACCGTTCGGGCCTTCGCTCGACCTTCCCGAGTCGCCCGGAGGGCCGATGGACACGTCCGAAGAGGGGTACGCGGCGCGTGGCAGGATGCGCGGGCTGGTGGCCGCGAACGCGCTCGGATCGTTCAACGACAACGCCTGGAAGATCGTGGTCGCCCTGCTGGCGCTGCGGGCGCTGCGGGCTTCGGGGGTGGCGGGGCCGGCCCTGGAGGGGGCGGCGCAGCGGCAGGCGTCGCTGGCCTTTATCATCTTTACTGTGCCGCTGGTGGTGATGTCGCTGCCGGCGGGGGCGCTGGCGGACCGGCTGGCGAAGCGCAGCGTCATCGTCGCGGCCAAGGCGATCGAGCTGGTGCTGATGGCGGCGGGCACGGTGGCGCTGGCCCTCAACCCCGACGACGTCGTGGTGCCGCTCGTCGTCCTGGGGCTGATGGGGCTCCAGGCGGCGCTTTACGGACCCGCGAAGTACGGCATCCTGCCCGAAATCCTGCCGCACGACCGCCTGACGGCGGGCAACGCGCTGCTCGAATCCTGGTCGTTCCTGGCGATCATCGCCGGCAGCGCTTTGGGCGGCGTGATGCTCGACCGGTCGGGGTCGCGGCCATGGCTCGCGGGTCTGGTCCTCACCTTCACGGCGCTCGCGGGTCTGGTCGCCGCGCGGACGATCCCGGCGGGGACGCCGGCGCGCGGCTCGGGAGGGCTGAAGGAGACGGTCTCGGGCGCCTGGGGGGCGATGCGCGCCGACCGGGTGCTCCGGCTCGCGATCTGCGGCTCGGTCTTCTTCTGGTCGATCGCGGCGCTCCTGTCCCAGGACGTCCTGGTCTACGCCAAGACGGTGATCGGGGTCAGCGACGCGGGAGCCGGCCTGCCGCTCGCGGCCTTCGGCGTCGGGGTGGGCGCGGGGACGCTCCTGGCGGCGCGCCTGTCGGCCTCGAACGTCGAATACGGGCTCATCCCGCTCGGTGCGCTGTCGTTCGCCGTCACGCTCACGGTGCTGGGCGCGCTCGCGCGGGGGCTGGCCGGGACGCTGACGCTGATGGCGATCCTCGGGATCGCCAGCGGGCTTCTGATCGTGCCGCTCAACGCGCTGGTGCAGTGGCGCGCGCCGGCCGAGCGCCGGGGCGCCGTCATCGCTCTGTCCAACGCGCTCGTCTTCACCGGCGTCCTCGTCGGCTCGATTCTCGCCGACACGATGTCGGGGGCCGGCTTCTCGTCACGCGACGTCATGGTCGGCGCGGCGGCGATCACCGCGGGCGGCACGATCTGGGCGCTGTGGCTCCTGCCGGACGCCCTGCTGCGCCTGATCCTGGTGATCCTGACGCACACGTTCTATCGCATGACCGTCGTGGGGCGGCTCAACGTGCCGCGCACCGGCGGCGCGCTTCTGGTCCCGAACCACGTCTCGTTCGCGGACGGGCTTTTCCTGATCGCGGCGCTCGATCGCCGGGTGCGCTTCATCGTCGACGCGGAATATTTCTCGCATCCGCTGCTGCGGCCGTTCATGCGCTCCATCGACGCCATCCCGATCGCCTCGACCGGCGGGCCGCGGATGATCCTGCGGGCGCTGCGCGACGCGGGGAAGAAGCTCGACGAGGGCCACCTGGTCTGCGTCTTCGCCGAGGGGCAGATCACGCGCACCGGCCTGATGCAGCCGTTCCGCCGCGGCATGGAACGGATCGTCCAGGGGCGCGCGGTCCCGATCGTTCCGGTGAACCTCGACCGGGTCTGGGGCAGCATCTTCAGCCGCTCGGGCGGCCGGTTCCTGACCCGCCTTCCGGAGCGCATCCCCTACCCGGTCACTGTCTCGTTCGGCGCGCCGCTGCCGGCGTCGACCCCCCTTCACGTGGTGCGCGGCGCCGTGCACGACCTCGGCGAGCAGGCCTGGGAGGCCCGCCGGCGCGACCGGCGGCCGCTGCACGTGCAGGTGCTGCGCGCGGCGCGCCGCCGCCCGCTGGCGTTCGCGATGGCGGACGCCACCCGGCCGCGCGTCAGCCGGATCGGCGCGACGTCGGGCGCCGTCGCGCTCGCCCGCGCGCTGCGGGAGCCGTGGCGGGACCAGGAGCGGGTCGGGATCCTGCTGCCGCCGGGGGTCGGCGGGGCGCTTTCCAACCTGGCCGCCGCGCTGTCCGGCCGCACGAGCGTCAACCTGAACTACACCGCCGGTCCCGCCGGCATGCGGTCGGCCTGCGAGCAGGCGGGGCTGACGACGGTCCTGACCAGCCGTCTGTTCCTGGAGAAGGCTGGGATCGCGGTGCCCGAGGGGGTCACGCCCGTCTGGATCGAGGAGACGCGCGACCGGATCGGCTTCGCGTCTCGCCTCGTCGCCACGGCGCTCGCTCTCGCGGGCCCGGTGCGCCTCGTCGAGCGGCTGTGCGGCGCGCGACGCGCCGTGCGGCTCGACGACGTGGCGACGATCATCTTCAGCAGCGGCAGCACCGGCGATCCGAAGGGCGTGCCGCTGACGCACTACAACATCGACTCGAACCTGCAGGGGGTGAAGCAGGTCTTCCGCCTGGGGAAGCACGACCGCGTGCTCGGCATCCTGCCGCTCTTCCACTCGTTCGGCACGCTGATCCTGTGGCTGTCGCTCGGATCGCGCGTCGGCATCGTCTTCCACCCGAACCCGCTCGACGCGGCGGCGATCGGCGCTCTGGTGCAGCGCTATCGCATCACGTTCCTGGTCGCGACCCCCACCTTCCTCGGTCTGTACATGCGGCGCTGCAGCCCGGCGCAATTCGGGTCCCTGCAGCTCATCCTGACCGGCGCCGAGAAGCTGCCGGAGCGGGTGGCGCAATCGTTCGAGGACGTCTTCGGCATCCGGCCGCTCGAAGGATACGGCGCCACCGAGTGCTCGCCCGTGATCGCGGTGAGCACCCTCGACTTCCGCGCCCCCGGCTTCTACCAGCCCGGGTCGCGCCGCGGGTCGGCCGGGCAGGCGCTCCCCGGCGTGGCGCTTAGGGTCGTCGATCCCGACACGTTCGCGCCGCGCGAGCCGAACGAGAGCGGCCTGCTGCTCGTCCGCGGGCCGAACGTGATGGCCGGCTATCTCGGGCGCGACGACCTGACGGCGGAGGCGCTGCGCGACGGCTGGTACGTCACCGGCGACATCGCCTCGCTCGACGAGGACGGGTTCCTCCGGATCACCGACCGGCTGTCGCGTTTCTCGAAGATCGGCGGCGAGATGGTGCCGCACGGCCGGGTCGAGGAGGCGCTCAACGCTGCCGCGGCCGCGAGCGGTGCTATGGCCGGTGCGGCGGGCGGCGCGGCGGGCGCAGGCGGCGCGGCGGCCGCGCCGGGACCGGGCGCCCCGGTGATGGCGGTCACCGCGGTCCCGGACGCGCGCAAGGGGGAGCGGCTGGCGGTCCTGCACACGCTCGACCCCGCCGCGATCCCCGCGATCCTGGAGCACGTCGCGCAGTCGGGGCTTCCGAACCTCTTCATCCCGCGCGCCGATCAGTTCGTGAAGGTCGAGAAGATCCCCGTGCTCGGCACCGGCAAGCTCGACCTGCGCGCGCTGCGTCGGATCGCGGCGGAGGCGTTCGGCGCGTCCAACGCGTCCGGCGCGCCCGGCGCCCCCGAAGTCAGCGCTCCCCGCTGACCGGGACGGCGAACTCGAACATCGGCGAGCGATCGAGGACGAGGCTCCTGAACCGCAGGTCCCAGGCGACGACCGGGCCCCCGGCCGCGGCGTCGCCGCGCACCTGCCAGACCGGCGCCTTGAAGAACCGGTCGAGACGCCGCCCGAACGGAGTCGCGCGCGCCTCGCGGACCAGGGGATCGTCGAAGTCCGCGTGCACGCTCCCCCGCGGCTCGACCGTGCCCGCGAGGGGACGGATGAGGAAGAGCTCGTATCGATCGCCGAATCGCAGCACGCCGCGCCAGCGCTGCGGGCCGAGCGGCTCGGGGAAGACGTACGAGAAGCCAGCACGACCGTCCGGCCCGTTCCGCGCGAGCTTCGATTCCTCGCGGTCCAGGAGCCGCCACGACTGGAACCGGCACGCGCCGCAGAAAGCGAGATAGACGGCGACCAGCGCCAGCGCTCCGCGCGACAGCGCCTGGATTCGCGGCCGCAGCCGCGGCGCGGCGGCGAGAAGAAGCGGCAGGAGCAGCAGCCCGGTCAGGACGAAATCGATGATGAACACCCAGGCGAGCTCCGGTCGCGCCGCGCTCAGCGGCCAGAGCAGGACGACCCCGAACGAATTGATGAGGTCGAAGAAGAGGTGCACGGCGGCTCCGGTGAGCACCATCCCGAACAGGGCGCCCAGGCGCAGGTCGCGATAACGGCGGCGCAGCAGCCAGGCGAGGGCCAGCGACCAGAGCGGAACGAGGAAGATCGAATGCCCGAAGGTGCGGCGCATCAGGACCGCGGCCGGGTCGAAGGAGAGGTGGACGACGGCGTCGATGTCCGGCAGGTTCGACGCGAGCGCCAGGATCGGCACCGCGGCGGGGCCGGCGCGCCGGCGGAACAGTCCGTTCCCCAGGGCGACGCCGCAGAGCGTGTGGGTGACCGGGTCCATGTCGCACTCCTGACGCGGCGCGGCGTTGACCGAGGCGCCGGGGCCGCTCGAGGCGCCGTGGCCGGCCGGCTACAGGCCGAACTCGCTCTTGCGGAAGAGGGGCAGGAAACGGTAGCGCGCGAGCGCCTCGGCGCCGCCCTGCTCGCGGTCGACCACCGCGACGACGGCGGCGACCACAAGGCCAGCCGCCTCGATGGTCCCGATCGCCTCGAGCGTCGACTTCGCCGTCGTGACCACGTCCTCGAACACCACGACGCGCGATCCTGCGGGGATGTCGTTCTCGATCAGCCGCCCGGTGCCGTGGTCCTTGCTCGCCTTGCGGACCAGGAAGCCGCGAACCGGGTGGCCGGCGCCGGAGGCGGCGCGCTCGAACGAGCGGCCGGCCAGGTGCCCGACCACCGGATCGGCGCCGATGGTCGGCCCGCCCAGCGCGTCGATGCGGCGGCCGTCCTCGCGCTCCAGGCGGTCGATCTGCTCGAGGAGCAGCGTGGCGATGTGGTGCAGCCCCTCCGGGTCGAGGGTGGCGCGCTTGCAGTCGAAATAGACGTTCGACTTCTGCCCCGAGGCGAGCACGAACTCGCCGCGCAGGATGCACTTCTCCTGGATGAGCGCCTTCAAGAGGCCGCGCGTGTCCATCGCCTTCTCCCCCTCCGGGAGCCCCTCGGAGCGGGTGCTATAATAACGATGCGTTACGGTCGTGTCATCCGACATGTCATCCGAAGAACAGAAGCCCGCCGCGAAGTCCGTGCCGCTGTCCGTCATCCTGACCGCGCGCCTCCTGCGTCTGCGGCCGCCGCACGGCCCGCGTCCGGCCGCCCAGCGCGTCCGCGATCCCCTCGAGGTCCCGCGCTGGGCCCTGTCGCTCGGCCTGATCCTCTTCGTCCTCCTGTTCCTGGTGATCCTGGTCTTCTTCTTCGTGGCGACGCCCGCGAAGGCCGGCGAAGGGATCAACTTCGACCGGCCGACCAAGGACTGGTACCAGGGGCCGGTGCGCTACATCATCACGCACCAGGAGGTGAAGGCCTACAAGGCGCTCGAGAGCGACGCGGAGCGCGCCACCTTCATCGACTGGTTCTGGCAGCGGCGCGACATCGTGCCTTCGACGCCGGTCAACGAGTTCCGAGATCGGTACGAGCAGCGCGTGTTCGAGGCGACGCGCAAGTTCGGCGCGACGTCGACCGTGGGTTGGAAGACCGACCAGGGCAAGATCTACATCCTGATCGGCCCGCCGGACGAGGTGGTCAACGACCTGGTGGCCAAGACCCATCGCGGCACCATCACCTGGGTCTATCGCTCCTCGCCGATGCCCGGCCTGGTGCCCAACACGGTCATCGCGTTCGCGCGCGACGCGAGCGGCGAGTTCCGGTTGAGCGTCACGCCGACCATGGACGCCGACGTGGCGCGCGGCCTGAAGTGGCAGAAGACGCCGACCACCGCCGACGGCCGGATCCTGATGCCGGGCTGGACCGATCCGGTCCTGCTCGACGCCGGCGCGCCGCTGACGCAGAGCGAGATCGAGACCCGGATGATCTACGCGCACATGCAGACGCTGCCCCCGAAAGAGGAGCAGATGTTCCAGGCGATGGTCACTTCGAAAGAGACCTACGGCGCGGTCATCCCGATGGAGACCCGGTTCGACTTCTACCGCGCCCCCGAGGGCACCTACACGACCATCACGGTCGGCATCCGCAGCAGCTCGGTGCAGTTCAAGACGGTCGGCGACAAGGACGTGCCGGATCTCGGCGTGTTCGGAAAGCTGGTGAGCCGCACCAACTCCGAGGAGACCTACGCCCTGGCCGGCGACAGCAGCTTCGCCGAGAGCCCCGAGAACCGCGGCGTGGGAGCCGATGACACACTGCTGTTCCAGGCGGTCGGCGACTTCAAGCCGGGGCTGTATCGCGTCATCCTGGGCGTCGAGGACCGCGTCAGCCGCAAGGTCTCCTCCACCAGCCGCGAGGTGGAGATCCCCGATCTGTCGGGCACCGACCTGAAGCTCTCGTCGATCACCCTCGCCGGCGCGATGGAGCCGGGCGATTACGCGACCTCCACCTCGAAGCCGTTCCAGATCGGCAAGTTCCGCCTGGTGCCGCGGCCCGATGGGCAGTTCACCAAGGAGGACGAGCTGAACGTCTATCTCCAGGTCTACAACCCGGCGACCCCGCCCGACGGCGGCAAGGCGAAGATGGACGTGTTCTACACCTTCAAGGGCAAAACGGCCGACGGGACGATGAAGGAGATCGGCACGTACCGGGTGCAGGACACGGCGGCTCAGGTGCAGGGATACGCGGTGCCGCTCGCGAAATGGCCGGAGGGCGAATACGGCATCACCGTCACCATCGTCGACAAGGTCGCGCAGGCGAAGGTCTCGGCCGACACGACGTTCGTCATCAGGCCCTAGGCCGCAGCAGGTCCGGCGCCCGGCGGGATCAGTCGGCGCGCAGGAGCGGACGGGTCAGGCAGGTCGGACCGCCGCCCCCCTTCATCCCCAGCTCGCGTCCCGGAAACGTCCGGACGTCGAAACCGGCGTCGCGCAGCCGTGCCTGGGTGACCGGGCTGCCCTCCATCGCCAGAAGACTCCGACCGTCCAGCGACAGCACGTTGCAGGCGAGCGCGTCGCGCTCGCGGGGATCGATCGGCAGCAGACGCATCCCGCGGCCGCGCAGCATCTCGAGGGTCGGAACGGCGAGCCACTCGAGGTCGACGACGGCGGTCTCGGGATCCAGCAGGCTCATCAGCGACATCAGATGCAGGCACGATTCGGGGCCGCGCCCGTGCGGCAGCGGTGCGGCGATCACCTCGACTCCCGAAGGCGCCAGGATCGCGCGCAGCTGCTCCAGACCGGCGGCGTTGGTGCGATAGCCGCGACCCGCGAGGAGGGTCGCGTCGTCGAGCCAGACGAGATCGCCGCCCTCGACCGTCCCGGGCTCGCGGATCGTTCCGAGGACCGGGATGCCCGAAGAGCGATAGAACGCGGCGTGCGTCCCGGGCTCGGGGGCGCGGGCGCTCTTCCCCATCCTCAGGATGACGGCGCCGGCATCCGTCACGATCGACGGGTCGTGGGTGTAGACCGCGTCGAGGTGGTGCCGGGGCGAGGCGCCGAGGCCCACCACCTCGACACCGGCGTCGGCGAGCGCGCGGCGCAGGAGCGCGTGCTCCTCCGCCGCCGCGGACGCCGAGGGCGCCGCTTCGTATCCCAGCGCGCGCCACTCGCCGGCCAGCTCGGGCTTCGCCCATCCGGCGTCCTCGGGCGTGCAGACGAGCGCGCGCCGCAGCCGCGCCGTCATCGATCGGGTTCCCGGGCTCACGGCGTCCCCAGGAACCGGCGGCCTTCCCCGCCCGCCAGGAAGGCGGCGAGGGCCCGGAACGCCTGGCCGCGATGCGACACCGCGTGCTTCCTGCCGGGCTCGACCTCCGCGAAGGTGGCGCCGAACGGCGGATAGAAGAAGACCGGGTCGTACCCGAAACCGCCCGCGCCGCGCGGCGCGCGCGTGATCGACCCCTCGCACACGCCGCGGAAGGAGCGCCATTCCCCGTCCGGCCGGGCGACGACCGCGATCGCGACGTAGCGCGCGCCGCGGCGCTCGTCGGGGACGTCGCGCAACGCCTCGAGCAGGTGCCGCGCGCG
>Ga0134121_10000526_pt1 | contig 43154 bp, 42 predicted proteins | sample KB301_FD_96463 | JGI IMG/M metagenome (GOLD analysis project Ga0134121, IMG submission 96463) | Terrestrial soil microbial communities without Nitrogen fertilizer from Kellogg Biological Station, Michigan, USA - KB3-0-1 | ecosystem: Environmental > Terrestrial > Soil > Unclassified ...
CAAATGAGACACATACTTGGACCAGACTTAAAAACTTACTGTAATAAGGATAAATATGAAGGCAGCGGTTTTCACCATGATCATGTGGTCAGAGCTATGAATAGCGACAAGTTTAAGTTTGAGGTTACCAGGGTAGGTGATCACGGAGTGTACGAAGCATGGTGGGCATATGGAAACGCGGAGTTGAGACGATCGACTTTTTTTCCAAAAGAATGGACGCCACGCATGGTAATAGACAAAATCGTGGAATCTTTGCAAAACGGACAAAGCTTAGCTCAAGGGGCTGGAAGATTCGCTATTAATGGTGTAACCAGTGAAAATATAAAGATTAAAACAATTGTGGAAATAATGGAATCGGGTAGGGGTAAGCTCATCTCTTCTTACGCAAATATGGGATAAATCGTGAGTATAAAAAAAGTGACTTGGCCAATGACAATAAAAAAAAATTATATAATGGTAGGTACAAGTGCTGGATTTCATCGGAACTGCAATAGTGCACAGAATCAGGCTATCGAGTTACTATACACCCTATTTACCGATCAGGGGGTGGATGTCCAATGGCTTTTGAGAGTATTGCTTGATTCTGAGAGTTCGGGAATAGGAGGGGAACTTGCAGATATTAGCATAAGAGAGCAGCAGGTTGTGGTGCGACCCTCATCGCTCATAGAAGACGCATACCCGGAAGATTATGCTTTAATAATGAAGCGTCGTGAGCTGCTTATTTTGGCACATGAGTGGCAGGAACTTATAAAAAAAGGGGTTGCTCCCATTTTTATTTACTACAAAGATGGAAAGTATGGTGTGGCAGATATACTGCCTGAGGGCGTTGAGTAATATGGCATGTATGCAGGCGATGGTTTAAGTGTAGGAGAAAGTTAAATTTAGATCCGTGACGAGAGTGAGACGTTGGTTTTAGCTGTCTGGTGATATAACTGGTCAAGTATGCCAAATAATTAGCCTATGTAATAGATTATGTGATATTTTTGGTGTATGCATAATAAAAATGCTTTATTATTTCAGTGGTAATAAAATAGCCACTTACTATGGCGATGACATACAATAGGTGAGTTAGTGAGAGAGGAGGAAGCACCAGAATACTGCGGCCCACTGCGGTGTAGAAGGGTAGGATTGCTATGCACATCGCAGCCAATGATAAGGCTAAAAGTGGGGTTGAAGGACACTGTGCTCTAAAAAAAATCTTGTTAGTTCGGGTAGCAAAGATCAATGATAGGGCGGTAAGCATGTTTTCCATGTACCAGGCCATTTGTATAACGTGTTGTGGCATACGATGAAAAATAGCAAATGTAATAATATCAAACATATTACCTACGAATCCCATTGCAAAAACAAAGGTAGTGATGAGAAAAGGCGAAAATTGTTGTGGTTTTGCGATGGCATCATTGTCCACTGTGTCAGTCGAAAGGGCAATAAGCGGGAAATCACTAAGGAGATTTATGAAGATGATGTGTATGGGCAGAATAGGTAAGTAATCAACAAAGAGCGAGACAAGAGCAATGCTGTATAGATTACCGAAGTTATTCGATAATGTAGTTTTTATATATTTTAACGTGTTAATAACGACCTTTCGTCCCTCTTTTATGCCGTCAATGATTACCAATAGACTTTTTTCAAGTAAGATTATGTCGGCCGCATCGCGCGTCACATCCATAGCATCCTGTACTGCCATTGATACGTGTGCAATTTTTAGTGCCGGTATATCGTTAATGCCATCTCCTAAATAAGCGACGCGGTGTGTTTCTTGCAAGAGCTGCATAATACGCAGTTTATGTTCGGGCAGACAATGGGCGAATACTGTATGGTTACGCACAGCCTTTCGTTGTTGCCCATTGGTAAGTGCCATAAACTGTGTTCCGGTTATTACATCACACTGATCGGTTACCAGATCGAGTTGCTGAGCTACGGAAAAACACACCGTTTGGTTATCACCACTGAGTATTTTTATATGCAATCCTAGTTGTTTGCCTGTTTGTATGGCCTTATAAGTGGTTGGTTTGAGCGGGTCATCAAATGCAATCAATCCCACAAATGTAAGGTTGTTTTCGTGCTGTTGGATATCAGTGATATCAATATTAGCCGCAATTGTTTTTATACCGATTGCTATGATGCGATATCCGTGCACGTTTTCCTGGGAGATCCATGTTGTTATTTTATTAGTATCGATGTTATGGCAAAGAGGTACGATATCTTCCTGCATGCCTCGTACTATGAGGAGACGTTGAAATTGTTGATCTTGCACAAGAGCTGAATTGAGCTTTCTCAATGGATCGTAAGGTAGACTTGCTATCTGCTGGTAGCTATTAATCATGCGTGATTGATCCGGTGTTAGTACTTCGTGAATAGCAGTATCAAATCCCTTTGTTTTTGTACCTTTATGTTTATTGGTGTGTTTACCGGTATCAATGAATTCTGTTGCCAGAGCGGCATATGCGATCACATCGTACGATTCATTAGAGTAGCTAGCGACTAGTGTTGTTTTATTTTCAGTTAAAGTGCCTGTTTTATCGGTGCACAATACATCAACTGTGCCCAAATCCTCTACCGCAGAAAGACGTTTTATGAGTACTTTTTTTTTTGCAAGCTTTGCTGCGCCTGAAGATAGACAAAAGGTAACAACAATAGGTAAAGCCTCTGGAGTAATACTTACTGCCAGAGCCGTCGCAAAGATAAGTATGTCTATATAATGCTGTGTTCCCTTGATGAGAAAATTCACGCTTAGAACGCAGCAGAGAGTAATTATAATGAGTTTAATGAGAAAAGTACTGAGCAACTTCATATTATAGGCAATGTTACTTTGGCGTAGGTCTTCTTTGGTTGGAGTTATTGTTGTGCCAAGCACCGTTTTTTCGCCTATTGCAAAGACAATGCCATGTCCGTTTCCATTAGTTACTGTAGTTCCTGCAAATCCTATATTATGTGCTTCAAACATATTTATCTGACTATCTGTTAGAGCCTCGGCTGTTTTGTGTACGGGGATTGATTCTCCGGTGAGTGCTGATTCATCGATCATGAGATTAGTATTTTGAACAATACGCATGTCCGCAAAAAGACGATCGCCCGCATTTATAATAACGAGATCTCCTACTACTAGCTGCTGACTGGGGATAGTAGCGGTAGTTCCCTCTCTTATCACTTTAACGTAAGAGACAAGATATTTTTGCAGTAAGGTCATGGCTTTTGATGTGCTATACTCTTGATAAAATCCAAAAGAAAGATTAACCACCATGCATGAAAAAATGATGAGTGCATTGGTGAGTTCCCCCAGTACTAAAGAAGCTACGCCAAGACAGGCAAATAGGACTATGAAAGGAGGAGAACACTGATTCCATAGGATGTTCCACCATCGTATTATAGGCGGATGTATGGTATTTGAACCATATAGTTGTTTATTTTTTTGTACGTATGACAAAGATAATCCCTCTTGTGTATTGCTATTCAAGAGAGAGCATATTTTTTCTGCAGATTCGCGGGCGTATACAGAAAAATCAGGTGTGTATTCGTGCATGTTATCTTTTAATAGCTGTTACAGTGTCAATAATGGCCATTGCCTCATCAACGGAGTTAGCGGTATGGAATCGATGTAACCATTGAGGATTGATAAGATTATGTTCTAGCGATGCTTGTGTGAGCCACTCAATGAGTAACTTCCAGTATTGGTCATCTACTAAGATTACGGGTACTGGTTTTATTTGTTGCGTATCCATCATATTCAGTACATCAAATAGCTCATCTGCGGTTCCTACTCCACCCGGTAAAAATATAAATGCACTTGAAAAATTAATGAATAGCCATTTACGTATAAAGAATGTATTAACATAAACTATGCGAGAACAGGGGTTATGGTAGTTTTTATCAATATTATGTACACCGATACCGTATGTGTGTAAGTGATTATATTTATTTCCACTTTCTTGTTCAAAGGCACCGCAATTAGCTGCTTCCATAATACCTGCACCACCTCCGGTAAGCACGGCTTTTCCGCGAGCAACGCATTGATGGGCTATATCATATGCCAGTTTCGTATAGTAGCTATCTTTGGGTGCACGATGCCCTCCGAGCACGGTTATTATAAGTCCCGTTAACTGTGATACTTTATACCATGCATACATTCCATAAAAACCGCTTTGAACACAGATGGCAAAAATATGCATGCAATCTTTGATTATGGTTAGTATGTTCATGAGCATGTCCCCTGTTTTGAAAGGCACATCTCTTGTATAGTATTAAATGCCAGGTCGAGGTCGTTAGTTATAGTCATTAATGTGAGCGCTTCTTTATCAATAAGGCCGTGAGTTACCGATTCATTTTCCATCCAAGTGAATAGACCCCCCCAATATTCTGTTCCTATCAATATGATAGGGACTTTTTCTATACGTTTAGTCACAATAAGTGTGAGTACTTCGGTGAGCTCATCAAGAGTACCGTATCCGCCGGGAAATATAATAAATCCCTGCGAATAGTGAGTAAGAAGCCATTTTCGTGCAAAAAAATGGTGTAACTCAAAGTATTGATTTGTATATTCATTTGGTCGTTTTTCCAGTCCTTTTACTCCTATACCTATGCTTTTTCCTTTTAGTGCATCTTGTGTGAGAGCTCCCCGATTTGCTGCTTCCATAGCTCCTGGCCCTCCTCCGGTAAGTACAGAAATATTATTGTGAGCAAATCGCTGCGATAACTCAATTGCCTTTTCAAAGTAATGGCTTTCCTCTAGCAACTTTCCACCTCCAAAAATGGAAACTATTGGTTTAGGTATCTTTGTTAGATACCATGCGCCGCGTACCATTTGCCAGGAAACATGTATAAGATTAAAAAACAAAGATAAACAGGAGCGAATTCTTGCAAACATTACTTTTCCCTTTTGAGCAAGAGATATTCAGAATAAGCGCATCTGAGATGTCTTACTCATGGTACAAAAGTTGGTGCTCGAGATGCACTATTTTTATATTGAAGATACAAAAGTGCTTATTGCACCGATATATACTATTGGTTATGGCAGTCGTGACGATGGATTTATGATTTTTTGCTGTTATCTTTATTGGTCAGGTATGTTTTATAATCGCCATAGAGACTGTGGCTTGGAAATGCAAGATTAGGTAATAGGAATGCTAAATCAACAATATCTTCTTGCCTTGCGAGGAGGATATTCCCTAATACGCCCAATAATTTAGAGACAACGAAGACACGGCTACGAATAATACCGCGTTGTTTATTTGGTGCCTCATAACTTTTAACAATGCTTTCAGCAAGAGTAGCGGTGGTTCCCAAAAGTCCTGCAGTTATGACTGAGTTGGTGAACGTAAACCTAGGAGGACTATGCAAGAGCCATAAATGTATTGCTATATCTATCGCTTTGAGCAAATTACGTCCCGTCTTTAGGCTTAGAATAGAATTTTTTTCTTGAGAATCGGTCTGGTTATTGTCTATATCGCTGGTATGAGATTCTAAAGGTGTGTTTGTAGGAGCTGGTTGCTCTAGTGTATGGACATGTGTGGGAGTATTGTGTGCTGGAGTATTAGGAGTACTGCTAGGCTCGCTCGTCGCGTACTTTACCAATGGCCCTGATAAGAGACCGGGTAGGGCAAGTTTAACGAGTACCGGGGAGTGGGCGAAAATATAATTTTTGGCACTTGTATCTCCATTTAACATAATAAGACTGATTATTGTGCTTACTACGCACCTACCTGTTCTTTCTAAGATTATACTTATGGTTAAGATTAAGATGGAATCGGGTTAATTGCAACAGGTATGGCCTTTTTCTATATAAATTGTGCTATTTGGATATGTTAGCGCACATAACATAGGATTTACAAACCAGTTTTATTATTCAACTTGAAAGATGTGCACGTCTTTTGTTATTATTAATGTGGTGTGAAAAATATACTATTTGTGAGTCCTTATTAATCTAAAGGTATCCTTTAGTTTTTGTTTTTTCAACGCTACTATATTAGAATGAATAGTATGCAAGAAGGTATATGGCTATGAGTAGGTCGCAAGTGAAACATTCAGCATATGCGCGATGGATTTTGGTGTGTATTGGTAGCATAGCGACTCTGATATATGTAGGTGTACATGCTCGTAAATCGCCATGCGATTTAACGGGATGTGTTGATTTAGCAGCATACGTTAACACGGCTTCTAGTAATAATCTGTTGAACGACTTAACTGGTCAAGTAAAAGAACATACTCCCATGCGATGTGCCTGGCAACTGCATGGCGGGTCTAAGATGCGCATGCAGGAATATGTATGTCTGCGGCAAAAAACAGAAATAGGGCAGGTAAAGGACTGCTCTCTGATAAATGTTGAAAAGCGTGAGCAGACAATGGGCGTAGAATGTGAGAGCAACGTGAACTCGAGGGTCGATGATATAAAGAGAATACCGTTGCGCATAACGGTGCTCGTGCACGGTATTATTAGCATAAAACCACATTTAACTGTCAATAACTTAATTCGTTTCTTGAAAGATGATGTTAAAGATACCTATTATGAGAAATCAATAGCATTCATTCGTCAGAATGCCTTTTTTTATAAGAATCAGGCGATGGGGCCTCTGGGACTGAATTATATAGATCAATCCGTCATGAATAATGGTCACAATGGGGATATAAATAGAAGTGCTTGCGCTATTGCGTATCTATTTGATCAAATGAATGAGTTTATAGGTAGCAAAGAGGCTACTCGATATTATCTATTTGGGTGGTCGGGCTTACTGAGTCCTCAGGCTCGTTACGAAGACGGTACAAAATTATTTGAGGCGCTTGAACGTGAAGTATGCTCCTTGAGAAAGCAGGGATTTGAGCCGAAAATACGTGTCATAGGCTACAGTCATGGAGGTAATGTTGCATTAAATCTGAGTGCGGCTCATATGAGCAAACATCCTCATTCATCGTTATCTATTGATGAACTGATATTGTTAGGCACACCAATACAGCATGATACTGACTATCTGATTAATGACCCTATTTTCAAGCGCGTATACAGTATTTATTCGTTATCCGATCGTGTTCAGAAATTAGATTTTTTTTCATTAAATCGATTTTTTTCCGGACGGGTATTTAAATCACGTAGAGGATTTAGTCTTCCCGATAAATTGGTGCAGATTCAAATTAAAATGACGTCGGTTTCTTCCCGTTGCCCCTATTCTATAGACGAATGTGTAAGAAAGACTTCTGATTTGTGTGCTCGCGGGGTGATATCAGGTAATTTTCGTTTCTTAAAGAATAGTTCTCCCGGTCATGCAGAATTGTGGGCATTCGGATGGACACCAGAATACTATCGATCTACCTATCCGTTATATCCGTTGCCAACAGTAGCTATAGTACCGTTAATTATTAATACTGCAAAAAAGCATAGTGATATTGTGCGAGAATGTAATAATCGCATTGTTATTGATGTTCGGCCAGAGCACGAGTATATGTTACTGAGAGAACGTAATAAGAAGCGCGTTGAGCAAATAGTTCCCTTTATGTCACGAGAAAAACTTGATTCATTAAAAAAAACGATCAAAGTATTAGCTCCGGAGAATTATACTAAGCAAGAATATGAAAAACAGACATGCGCAGCAATCAAAGAGTCTCATAGACTATATAAAAACTTGCATAAAGGCCGCGCCAGGAGAAGATGCGAAAAACGCTGTAAATTTAATAAGCAAGCCATGCTTGATATAAGTTAGCGTTACCCCTTTTATCACGATATCTTTTTATTTTCGACAATCACCCCTATATTGGCGTGAAATAGAGCTTTTTTGCGAGAAAATGAGCCCAGCTTGTGATAGATGGAGTGGTTCTTATATTTTCTACGAGAATATAAAGAGCTTTTTAGGGGAGCTATATGTTGACAGGGTCCGGGATTACAGTAACACTGATTAATAAAGGAAAAATAATGACGAAAATAGCGGTAAGTAACTATGAATTATATATTACGTAAGAGGCACTGATGGCAAAGTTTACTTTGAATAAGCATATACTATCGCTTTTTCTGCTTGGCAGTCTAGTAGGCGGCATGGCCGTATCACCAGTCTACGCTATGATGGAAAATGAATCAAAGCAGCAACAAGAGCAGATGTGGGGTGAACAGTTTGCCAATGGCGTTATGGACAATGTAGAGAGCTATATTCCCATAGTGGGAGAATGGCTTGCAGCAAAATATAATAGGCATATGGCTAAATCCTATAAAGGTGATGCAAAAGAAGTGCCTTTAAAAAACGGCATAAAAAAGGACTTGGACATTATATGTAGTGAGGTAACCAGAGATGATGAACTGGTCATATATGATGGAGATCTGTTATTTAGCGCCAAAATAGGATGCCGTACTGCTTTTGGCTCCAACAAAACAGGATGTGTCCTTAATTTAACACAAAAAGAAGTAGATGCTCTGCCAACAACAAATTTTAAACCGCATCCACAGCGAGCCATTGGATTTGTAATAGGAGGAACAGCTGTAGCAAGTTTTGGGACGGTAGCCTGCATGCTGAAAGTGCTGAAATGGGGTTATGCTAGGTTTTTTGGCAATAAAGAAGATAGAGAAGAAGACAAAGGTGATATGAAATCAGATAGTGGTGAAAAGAAAGAAAAAGATGGAGTACCGGAGGAATCCCATGCACAGCTTACTCAACAGGGAAAATCGAAACAGGAGGTAACGCAGTTGTCCGTATCCACACCGCAAGATTGCCAAAAGACGACTGTTGAGCCAATCTCCGTATCAGTAGTAGCTAATGGTAGTAATAAAAAGAGTTCTATTATTTAGCTGATTTTGTTTTTGAGTTGGCATATACATAATGATTATGTGCTTAACAGGATAATACTGATACTCAATCACAGATACCTGATGGAAGTGAAGAAAAAAGAATGAGTAGCCTGTCAGTTGTGCGACATAATCGAAAGTACTTGATTCCAGAGTGATAAGAAATCGTTTATACTCAGTTGTTGTGCTCGTAATGCGAGTGTTTGTTCAGGTAATTCTTGTATAATTTTATGATGTGATTGTGCTAAATTATTGCGCAATGTTCGTCGTGGTTGTTTAAAACAATTTTTGATAAAACGCCAAAATACATCTTGTTGTGGGATTTCCGGTAGTTGAGTGCGTGGCTTAAAATACACGAGACGTGAGTCTACTTTTGGCTCGGGAAAAAATGCACGCGGTGGTATTTTACTGAGTAATGCTAGATCGAAGTACCATTGAAAGTAAAGCGACACAAAACCATAATCACGACCTCTTTTTTTAACCAATTTCTGTGCAACTTCTTCTTGAACCATTATGACGCCTTCTTTTAACAAATGTCTGTATTCTTGAAAGCGGTGTAAAATGGGAAATGTGACTTGATAGGGAAGATTAGCAAGTACTGTCCATGGAGCATGGTCTTGCAATTGTGTAAGATCAGTATCAAGAAAATTTTCTTGAAAAACATGTAATCGTGAGTCACTTATAGTATTTCGCACGTATGCTGCCCATTCAGGATCGATCTCGAAAATCCATAAACGCGCAATAGGTGTATTCAAAATGCGGCTGGTTAAAAAACCTTCGCCGCATCCGATTTCAAATATACTTGTATTGTTATCCAGCGTGACGTTATCAAGCATAGTGTGTACCACTGATTCGTCATGCAAGAAGTGCTGTCCATATTTTTTTTTGAGTCTGATGCCTTCTTTATGTGCCATATCGGTTATACCATTAATGCATCTTTGAAGAAGTCAATTTCTTCTAAAACTTTTCCTGCGCCGTTAACAACACAAAACAGTGGATTTTCTGCGACGCGTACGGGCAATCCCGTTTCTTTGGCGATGAGTTGGTCAAGTCCTCGCAAAAGGGATCCTCCGCCAGCCATTACGATGCCTCTATCAACGAGATCTGAAGACAATTCAGGTGGGGTGTTTTCTAGGGCTACTCGCACAACATCGACTATACTTGCAATAGTCTCTAGGAGTGATTCATTGACTTCTGGGGCGGTTAGAGTAATTGTTTTGGGCACTCCCGTGACTAAATCCCGCCCTTTAACGTAAATACTTTCTTGTGCGCTCTGCGCGGTCAGTAGTGCTGATCCTATTTCTATTTTTATCTGTTCAGCAGTGCGTTCACCGATCAGGAGATTATATTTACGCTTGACGTAATGTACTATTGCCTGATCCATTTCGTCACCGCCAACGCGAATAGACCGACAAAATACAACTGACTTGAGCGATATAATTGCTACCTCGGTGGTGCCGCCACCAATATCGACAATCATATTACCTACCGGTTCTTGCACCGGTAACCCAGCGCCGATTGCTGCTGCCATAGGTTCGATAATGGTATACACTTCACGTGCACCAGCTTGCATTGCAGAATCTTTTACTGCTCGTTTCTCTACTTGAGTTATTCCTGATGGTACACCAAGTATCATACGTGGACGGATTAATGTGCGACGATCATTGTGCGCGCTACGAATAAAATAACGAATCATACTTTCTGTGAGTTCAAAATCTGCGATTACACCATCACGTAATGGGCGGCATGCAATTATGTTTTCAGGTGTTTTTCCTAACATTTCTTTCGCACTTTTGCCTGCTGCAAGTACTTGTTTAGTGTGTGCCTTGATTGCTACTACTGAAGGCTCATTGAGAACTATGCCTTTGTTGCGCGCATATACAACAGTATTGGCTGTGCCTAAGTCAATGGCCATGTCATTGGAAAAAATCGAAAAAAATCTGCGTGCGGGGAAAAATTTCATTGTATTACCTTTATATTCTTAATATATATGTTAAAAAACAAATTCTACCCCGATGGATATGCGATTGGTACTAGGCACGCTATCTGTCACATAGAGGGCGGCCGGAATATCCCACCGAAAAGAGAGAATAGGTTCAATAGAACGAGATATTTTTGTTTTGCCAAAATCATAAAAAACATTAACAGTGAAGTAATCTGAAGCCCATGAAGATAATTCGCTGATTTTATCTAAATTTACGGATACCTCTTTACCATTATAAGTGCTATCGAGACGAGCATCGTTCCACTTATCCTGCAGATGCTTGGTCATGGTATACTGGGCGCTTATTCCCAACCCTTCTCTCAAATTTTCAAGTGCAATGAGAGGAGACAGCACGAATGTTAGTCCAGGACGTACGCGGGCAAGTCCGGTAATAATGCCAAGTGGTGCAGGTTCGTCGTGTACCGTTAATCGTTGACAACTAGTTTTGGTAAATCGTGTGCTTATTCTGGCCATAAGTCCCACTTTTAAATCTTCACGTAATTCAAAAAGACCATCGATTGCGCCATACATGCCCCAGTGTCCATTACCTCCAAACGGGATGGACGAAGGGGTGTTAAGCGAACGCTTTTTACCGGTAGGTATGAGTAATCCCACACGCGCACCAATATCGCAATTGCGACATTTAAATTCGTAGTGCCATGCGTGGCCGAGACGAATATACCAGTCAATGTCACCAAATCCAATTTGTGACTTTTGATTGTGTGTTAAACCAATCTGCGTAAACATTAAGCGGCGCAGATTGTCAAGTTCTTGCAATACATAAGGACTGGTAGCACCAAGTGTTTGTCCCAGTGCAAATTGTTCATAGGTGTTAACGTGCATGAATAGACAAGATAGGCCAGTAGAAAGTCTTTCTGATATAATGGGCATATGAAAAGTAAATGATATACCCTGTGTTTGTATTTTTCCGGCTGTGTGCCATGGCAATGAGCCAGTGCGTAACTCCGGACGTAATGGATTCGGATAACCAGCCATAACCATGCCATCGGCGAATTTTTTTTGATCAAATGGTCCAAATAGTGAGGGAATACTTACCGTTTTTTCGTCATATACCGCATTGTTTGCTGTTGTAATAAACGTATCAAAAGCAATACTGGACGGTTTGCCATCAAAAATAAGACGAGGGCGAGCAAGTAGAGGAATAAATCGGTTATCATACACCATGGCCAAGCAAGAAAAAGTACTGAAAAAAGATATCGTGAGAGCTATTTTTCTGACATCAAGCATTTACCCATCCTCGAGTATTCGCGTTATTCTGGCTGTGCGTATTGTGTGTGTATCGTATTATCGTATATCATAACGTATTCTATGTTTTTGGAAAGCACTTGCTGAGTGCGTGAAGGAGACGTTGTGTATAGTGGGCGAGACAATTTTTATGTAAAAATATTGTTTAAGAAAATATGTGTCATTACTCTATACTTGCGTTATTATTGTGTGCAGTAATGATCATATGTGATAATTGTATTAACAAACGTGAGATAATGTGCATTTGATGGGAGATATACAACGTGATTATGCGAGTGCAGGCCGTTATTCTTGCTGCAGGAAAATCAACGCGTTTTAATACTGGTAAAACAAAATTAGTGGAGCCTTTGTGTGGACGGCCTATGGTTTTGTATCCAATAGAGGTTCTTGATTCTCTTAATGTACCAATTACGGTAATTACCGGATATCAAAAAGAGGTGGTAGAAAAATGTATAGCGCATCTGTTTCCCGCTGTACAGTTCGTGGAACAACACGAACCGCTAGGAACAGGTCATGCAGTGCTGTGTACGCGAGATACGTGGCGAGCAGATATTATTCTTATTCTCAATGGTGATATTCCTCTTATAACAAAAGAGATTATACAGGACTTGGTCAGAACACATATTGAAACCAATGCGTCGGTTAGTTTTGTTACATCACATTACGAACAGTCGGCTACTAATGGGTATGGTCGTGTGGTAAAGACATCAGACGGTATAGAAATAGTTGAAGCCCGTCATTATAGAGGTGAATTTTCAGAGTCATGTTGCATTAATGCGGGCGTCTATGCAGTGAATAGGACGTTTCTTGAGTCATATATACCGCATCTTGCGTGCAATAAAGATAGCCATGAATTTTATCTTACTGATTTGATAAAAACAGCGAGCGCTGATGGCCATATTGTATCGACTACTGTGGTGCCTTTTGATGCGGTGCGAGGCGTAAATACTATGCACGAACTATGGGCCGCAGAGCAGATTAAACGTGCTGAGTTGATCAGTAAGTGGATGGAGCATGGAGTACGATTTGTAATGCCACAAAGTGTGCATATCGATTATACCGTTACCATTGCTGTAGGAAGTTGTATAGGTGCAGGAGTGCAGTTGCTTGGTACTACGGTGATTGGTAAACACGTTACTATTGAGCCCTACTGTATATTAAAGAATGGTATTATAGATGATAATGTTACTGTGCATTCGCATAGCGTTATTACGGATTCGCACATTGGCTTGGATGCTCATGTAGGTCCCTTTGCACATATACGTAATCAGTCAGTTATACAGCAGAGAAGCGTTATAGGTAACTTTGTAGAAATCAAGAAAAGTAGCATAGGCACAGAAACAAAAATCAAACATTTGAGTTACGTAGGTGATGCTCATATTGGAAACAATGTGAATATAGGGGCTGGTACGGTAATATGCAATTATGACGGAGTTAAAAAATATGAGACGGTTATAGAAAATAACGTATTTATTGGGAGTAATAATACGCTTATTGCACCACTTACCGTTCATCATAATGCACTGACGGCAGCGGGCTCGACCATTACCAAGGATGTACCGCCATATACGCTGGCATTTGGCAGATCTCGTCAGGTTAATAAGGAGGGATATTACCAAATGCGTGATATAGCCGGAATTCCCGATAAATCTGAAATAGCCGTCTCTAATACATTAGAGAACACAGGGCAACTATTTATAGCCGCAGTTAAAACAGATATTGACACTTCTAACTGGCATTCTGATTAGGTATGATACGGTTTATACACACAGCCGATGTGCACTTTGGCATGGAGAACTACGGAAAAATAGATCAAAAAACGGGGATGCATACACGTCTCCTAGACTTTGCACGGTCATTTGATTTTTGCATAAATTATGCAATTGAAAATAATGTAGACTTTTTTCTTTTTAGTGGGGATGCGTATAAAACAGCGCATCCTAGCCCAACGCAACAAAAATTATTGCTGCAGGCATTATTACGGTTATATAAAGCAGGTATCCCTACGGTGATAATAGTAGGCAATCACGATAATCCTCTGACGTTTGGTAAGGCGCACTCTTTAGATATTTTTGGTAACTTACCGCTTGATGGTTTTCATGTTGTTGCCAAGCCGAGCATTATTAGTCTTATGACTAAAAGTGGTCAGGTAAATATCGTGGGTATTCCGTGGCCTACGCGCAACTCATTGTCAATTGACAATCGATATATACATACTTCTGCAGCAGACATTACACAGCATATTTCTCGTGCAGTTACTCAGATAATTGCTCAGAAAGCAGATCAGCTTGACCGCTCTATTCCAGCCGTACTAGCAGGCCATTTAACGGTGAGCTCAGGAGTGTTTTCGGGGTCTGAAAAAAGGGCGATTTATGGGACCGACCCATTGTTTCTTACTTCACAGCTTGCTATTGAACCGTTTGATTACGTGGCACTCGGTCATCTTCATCGATATCAAAATCTTAATTCACATGGTTATCCCGCAGTAGTATACTCGGGATCTATAGATCGAATTGATTTTGGTGAGCGCAAAGAAGATAAAGGTTTTTGCGTGGTGACTATTGCAAAGAAGGGCCACACATCACATGAATTTATCAAGATAGCGACACGGCCTTTTATTCAAATTGAGGTAAAACTTACTACGACGTCGAACCAAACAGAACAGGTGGTACGAGCAATCAGTGGACAGCCCATCAGTGATGCCGTTATTAAAGTGATATACTACGTGCCAGAAGGCATTCGAGATCTAGTTGACGTTAAGAAAGTGCAACAAGCGTGTGAACCAGCTATGTATGTTGTTGGGATAATTCCGATAAACAATGTACAGGTAAGGGAGCGGCGAGCAGGAGCGGTCAAGACAAGCATGGATTTGCCATCATTACTTTCTGCATATTTTGATACAAAGCCAGAGCTCAAAGAGAAAAAAGCTGTGTTAATTAAAAAGGCGTTACTATTAGCCCAGGAGGAGCAGAATAAAGACGAATAAATGTGTTAGGATAACCCCCCTTCTCCTCTATTACAGATTGCTTTTAATAATGGTATGTGCTGAGTTTTGTTGTGCTTTAAGAGCTCGTTGCAATATGTGCAATAGTGTCATATTTAAAAATTTTTGTGCTACGATTATTGGAGTGGTGCCAAATATATCTTTTTGGTCTGCATGTGCTTTGTGATTGAGAAGTACTTCTGCAATACGTTCATTGCCAGTGATGCTAGCGGCTAGCAGAGCCGTCATGCCTTTACCATTCGAATCGTTTACATTCGTTTTACTGTTGAGCAAGCTTTCTACTTTTTTCGAATCGTTATGTAAGACAGCAGTGATTAGTGGTGCGAATGGTGCAGAAATGCAATTATATTCATTTGTACTATCGTCGTTATGTGACAATATATGCGTCATGTTTGTAACGAGTATACTCAAGCAGATGAGTGTTGGTACTTGTGAGTAAGGCGATAGATATGCCATAATCTTCCTCCATTTGTTTGTATGGCTACTGATACTGTTACTACAGACCAATAGTACTTTAGCATTATTTACATGCGCCATTAAAGATATTGTATGGAACTAGTTGCAAACAGCTTTTCTTTATACTCCTTAATGAGCTCCATGTATCGAGGACGACGTAAAATAGAAGCAATTTCACTATACCGTTCTTCAAGCGTTCTAAGGTGCTCGGCTTTTTTGTCGACAAGGCGGTATACTTCCAGTTCGTCTTTGTTTTGTTGGACCGATAGTTCACCTATGGATAACGTGTGTATGAATGATTTATTATCAGCTAATTCACTTTTTGTTATCCAGAACGGTTTACTCCATGGTATCGGTATCACTTGTGATGTTTTAATTGCAGTGATCTGTTCCTCTATAGATATATTTGTTTTAATGGGCACGAGTGCATATTCTAGATAATATTGCGTTTCTACAGTTTCTGGGTGCTGTTGGTAGTATTCCTCAATCTTCCTGCGCGGCACGGTGAGGTTTGAGGTGATTTCATAGTGTAACATGGTATTATTTGCTTGCATTTTTTTGAATTCTTCGCGGGCTTGTTCAAATGAATACCCTGATTGTGCAAACAATTCTTCCAGCTCTTTTCGTGTAATATTATTATCTTTAAGTACTGTTTCAAGATATCTGTCTACGGCACTATCGTCTGGAATAATTTTATGTTTGGTTGCATCAAGAAAAACAAGAAGCTCAAATACAATATCGTCCAATGTACGCGGTGCTCCTGAAAGGCTTGGCCGCTCTATGTCTGATTGTGTGATGATAAGGGTTCCTTCATTGTTCATGACGATCGTCACGATAGAATCGAGTGTTGGTAATTGGTCGAAGTCTGGTAGCGAGGAAGTTGGCGGTATCTTTGGAGATACGGGTTGCTGCACTACAGTAGATGTAGGATTTTGTGATGGAGCTACTGTCAAGACTCGTTGTTTGGTATTACGGATGGGTTGTTTAGACTTAGTTGTCGGCGAAGAAGTAGGCGTAGCGTTGGGGATGGTATATGTATTGGCATTGTGTGAAAGGGAAAAGATGCATAACAATGCTACTATTTTAACTATTATTATATTTTTTTTCATGTTTTTACACAGGTATATAGGTTTTTATTAGCTCGTTAACTAGCGGTATGCGCTTATTATGGGAAGACTATACAATAATAATAACAAAAGAATAACAAAAAAGGGAATGCAGCTTAAAGTGCATTCCCTATAATATGTGATGAAGAATAACTATTATTACTCTTGATCTGGTTCAATTAGCTCATCTTCATTGCGCTCTTGACCCGATGCTTCTGGCACAACTTGCTCAGATTCTCGGATTTCAACATTGAATTGTTTACGAAGCTCTTTGAGTTTTTCTTCTATTAGTTTATTCTGTTTTTCGTGTTCTACAACTCGTGCTATATCACCTTTTACTAATTCAAATGGCTGATATTTAGTTTCGTGTTTTTCTGTAGCCTGTACTACCCAATATGTTTTGTCATCTAGCTTAATTATCTGTGTGGTAGGAACCTTTTTTAACGCGACGATTTTATCGCGTAACTGCGGATTAATGCCGATGCTGTGTTCGTTAACTAAGTTGAAATTGTGTACCTTTTCTTTAAGGTCAGCAGCTTCAGCTGTTTTTTGTAAGTCACCTTTGTTCTCATTAATCTTGTTCATGAAGTTTTGTGCTTCCTCTTGGCTATCAAATAAGACTCCCACTGTTTTTACGCCGCCGTGAGATAACAAGAGTTGTGGAATACTTTCTTTTTTGTCGTCGTAGTACTTACGTACTTCTTCGTCTGTTACCGTTGGTTTAAGGCTTTGATTAAAAAATTGAGCATTGTTGATGTGTCGGGTTGATCGCTCCATTTGCTTTTTTCTTTTTTCGTATTGTTTAGCTATTTCTGGATTATTGGGAAGATATATCGTAGTCATATATTCATCAATAACAGCCTGACTTACCAAGCCTTCAATAAGATTGTGGTCAAGTTGAGCTAATAGCTTAGGAGAAGAAAAAATTTCTTTTAATTGCGGTTCCGCCTCCATTAAGTCAGCCTTTTCATGTTCGAGGCTTTGTTTGGTAATAATAGTTTTATTATTCATGCGCGCGATGACATCTTTATCACTCACCGCTTCTTCTTTTGAAGTGACAGGGGCGGTGACTTCAGTTTTTGGCGTTTTTTCTGTGCTTATTTCTTTTTTTTCGGAGGTAAACCAATTGCATCCGGGTAATCCCGCAAGCAATAGTATGAATGCGTATTGTGACGCCTGTTTGGAAAGTGAATGTTCTTGTTTCATTATAAAATCCCTTCTTAGAAAAGTGTTAGACTTATTTTCAGTAGCTAAGACGTTTGGCCATTCTCTATGGAGAATGATAACATAGAACGAATAATTTACAATCCATGATATGACACCCGATGGTGAGTGAATAAGATACCCTAAAAATAAAACAAGTAGTGCGAATGATCGTGCGCACTACTTGTTAAAGTCAGATTTATTTAAGAGTGTAGAAAATTACTCAGAACTTCTTTTTTTCGGCACTTTTGCTCCTGACTTACGTGCCTGCGATAAGGCTATTGCAATTGCTTGCTTACGGCTTTTCACTTTAGGACCTTTTTTAGATCCGGTATGGAGTTTATTTTTTTTAAATTCTTTCATAACTTTTTTAACTTTTTCTTGAGCAGCAGGTGATGTTTTTCGCCTAGCTGTCGAGCGCTTCGTTTTGGTCGACGTACTTATCGTTTTTTTTGTTTTTTTTGGTATAGCAGTTGACCGAGTGCTTCTACGTGTGCGTGTTGAAGATGGGCGTGTTTTTTTTGCAGGTGATGTGCTATGCTTGCTTTTGCTCGTTGACATGCGTTTTGTTGATTGTTCTGGGCTGGCTTTTTTTCTTGTTACCATATTGTCACCTTCTTTTTTATGCATATGGAAATTTCTATAAAAAGAATATCATAGCTCTATTTTCATTTGCAATAGCTTACCTCATTATAGATGCTCGACTGGATAACTGCACGATGGCGTTGCAGATAGAGTAGTAACACTATTTTCTTGCTGTATCGGAGTGGTATGCTACAATAGAGCGCGTTTAGCAAAAGTTTTGTTTATAGCAATAGGGAGCATATATGGTCAAAAATAACATTTACGCGAGATCCGGTTTCTTTGTATTGTTTGCTGTACTATTTGTATACAGTCCGATTTTTGCAGCACAGGAATCACTGATCGGAGCGCTTCCCACAATATACAATGCATGGTCTAGGGCACAGGCTCTCTGGAATTCTGGTAGTGCTCTCGTGTCTTCTGATCCGCACGCTCCGGCGAGTGAAAGGGGGATACTTGCTAATGCGCAACGATGCTTGGCGCGCAGTAATCAAGCAGTACGCTGGGCAAAATTGGGAGTTTTTTTACAAGAACGTACTGATGATCTTGGCTCATATATTACAGAACATAACCAATTCAAAGGTCGCATGCTGGATGCTTTTGCAGAAGGGCGTTCGCTTGATAAGGTACATTCGCAGGACGGCGATCAAGAGGCGAAGCTATCTCACCGGCTGACCGATGTTATTAGGTGTCATCAGGAGGCGTTGGAAGCCTTTATGAGTTTTAGAGCTGATCCTCAATTATCTACTGCGCAACAAGCGGCCTATTTTTTGCAAGCATCTAAAAGACTTTCTGTTGTAAATGCTGATTTAATACCTCCTGTTATTGCCAAAAGTCTTAAAGAGGAACGTAAGAAAATACGTCCATCTTTAACTAATTTTTTTTCCCGCCAATCGCAAGCAGGACTGTTAGACTTGGTTAATAAAGGTTTTTTTAATGATTATAGAGATCTATATGACTCTGATAATGAAGGTCAACCTAAAACTATTGATGAACTCAGTTTGCATGCATTTATGCAGGGGGAAAGCGGGCGTTTGACGAGAGCGACAAGTGAGCCATATAAGTCACCAAAGCAGCGGCTATCAAGGGCAACTTCAGAGCAGCGAGTGCCCATTGGACACGGAGTGGTACGACAAGCACCTATCGAGCAAGAGGAAGAAGACGGTAAAGAAGAAGATAACAAGCAAACAGATTAGTTTTATAGTGTATGGCGCCCTTAACAGCCTGCACAGGCTGTTGTGCTGTATGTACTTACACTACTCGACAGGCGACTGCCACGCTTATCGACGCCGGTTTATACTTAATAATCATTTTTGCTAGAGCCTGTAAAGTGGCACCTGTTGTCATTAAATCGTCTACGAGCACGATATGCTTATTATGAAAATATGACCCATCACCAGTAACAATAAACGCATTACGTACGTTATGGAGACGGTTTCCATGTGTCAATTTCGACTGGAACTGTGTTCTTTTTGTTCGTTTAATGGCGTGAATAACAGGTTTACCGGTATTATGTGCCAATATCTGAGCTATTTCATCTGCCTGATTATAACCGCGGTGTGCAAATCGCGTCCAGTGTAGCGGTATAGGGATAAAGCAGTCAATTGGTATATATTGTAACGGTGTATGCATCAAGATTAGTTTTCCCAGTTGTTTGCTTGCAGTAATGTCAGATCTGCTTTTTGCAAGTATGAGCGATCTTATCGGTTCGTGATAATCGCTGATTGCAAAAATTGTCATAGTATATGATTTTGAGAGTCGTATTTTATGTGACACAATGGGTATAATTTTTTGTGTGCATGATAGACAAAAAATGGACTCGCGTGGAAGTAACAGTGCGCAGTATGCACAGCGCGGTGGAGATAATAAGATGGCAATGCATTTGAATATATAATGTGCTGCAATTTTGAGAGTATGCCAAGATGCGTAGGAGACTAACGATTGCATGTATGCAGTTATAAAACGTGATGTATTATACATAAGCATTAATAGTATATAATCATGCGCAATAATATGTTACTTAGTATCCCGGCGGCGACATCGTCTAGTACTATTCCCCATCCGTATGGATAGCGTTCTAGATAGGAGATACCTGCGATTTTGGTAATATCAAAAAAACGGAACAGTATAATTCCCATAATAATACTATTGGTGCTAATAGGAACAGCGTAGAAGGTTATGATACAACCAATAAGTTCGTCAAGCACTATGCATGATGGATCATCATGATTGTTGAGCGCAATGCATGCTTTATGAATAATGCCGCGACCTAGAAGTATAGCTATGGCTGCGATAAGTAACTGAATAGATGGCGCTATAGATAGTGAATATATTATCAAAATGAGTGGTATAGTGCACAACGTTGCTATAGTGCCTGAGCCATACATGGCTCCTATAGGTCCCAAACAAGCTATGGTAGTATATGATGAGAGCGGAGAAATCATGGTTCGCAATATAACGGTATAAGCATAAGTATAACACCGAGCACTATGTACATATCTGCGCAGTTAAATATTGGCCACGCGTATGTTTTATAGGAAACCTCTATAAAATCGATGACTCCAGTATATAAAAATCGGTCTATTATATTTGATAATGATCCTGTTATTATTAATAATTCGCCATAAATATTAAAACCCTGTCGTATACGCATATATGTATAGTGTAGTATTCCCAGTGTAATTATCATGACCGTTATGGTTGTAGCATAAAAGATAAATATTGATTCCGTATTGAGTATTCCCCATGATACACCACGATTAAACGTGAGATCAAATGCAAGAAATGGAGTTATGGTATTTCGTGATACAGTGTAATGCAACGCCCAATACTTAGTTATTCGATCAACTATAAATAATGCGCAATACGGAGCAAATATGGGCGGGACTGACTTACACGATGTATGATTTTTCATCTGATCTCTGCCTCATATTGGGAGAGCTGTTGCACAATAGTATGGTGTATACTATCAATGTCTTCTTTTGTCATTGTTTTTTCCTGATCGCTCAGAATGCAGCGTACGGTGATTGATCGATGATGGAGCCATTCCTTTTTTTCAAAGAAATCTATTAATTCTGCCCATATCACATAAGGACTGCTTTTCATGATGATATCAATTATCTGCTGCACGGTTAGACTGATGGGGATGCGTACACTTATATCGCGCTGCACGGTGGGGTATCGTGATGGAGCGGTGTAATTAATAAGAGGATGTTTATATAACTTAAGTAGTTCAGCATCGAGTTCAAATACGAATGCGTATCCCTCTGTTGTGGTATGTAAAAATGATTCTGGTATAATACCGGCAATGCCAAGACAAGTGGTATTGTGCATGATGCGAGCTGCTTTATATGTATGCAGCCACGGCGTGTTTTGTCGGGTAATGGGTTCCCACCGGGTGTGTATATGTACGGTGTCGCACAGGTGGTGAATTATCTGTTTGCCGTCATAAAAATTAACCGGTTTTTTTTTGTCATATACTATGCCCGAAAGTACTTCTTTTTCCTGAGTAGCGCCATTAGAGCAATGCCATACGCGCCCCCATTCAAAAAAACGTAGCTGGTCATGTTCAGCTGATTCTATGGATACTGCTTTTATCATGTTGGGAATGAGGGATGTTACCAATCGTTGCCAGTTTTCAGATACAGGTTTTTGTACTGTTACGCACTGATCAGGCTCCCAAAATAGGGTACGTAAAAATGATTCATCATAAAATGGGTATGTGTTTACTTCTCGCATAGCATATACGTCGGACAGTAGACGCTTGCTAGTTCTCATACGAGTAATAGTAGTTATATCTTTAACGGTTAATGGCAAATGAGGTATTGATAGCGGGATACTATTGTATCCGTAAAAACGCCCTATTTCTTCCGCTATATCTTCTTTTATCGATATATCTTTGGTCGCACGAAATGATGGTACAGTGATTGTATAAACAATAGTGGAATGTGTTGTATGGCTGTGAGCATGCTCTTGTTGTATGATAAATGACAATTGACGCAGCGTTTTGATTATAAATGCTGGTTCGATGTGAGTTCCCAATCGTTGTTCGATAAATGCATGCTCTATAGTGATAACTTTTGTTGCAGTATCTTTTCCTAGCGATAGCGCAGAAGAAGCTGATTTATAGGGTATAGAAGCCATGGAGCATAAATGTAAAAATCGTAACGGAGCTATATCTGTTTGTTGGCCGTCGATGTTTTTTTCAAAGCGGCTTGATGATTCGGTGCGTATTTTATGATGAGCCGACGATAATCGGATGCTAGCCGGGTTCAAATGTTCTGCGATAATAAATAATGCGTTACTCGTTTCACTTATGGCGGTAGAAGTACCCCCCGTAATACCAGCAAGACAGATTGGCAGTGTATCACACACTACAATGTCATGGGGAGTGAGGTTAAGCATTGTCCCATCGCGGAGTGATAATGATTCTTCCCGGTGAGCTTTTCGTATCGTTATTTTTTTTGTACGCAACTTATCACGATCAAAAGCATGCATAGGTTGGCCCAGATCAAACATGACATAATTGGTTATATCTACGATAGCATTAATTGGCTTGCAATCTATTCGTGCCAATCTAAGTGCCATGGATAATAACGAAGGTTTATATTCGATATAAGGGATATCAAGACCGGTAAAACGGTCACATGCAGTATCTTGTATTGTTACGTGAATGTTTCCCGTTGATCCATGATTATCATGTTTTTCTATGGCTTGTATAGCGCTTACCTGTATAAAGCGTTCGATAGGTACCAGAGGGAGGTCAAAGATAGCTGCAACTTCGCGTGCTAGCCCACGATGTCCCCATAGATCTGGGCGATGAGTCAGAGATTTATTGTCAATATGTAGGACATGGTCTACTTTTTCTACTGTATATTTCCACGTCCCATTATATCCGTTGTCAGGAAGATATAACGCTGGCATAAGTTCTTCTTTAGTTCCCCCCATATCAGCGATTGTGGCCCACCGGTATATAATTTTAGTTGCATTTTTTTGCCTATATATGAGAAACCAAGAACCGGGGGTAGAATCTGCTCGATATGGTAGAGAGCAAGAAATACGCCACTCTGTACTTTCGATGTTTATGGCGCTCGTGGGGACTTCGTTAATGAGCATGGTAGCATGTGTTTCCACACGAGCGAGGCTTACATGCTCAAGGGGTAGCTCGATGGTATCAGAGCCTTCAATTTCTGCAGTTGTTTGATTAAAACGAGTGATTAGAGTAGATATACCGATGTCGCTTTTACGCGCGTCGATGTGATCAAACAACCATGCAACAGAAACTTTCATAGGTTTCAAGCCTTCGTAGGTTACTTCGTCTAAAAATACGTATTTTTATGATACGTCAAAAGTGAAAAAGCTTCAATGTCACGTAATATCTGTGCATTATTGTTCTACTGCCAAGCCTCGATCATATCCCTGAATACGTGACTGAAAATAATGGTCTACCTGCTCTCGTAGATAGTTTAGGGTACAGGACATTGGCTGTTGGTGTTCACCGAATAGCTTTAACAGATTACTGAGTGCCATCATATATGATTGCTGCGCAATTCTTAATTCTGCTGTCGCGGGTTTAAGGCGATCGAGAGACTCCCGTGCCATTTCATATAACAATAAGGCTTGCTCCCTATTGCAAGTATTAATTAAGTTGCCTGTAATTTGATCCAATTCTTTTTTTATTGCTTGTGTCTGGAGTTCTTTGACACGACGTTCATGATCTGTCGTGGCTGCTTCATGAAGGCACATTAATATATGATGAGATACGGTGTAGGCGTAGTTATATCTCAAATCATCTATCGCCATTAACCTGTCCTCATGGAGTTGGTCCATCGATAATAGATTGGGTAAAAATAGAGATAGGGCGTGCGCAATCGCTTCGTCGGGATTTTTTAGTGGAATTGTGTATACGGTTTTGCATTGTTCTTCATTTATTAAAGAGTCTGGTATTAAAGGGTCTGGGTAAGTCCAGACGCCGGTGCTTATTGGACATATTTGTGGCGTACAAAATAGCATATAATATTGTGGGTTGAACGGTTGGCCATTGAGCGAGTAATGAGAACCTGTATCGTGGTGCGGATCTGTGCCGGAGTGGTGTAACTCTGCTGCTGTATGTGTGAGAAAGTTAGATAGGAGCAATAGAATTACTAGGTGTAACATAGGCATAGTTTTCTCCTGTATTGTGCCTGTTTTAGTACGCTATATTGTCTATTATAATCGCGTCTGTAATTATAGTATATTGATTATAGAGTTAGCAAAAAATAGAGTATTAAAGGATATTTGTAAGACACTAGTGAACGCTACTGTACGTTTATTTGTAAGTATAGGTTTTTGAGTATGAGCTTGCTGCTTCCGGGCATGGGAGGGTATTGCATTGCCGCTTTGAGAATATGTATGACACGCTGTGCTTTGTTTATTGCTGCGGTGTCATCAGAGATAATACTTTGATGATGGATAGATGTCCAATAGACAAACAATTGATCGATAAGAGTGCGCGTGTGCGACTCGGAGAGCTTTTCTTTATCGAGTGCTTTTAAAAAGGAGCTGGCTTCCGAGGGCACGGTGTTCGTGAAAAATGCGAAAAATGGATCTTGACGGGATAGAGTATCATTTGAGTATATAGCTTGTATGATACACCGCGAACGAACCGTTAACAATACTTGATCGATACGGTCGGTGAGAAGAATAAAATGATATCCATGTGGTGGTTCTTCAAGAGATTTTAATAGACTATTAGCACATGCAGGTGTTAACTGATCGGCTTTTTCAATGACTATGAAAAAACACTTTTGGGGATCCAGCATAAACTCGAGGGTTTGGAAAACGGGCGCAAGATCCTCTCGGGTATACGTTTTTTCTGAAGATATCCATAGCAGCATATGATACTGTTTATTGCGGATGGCTAGACAAGTGCTGCATATTGCACAGATATTGTGCGGGCATGAGTGTTCTTGCAAATATCGAGTTGTATGTTCTACTATTGCAGACTGGCTTCCAGTAAAGAGCTGCGCCGGCATTATAGTATCGTTTATAGTATTGCACGATGCAGATTCACTGTAATTGGGTATTAATTGCTCATGGGAATCGTGCATAGTATCAATCACCTGTACATTCATATTTTATTAAGCGAGTGACAATCTGTTTTGCAGTAATTTCTGCAATATTATCAGGAGTTTGGGTTCCGTCAATGGGAATGCAGTTTGGGTTATTAAGTAATACTGTATCAAAGCCAGTGATAAGCGTTTGCAAGAAAGATGTATTTTCTTTCTCAAATACACTGAGTTGTGTATTACGCTGAGTGAGGCGCTGCTGAGCCAATTCATAGGGAACGCGTACATAACAAACGATATCGGGAGTTATACCGTTCATAGCCCATGTATTAAAAATTTTTAATAAAGAGATATCTAAATTTCGTCCATATCCCTGGTATACAAGCGAAGAATCAGCCATACGATCGGAAATAATAATGTGTTTTTTTTGTAGCGCCGGAATAATAATCTCGTGAAAGTGCTGTGCTCGGTCGGCAGCGAATAAGAGGAATTCTGTCTTAGGATCTAGTGGGACTGGTTGTGTTTGCAGTATAGTGCGTAATTGTTTGCCAATAGGAGTCGCCCCTGGTTCTTTAGTCAGAACCACGGATGGGCCATGAGGACCGTAAGATTTTAGATATGCAGTTAGCCGATCAGCAAGATTGAGGGCAAGGGTACTTTTTCCAGCGCCGTCAATTCCCTCTATGGATATGAGAATTCCCTTATTGATTTTCATTGAATATACCTTGAATATACCCTATTTTAATATAGCATGTAGTTGGTACAGACCATGTTTACAGTATAAGCTATTATTAAGGATTTGTCGTATGAAAAAAGTGGTGGTAACCCCCGGATGTATCACCTGTGGGACATGCGCTTTTACCGCGCCCGATGTATTTGAAGTGACTGATATATCTCGGGTAAAAAAGCAGGTAGATATGGTGAAACATGCCGATGTCATACAACAAGCAATAAGGCGATGTCCAGTGCAAGTTATAAAAATGGAGGAAGAGTAATTGCATGAATAATATATTGGATCGCACTTTTATGAAAGAACATGCATTATTCGATGCAGCGCATGCAGCAATAACGAGCGATGATGGTACCTTGCTATATGCGGGAGCACTATTGCGCTATGCAGCACGCACGTATAAAGACGCTATAGCGCTTATATATAATGATCAGGAAATCTCATTTGCCGAATTATATAAACGAGCGTGTATTGGCGCTTATTTTTTTAAAAAACGAGGAGTAGTTGCTGGCGATAGGGTGCTTATTTGTTTTGAAAACTCTTCCGATTTTTATATTGTCTATTTTGCTGCATGGCAAGCAGGAGCAGTTGTTGTACCCGTTAATACGTTTCTAAAAGAGCAGGAGCTGTACTATGTAGTACAAGATGCTCAACCAAAAATTATATGCACGCTACCCGAACGTGTTTCTTTATTTGCACAATCTGAAGTTACTATTGTTACCCCGGAAGATATAGCTGTATTTGGTAAGCATGAAATGGATGAGCAAGCGTTGTATGCAAGCGCTCCCATAGAGCGGGATGCAGATGCACTATGTGCATTGCTATATACATCGGGTACCACTGGAGTTCCCAAGGGTGTTATGTTAAGTTCTCGTGCCATTATTACAAATGTACTTCAGGTCACTGCACGATTGCAAAGAATAGCGGGTGTTGGCGAGCGGATATTTGCTGCGTTGCCATTATTTCATGTATTTGCACAAAATACATGCGTATGGGTTCCTATGCTTACCGGGTGTACGGTGATTTTAATTCACAAGATTGACCGGCGATTAATACTTCATGGATTGCAGTATAAGCCAACTTTTTTTCTGGGAGTTCCTGCCTTATATGGTATGCTCTGCCTGCTGAAAAATGCTCCTTTAGACTCGGTTAGGTATTTCGTATCGGGAGGGGATGCGCTTCCTGACAAAATTCGAGGAATGTTTGCCCTTTTATATCGTCGTATTATATGCAACGGTTATGGGTTGACCGAGACAGCACCCGTGATAGCAGTCGATTTGGAGGGGTATAATGCTCCCACTGGTATGGTCGGGAGGCCCTTGGCGCATGTTTCATGTGTTGTTCGAGATGAAAATGGCAATGATCTTGCCCGCAATACCATTGGTGAATTATGGGTTTCAGGTTCACTTCTCATGATGGGTTACTATCATGCACCTGATCTTACTAATCAGGTATTGATTAATGGATATTTGAGAACGGGTGATTTAGCCTATATAGATGAGCACGGTGCTATAGTTATTACGGGAAGAATAAAAGACGTTATTATACAGAGAGGGTTGAATATTTACCCTCAGGAAGTCGAGAATGTATTGCTAACACATAGCAATGTGATAGGGGCCGCTGTTGTAGGGTGTCCTAATGAAGAAGCTGGCGAGATTCCGGTAGCTTTTATTCAATTGCGAACGCAGCAGGTTCACATAGAAAAAGAATTACGAGCTCTCTGTTTGCAGCGGCTTGCTAACTATAAAGTTCCTAATCTGATTATTTGTTCTATGGATCCCTTGCCACTTACGTCCACCGGCAAAGTAGATAAGAAAATACTGCGCATGCGATGCAGCGACAATAAAATTGCATAAGTGCAACTTTTATTGGTTAAATTTGGTCTTAATTGTTTGTATTTGATAATTTTGTATGTGTTTTTTACGTGTTCATAAATTGTTTGATTTTTGGTCGTGAATCAAGTAACATACATTATGTCCTCTTTGTAAAAGAGATTTATAAGTTAACTTAGATAACCTCCATTTCCCCTATCCGTGACGTTCTGTCTGGGTAGGGGAAAAATTTTGTTTTTCTATACTATTAATGGGCTCTGTTATCTGGTGTACAAAGATACGTTCTTGTAGAACACGTAAAAACGAGTATTTTAGGTATAAAGATATGGCAAAAAAATTGATCCCGCGCCGACGTAATGGTCGCTTTTACTTCGATGAGGACCATGTGCCGGAATCCTTTTTTTTTGGTACGTTACCCTCGTCCGTACGCTCATTTTTGAGGCGGCCGTTCAACACTCCTACCGATCCAGCCATGTGGATTGAAAAAAGTGCGATTAATCAGCATCACATTAACCCTACTATTATTTGGTTGGGACATTCTTCTTTTTTGATTCAGATATCGGGTGTTAATATTATAACTGATCCCATTTTTGATAAGCCTTCATTTATATACTCACGTATGATACCGTTGGGCATTAGTCTTCTAGAATTACCTCCAATACATGTGATTCTTATTTCACATAACCATCGAGACCACATGGATGAGGATAGTTTAGTACACATAAAAAAGCATACCAATAATACTGTACGCGTGCTGGTGCCGATGGGCGATAAACGTTGGTTTGATGATCGTGGTTTTGCGCACACGCATGAATTTGAGTGGGAGCAGGTTCACAGTTTCAATACGACAAATGGCGTAAATATAGCCCAAGAAGACAGTGTCAGGCAATCACCACCTGTAAACTTTACTTTCGTTCCGGCACACCACTGGTCTCAACGTACCCTATTTGATAAGAATAGATCTCTGTGGGGGGGATGGGTAATTCACGCTGGTTCGTGCACTATTTATTTCGCGGGTGATACTGCCTACAGAAAAGAATGTTTTGATCGTATACGATATCTTTTTCCTGCGCTTGACATGGCGCTCATGCCCGTCGGACCTGCTGAACCTCGTTCCTGGATGAAGCATTCGCATGTTGATGCGCATGAAGCGGGGCAGGCATTTCTTGATGTAGGAGCTCGATGCATGATACCCATGCATTGGGGGACCTTTTCGTTCGGCAATGACCGATTTGATGCGCCGATAAATGAAATACGCGGCTGGTGGGATGCCAATATCCAGACACTTACAGACAAGCAGCTGCTAGTCATGAAAGTTGGACAAAAAATCACCATACCCGGCTACTAATATGCATATTATTATTATATAATAAATATGTATACAGTAAGGGTATAGGTGCGTTTTTAATAACTAAATAGTGTGGGTTATAGATTATGATTTATAAAATAGACAAATGGTGTAAGTATGACGCTCTGGGGAATGTAACTCAGGAACTCTATTGTCTGAGCGATATGTACGGAGTTGAAGTGGCTCGCCCGCAAGACATAGTTATGATGAATAAGGTCGATCAGGAGCAGCGATCACTTATAGCTCACTATGCCCAGCGGTTAAAAACTGATAATACGCTATTTATTGTGGAAGATCCGCTGCAGCTTAGTGCTGATACACATAAAAAAATAGCGGCATTTATTCCTCTACAAAAATCATGGGGCTTTGCGCAGCCCGATGGGCAAAAACCGATACTATTACACTTTCTGGCAGATACGCTGAGTCAGTGGGGCTGCGACGTAGTCAACGTTGAATATCGTCAACAACGTATTATAAGCAGTATGTTTTATACCACATTAGTCGAATTCAGAAGAACGCGTTCTCCGTTATTATCAGTATATAGCAAAAATATTAACACATTATACGGTGCCACGTTACCAGAAATTGCTCAAGAGTCTGAACGTGCGTTAGCGCGCATGCACGAATATTTTCGTGATAATAGAGATAATCAAGCTTTGGGTAATTATTACGAACGTATAATCACCCAGTTTGCAAATACAATGCCCTATGTAGAGCTATTACGCAAGCATAACTATTGTTATTGGGATTGCATGGATGCGGCAGCAAGTGATGCTATAAGATCGCTCATGCTCGATGCTTTCTTATTGTGGGGATACGAGTTGCTTGATGCGTACGCATTGCAGGCTATTAATAGTGCGCCTGATAGAAAAAAAATATGCATAATAATGGGTGGTTTTCATATTTATAATATAAGCACGCAATTACCGCTGCTTGGTTATCATAAAGAACAGACGATTGGTACTGATTCGTTCACTGAGCAAGAACATATGCAGCGAGTACTATTAATGTCTGAGCTGTGTGATATGAATCAATTTGTCCCAGCAGAGACAGATTCTTGGGTTAATGGTATCCTGCACAAAGTAAAGCGATTATTTTCAAAAAATATATTTGTTAACGAAGTTAGCATTGATGCTGGGAAGCTGGCATTGCTGAAAAAGCTATGTACAAAGTCGGCTTATGTTAACCCAATTAGCAGTGTCGATTTTGAAATATTATTGGGCACAATAGTTGACAAGTCACCTGTGATTGATGCAGCGAGCAGTATAAAAGAGCAGCAATAAAATTAAATGGTGCTATTTTATTTTCAATAGTTTATTCACATTATTTATATAATATAGAGGTTATTGTTCTACATGAAGACAATCTTATTATGAAGCAAGAGAAATTACAAAAAGAGGACACAAATGGCAGCACCGCTGTCCTTGAAAATCACGTAAAACAGAATTAATTTGAATCCACGACCTGCGTCGTGGATGACGTTCGAGGCGTGACCATGACTTTATTGATCATAGAGCTAATTTTGGGTCTGCATTAGTTATGTTACTTGGCTTTTTGCTTTTCATTAAACGCTTCTATAAGAGCGTCTGTAATTTTAGAGCTACGAATACTTGCTATATCTAAAGGAGAAAATCCGGATTTCTCTGTGATGTATGGGTCTGCGGTCGCATTCACTAACAGCTGTACTGTTTTTACTACAGTATTATTGTTTTTTTTGGTTTTTACCGCAAGGTATAAAGCAGTATTGCCTTCACTGTTAGCAGTGAGTACGTCAGCCTTGCCCTCTAATAGTGCTTGTATATATTCAGGACGGTGCGCTGTTGCTGTTTGATGTAATGGTGTTTCACCATTATTATTTACATGATTTGGATTTGCTTTGTTATCGATTAATATCTTTATGAGCTCATAAGTCTCAGCTGTTGGCCTATTTTGCGTATTATTATCTCGGATATTGTTGTAATATAAAACATTTTTGCCCATAGAATCTACTGCATTTATATCTGCTCCGTATTGTATCAAAAGTTGTGCTATGTAGGGGGTGTGTGCTCGATGTAGCGGGGATTCTTCAAGGGGAGAAATCGCTACATTTGGATTTGCTTTATATGCAAGTAACGCTTTAATGATCTTGGGACATACGTTCATAGAAATACTGTATGTTAGGTGGTCATAATATGCTCTACGTGATATCCCATTGGCATCGGCACCGTTGGTTAGCGCTATTAGTGCTAAATCGGTATTATTTGTTTCTAGTGCTTCATCGAGTTGAGCATTTGAATACTCGATTCCATTGGGCGTTAATTGTGCATGCTCCAATTGTGGGAACACCTCTTGAGAGCTTTGTTTTCGTTCCTCTTTCTCTTCTCCATTCTTTGCTTCAGTTGATTGTAACTCCATGGCGTGGAGATGGGTCATAGATAACGAAAAAGATGTTATTAAAATAGTATACTTTATATTCATATAAGTATTGCCTTATATAATAATTATTTGATTGTTACCATGTCATTTTTAATGAGAACAGCTACTGAATTTATTTTTGTTCTATTTTTTTATATATAAATATGCCGCCCTCATTCTACAATTTTTGTGTGATTGTTTATAATAATAGAGAAAAACACTCAATATTATAGGACATATCATGCACGATAATGTATTAGATGCCATAGGAAATACGCCACTGGTGAGAGTTCACTTTGATACACCGGCACATATATATGCTAAGCTTGAATATCTTAATCCCGGAGGCAGCGTTAAAGATCGTTCTGCGCGTTATATGATAGAACAGGCGATTAAAGCAGGGAAGCTTAAGCCAGGTGGAACTATAATCGATGCATCTTCTGGCAACCAAGGTATTGCAACAGCTATGATCGGTGCTCTTACGGGGCATCGAGTAATTATTTCTGTGTCAGAAAAAATAAGTCAGGAAAAATTACAAGCAATACGAGCATATGGTGCGGAAGTAGTTATGTGTCCGCCAACTGAAACTATCGATGATCCGCGTAGCTACCATGCGGTTGCCAAGCGGTTGCATCAGACTACCCCCAATTCGTTTATGCCCGACCAATATTTTAATACGCTCAATGCTGAAGGACATTACTATTCGCTCGGTCCAGAAATTTGGAAGCAGACAGAGGGTAAGATAACGCACTTTTTTGCATGCGCAGGGACGGGTGGCACGATAAGTGGCGCTGGTAAATATCTTAAAGAACGACATAAGAATATAAAAGTGGTAGGGCTTGATTCGAATAACTCGTTTAGAGCTACTCAGGGAAACCCTAAACCATATAAAATTGAGGGTATGGGAATTGATTTTGATTCTCCAGTTATTAATTATTCGGTAATCGATGATATCGTTACTGTTTCTGATGAGAATGGACTTGGTATGCTCAAAATACTCGCATCAAAGCATGGTCTTTTGGCAGGACCAAGTAGCGGAGCAGCTGCATACGGTGTATTTAGTCAATTACATACGTTATCAGAAGGTGATGTAGTAGTTATGATTTTCGGCGATTCAGGAAGGGCCTATCTGACTAAAAACTTTTATTAGTAGTCACCTATAGTATTATAGTACTGCATTGTATCTTATTTTCTGTTTATAAGAGGACAGATTATGTTATAACGATTTGTCTAGCAAAAAATAGGGATGGCCATTTTAAAGAGATGCAAGGAGAGTACTATGAAGACTATGAGGGGACGTACGAAATCACATTTCATTATTGGTTTATTGGGCCTTAGTGCAGTGATAATCATTCATGAAATGGGACATTTTATTGCGTGTAAAATATTTGGTATACACACGCCTCTTTTTTCACTAGGATTTGGTCCTCGATTAGTAGCGTTTACGCCGTGGAAAACTACATTTCAACTTGCGCTACTACCTTTGGGTGGCTATGTGACTATGGACCAGGTAGATTTCGCAGCGCGATCATATTTGGTTAAAATGATTGTTATCGGCGCAGGAATTATATGCAATATTGTATTTGCATGTGGAGTGCTTTGTCATTTGCTTTACAAATCTCGGCTAACTATTGATGTTCGGTATAATAACACGCATACACATACTATTTTGCCAGATGTGTGTAATATTGGCGATGATATGCGCATATGTTCTCCCACAGAAGATGATGAAGAATTTCGCTCAGTGGTAATGGATGTAAATCACTTTCACAACACTATGAGTGGCAGCGATGGAGACACCCCGCGTGAACGTATTAAGTTATTACAAAGTACAACGAATCAACTTTTCCGGAGCTATGGATTTCAAGGGCTTATAGGACCCATCGGCCTCATGAGTGTTATTGGTACAAGCGTATCATACGGGCGAGATTTTTTTCTTTTTATACTTGCTATGCTGAGTTTTAATATTGGCATATTTAACGTGCTGCCGATTCCTGGTCTAGACGGCAGTCAACTCGTTGCTGTCACTATTGAAAAAATAGCAGGATCATATGCGAGTACTGCCGATGTGATGCAAACGCTTTTTTTAATTATATTGCTTATATTTATAGCATGTATAACATTACGGGATATAGCGCGAATAACTAAGCGAAATTAGTCCCCGCGATAGACACATGGGGATTATACTTATAGATCTGTGTTACATAGAACTTATGGTGTATGGTCGATACACTGACTTGAGCTTGCATCGATGACACACTGTTAAGCAGTTATCAGGGCAACGAGTGTGTCGATTGGTCCAAGGATCCCATTTATATCGCAGGCTGGCTAGTCCTAATAGCTGTGAGCCATCTTGTTTGAGGAATAATTTGGCCACATCTTTTATAGTACGCCATAAAATTCTTTTGCCATAATCTGGGCCATATTCAATTGACTCAATGCCGAGCTGTTGTCGTGCTGATGGCGTTAATTGCTTAAATTGCTGTGCAAATGTTTTTTGTGTTCCCGTTAGATTATTGAGCATTTCTAATAAATTATTGGCATCAATGCCGGCCATACTTAGCATGGACCTATTGTCGTTAATTGCTTGTTGTGCAGCGTTAATTTCTGCTGAGCTTGGAGTTTGATTGCTCGTTAACTTTTCAACTATGGTCTTGATGGGTCGTGCTATTGGGTAATTAAGAGCTGTTTGCAATACGCCGGGGTTAGCGATATGGAGAAGTCCTAGCTCTTTTAGGCTATGTTCTAGGCGTTTGTTGCATAGCTGCTCGGCGCTTTGAGGACATGGACATGCGCTATTGAGGTATGTAGTGAGTATAAGACACTGAGCGCAAACCTGGTGTGATGCTCCAGATTTTTTACATAATGAAATGACACTGGTATCTGGTTTATTGCAGAGAGAACATTTCCCCTTGGCACCATTGGCAAGATGCTCAAATTGTTCTACGAATGATTTTTGGGCATTCGTTTTGCTCCAGTTTTCAAGAAAGCCTCTTTTCATTTCTGTCTGAGCATGGTGCCCGAGTAAGACAAGAGGCAGTTTACGGAATATATGCTTACCATCACACTCAGAACATATGCCTGGGCATCCCTTTTTTGCTTTAGGGCATACGAATCTATCAAATTGTGGCAGTTTACTTATTAATCGGGAATATAATTTAGTGGTAGATATTAATTGTATAAGTGGGTTTGCGATAGCATGAAAGCGCCAATCAAATGCTTGTGCTGGGCTTATAAATGGAGAAATTTCTGAGTCTTTGGGTGAAGCTTTGCGTTTTGAGCGCTTATTGGCATTGGTATTGAGAGAATTGGTCAGTTCCTCGTATGATCCTTGCATCAGGCCAGAAGCACCATCTCGCGCTATGTTATACATGTTTCTTAAAGCATGAAATTCTCTGTCTTGCGATAGAGCTTTTCCTGGCTGGGTATTTGCGAGGTAATTCCATACATCTTCGTATCCGTAACTCCAGGCATAATTATAGAGGCCGAGAACAGTGGTATCTACAAGGTCGGTCACGTCAGTATTGGTCATATCAGCGAGTTTTAGCATGCCACGGGCATTAGTGATTTTTTTCTTAAAGAGCGAGAGCATTAGTGATCCCGCCAGATAACGCAGTCCAGTTCGGGCGCTATCTGTCATAGCGGAATTTGCTTTGGTAGCGGCAGGTATTCCCGTTACCAATGACCCGATTAGCAGCAAAACAAATATATACGTACGTTTTTTAGTATATGCTGAATATGCCATCGATAGACCTCACTTAATTAACAATTGATAACGTTAATTATTACTATTGATATAAAAAGGCTAAAAATACTTAACTATAGTCAGCTTATCGCATATCAGTATATTATGCAAATGGGGGGGCAGTGTAATCGAGACTTAATGAAAATATACAAGGAGAAAAGATGTTGTCAGGGCATATATGGAGCAGGTTTCTATTACGCCCTGCGCAAAGATACTTGCTCGTGAAATAATACTGTGGGATTCTGGGTGTAGGGCTATTTGATGTGCAGCAACTGAAGCTACTTGTCCGGACCCGATACCCGCCCCAATAGTGCCTAATCCCGAACATAGTCCTGCGGAAAATAAGGCTATACCATCGATGATATCACCGCGTGTTCCTGAGGCAAACAGGAGTACCAGTGATATGATAAGGGCAAATACAATTGAAGCCTCGATACAAGGGGCGCTTATAAATGTAAATGAAAGCAAAGGAGGCGTGGCTTTAGGGTTGACCCCTAAGCCATAGCATGCTGCCTCGGTAAAGGAAGCTAATCCAATAGACGGTCCTATGCTTCCAATACCTATGCATAGGCCAGCGCCTATGAGCCGTAAGCTATCGAATAGGGATTGAGCATGGGCGGCCTGATTACTGATAAAGATGGCAATTATGAGTCCAAATATGATTGGAGCCTGAATGAACGCCTGACTGACGGCCATGAATCGCGTAATTGGTTGTGCTAAAAAGGGCTGGCGGGCGATTGCCATGCAAGAGCTTTTTGCTGGCCACGATGAAATCAAACCAATAACAGCGCCGGGTAAGCAGATGGCAAGAGCTATACCCAGTTCGGCTAGTCCTGCAAATTCGGTTGATGGGGTACTACGCAATAATAGTATAGATATGAGGCCGCCCATAACAGCTACGGTTTCTATTAGTGCGATTCCTAAAAGGGCGGTTTTGGTTATTTCTGATTGAGCGCTTGGTTGTTGGTTTATAGCATCGAGTGCAGCATGTCCAGTAATACCCTGCCCAATGCCAACGCCGATGGCATTCATGCCTATTGCTAGAGCGATTGTTCCATAATGTAAAAATTCTGAAAGTTCATACATAATTATGTTCCTGATGAGTCGTCACGCTGGCTCCGGTTTTATTATAATATATAAACGGGTTTTTAGTGGCCTTCTCCTTGCAGTGCATTGCTGAGATAGGTCAGTGAAAGCATAGTAAACACAAAAGCTTGCAGGCAACCTTCAAATACGGTAAAAAATAAGGTCATTAACATGTTTGAACTGAGAAGGAGTGCAAATAAGCTACCCTGTATTATCGTAGTGAGTGGGGCACGCTGATATAATTTGAGTGCTGTCACGATAAGAGCACTAAATACCCCGATCCCAAAGAGTTCGGAATATATATTATGGCGTATAAGCATGAGATACATGCCAAATATAATGGATCCTCCTGCGATATTGCCAAACAGGCGGAATGCAAGAGAAATAACGGAAGAGAGCTTGCCTATTATGTTGAGTGGAAACATAATAAAAAATGGCGAGAAAAAGGACTTTAAATAAGGAGCTAGACCGGTATACTTAATAGCGGCATATTGCGTATACACAAATGCGCTAATACCAAGAGCAAATGCAGTGTTAATATCGGTGGTTGGTTCATCAAGCCACGGAACAATGGACAATGTATTGGCAAGCGCAATAAACACAAATAGAGTAGAGATGAAAACAAAATGGCTCAGTGAATACATGCCCAGAGATTGTTTAATACTGCTCGCGACTGATGAGATGCACAAAAGAAGCACATGCCGTATCTTATTGGGATGGGATAACACTAGGCGACATATAACACATGATAAAGCGACTATTACGAGCAGGGCCCATGTGTTTATGATCGTTTCGGTATTGAGTACAAATAAGGGATGTTGATACCCGAACAAAGGAGCAAGAGACCAATGATGTGACGTGTGTGTATCAATTCCCATCATGATGTGCCCTTATGCATTCATTCTTAAGGATAAGATGGTAGTCCAAAATGCTACTATAAATACAATTAATAGCAGTATAAAGTGTATTTTGGGCAAAGGCAACAGATAGAACACATAGGCAAAACAAAACACGCAGCGCATTATTGTAGTGCAGACAACATTCAACCATATTGCATATATATTATTGCGGTGACTGAATGTTGTTGCAATACTCGTTCTTTGTGAATATCCAAAAATATATCCGTAGATCGTACCGGTGACTATTCCGATACTAACGGTCGTAGCGAGCATACTATAATGCTCAATCATAGTATTGAGTCTTATCTATATTTTTTTTATGTTTTTATATTTCCAGTAATCAGTTATTGCTCGTGTGGAACCAGTAATGACCACCAAACCGTGTCGTTCATCAACTGTTTTTTGAGCTGCTTCGAATGCTTCTGTAAATGTTTTACTTGATTTTGTTTTTATTCTCATTGTTTTGATTGCATTGGTTATTTTTTCAATATCCATAGGATCAGCGGCAGTAATACCGTGCTGCGCGTTGTCGATGGCTGGATATACAAAAATCTGTCCAGATGTTTTTTTGAAAAAATAACGCAATATTTTTAATAGTTCCGGTAGATTTATGTTCTGGTTGTGAGGGTTGCATCCGAGAATAAGGGTAAGTCCCTTGAGAGGGCGTTGATAATGCAGCAGACGTATACCCAGGAGTAGGTTAGAGAGCGCATCTATGTTGGACGCATTGTCAAGAAGAATACTCGGCTTTTCTTTGTCAAATAGCTGAAATCGTCCCGGAAGTGCTGCTACCGTTTCTTTCCAAAACTGATCGATAGTTTTTTTGGGGTTGTTCTCGGATTGTCGCTTTGCTTCAAGGGTAGGGCGTCCTCGTTGACCCTTCTGTTTGGCAAGAAGGCTCTTTGATAAAATATCTTTGTTTAAATGAGTGACTGAATTAATGAATAAATACGCAATACGTTCAGCCAAAGCAGCACATCGACCATGAAGTTGTTCATAGGGATACTGCAGGGGAGCAAGTTTTCGTATGGGCATGGACCAAATGCCTCCTTTTTTTTCAACAATAATTTGCATTGCTTGCAAGTTGAGTTTGCTTTGATCAGCAGATACCACATGAGTCCCTGGTTGCACTATTTCCAACGCTTCTTGAATAAGCGCATCCAATGCATCGGGTGCATCAGTGGCTTCTGTAATACGTGTAATCGCAGCTATTTTTGGCGTGCAGATTGCGGTAGCGTCGCTTGCTGTATTGTTGCCCATTTCGAGCAATGCAGCATCGACATTATTATTCTTAAAATGTACTAATGCCATCATGGTGAGCAGTTCAAATGTATTGGCTTCTATATTGAGTGATTGTGCTGTATTGAGTACTTCGTTTGCCAATTCTGCGAATACTTTATTAGTGATGACATCATTGTTGATGATAAAGCGTTCGTTATAATTAAGAATGTGCGGAGAAAGAAATGTCCCCACGGTAAGCCCTTCTTCATGAAGAAGCTTTTTAGTAAAGTGAGCGGTGAGGCTTTTGCCGTTGGTTCCTGCAATTAAAATTGTTTTTAACTGCAGCGATGGTGTACCCAATGCTTTATCAAGTTTATTGAGAGCTATATGTGTAGTGTCATTGAGGTTTGTGTTCCAGTGATTGTCAAGGAATTCCACGACTTCGTTGTAGGTGCGTTGAGAGCCAGTGAGGATACGATGCTCTGTCTGCGTTGATTTATTAACCGTATTTTTCATTAAGTCTCCTTGTTTTCATAGTTTATTGTGCGCTGATAGAATAATCATGACGTTATATCGTGACTTTATATTTAATATAAAGTATATTTCAAAAATGTCAATCAAGCAATTTTTAGCCGAATGCGTATTATTTATTTACAAAAGAGAAAAGTATGGCTACGCGGATGTTTTGGGGTGATAAGGGTGTTTCAGAAGCTGTCTACAAGGCGATTTGCAATGATCAGCTTGTTTTGGGCGATTCAGATACGGTTTTGGGGCTATATGCGGCTGTATCTGCTGCGGGCAAGGTATTGTTGGATGATATAAAGGGCAGGAGCGGTAAGCCGTACGTGGTTCTTACTGCTCATGCACGGCGGGCAATGTCATTTATTGATGATAAGGGAGACTCTTTTCCCCAAAATCTCCTAAAAAAAATAATGGATACCTGCTGGCCCGGACCACTTACCCTCGTGTGTACGGCGCGTAGAGATATCCCCGGATATGCCAGAAGCGAACTGGGCACTATAGCGCTTCGTGTTCCTTTGCATGATGGATTGCAGCGATTGCTAGCACTCACTGATGGTATTTTTTCTACCAGTGCTAATAAGTCAGGAGAAGTAGTGCCTGACTCGATAGACCAAGTAGCCCCATACCTATTGGCTCAGATTGGTTGCATAGTACTTAATAAACCGGGTGTTGAGAATCTATCTGAAGCTCAACCGTCTACTATTATAGATTGTACCGGACTTCACGTGCGCCTTATACGGGAAGGCGCATATGCTGTCACACGTCTCGAAAAAGAACTAGGAATAAGTATTACTTGATATGTGAGTTCCTTACTGGTTATAAAAAGAGAACGGCATTGTGTATGTAAAGCGCAGTATTACTGTTTTTGTTTATGTTTTTTATGGCTATAAAAAGTGTTAAAGAGAAGGGGCGGGTGTGATTGCTAAGAAAGGTTTTTCATTAATTGAGCTCATGGTTACGGTTGCTATTATCGCTTTTTTGGCAATGATAGCTATGCCCAACCTAATGCGCTTTGTAGCCAAAGCAAAGCGTGCTGAGGCATATGCAAATTTACACTCTATTCATGCAGCTCAAAAGGCGCACTGGATTGAACATGGTACATATTCAAATATATTGGCTGGGAAGGGTGGGATTGGTTGGAAGCCAGAGGGATATAGTGGCGGTGGACAGGGTGAGCATTTTTATTATACATATGGGTTTTCCGGTGCTGAGGGGCGCAACTATTTTACAGGGAAGCTACAAGAATCTAACAACCATTTGAGTGTTACTCATGCCGACAAAAATGGATTTATTGTGGCTGCAGTAGGTGATATTGATGGCGATGGAACCCCTGATATTATAACTATTGACCACAACAATGTAATTCGTATAGTGCGTGATGACTTGGAAGATTAGATGAGCACTAAACTGTATCGACGAGCATCACACTATGAAATATATGTATTATTTGTGGCTGAAAAAATACATATACTAGTGCACCAATTACCAGAAATGGGCCAAAGGGGACTTTAAGTGTTTTGAGCGAGTATAATCGTGTTTTATGAGTAGCGACAATGTATATCAGTCCTGCCAAAGATGCGGTAAGCGATCCAATAAGTACGGTTATCCAGCAACCCATTATCCCGGTGAATGACCCTATGAAAGCGAGTAGATCTAGGTCTCCTTCGCCAATTCCTTGTTTTTTTGTAGCAGCAGTGAAAAGTAGACCGGTTATCCAAAAAAAAGTATATCCTGCTATAGCACCAATGGCGCTTTGGAGAGCCGAAATGGGCAGTGCATTTAGTGTCCCCAGAACTATACCGACGGGAATGAGAAAGAGCGTGGCAAAACGTGATATGAGCATGGTTTCGATATCGGATCGTACTGTAACTAGTAGTGCTGAAAAGAAAATGCTGTATCCTCCCCAATAGGCGGGTAATACATACCAATATGCACAAGTAAATAGACACAGAGTGAGCATTTCTATGGCAGGGTATAGGCGTGATATGGGAGCAAGGCATGTACGGCATGAGCCACGTAACATCAGCCATGAAAGTATCGGGAAGAGATCGTACCAAGCGATGGTACTATTACAGGAAATACAGCGGGATCTGCCGCATAAAGATGTGCCATGTATCAAGCGATAACTCAGCATATTCAAAAACGATCCCCAGCATAAAAAGAAAGGTGCGAGTACTAGCACGGGGAAAATTATAGTTTTCCTTCTATTTTTAGCTGTTCGATAAGATCTTCAACGCGTCGTTGCTTATCGTATTGATCATCATATGCAAAGCGTATTTCAGGTGTGTAACGAGACTGCAGTGCTTTTGCTATGGCATCACGTAATGAAGGTTTGTAGAGAATAAGAGTTGGGAGTTGTTTTTTAAAGGTATCTCTTCCCGCCGTGGTGTAGAAATACACAGTGCACAAGCCACGGTCAGGGGATAGGCTAATACGGTTAATAAACATGCCTGATAGTTGAGGCTCATTTGTCATAAGGCGAGAGAAAAGCGAAGCAATTTCTCGATATAAAAATGCCTCACGCTGTGCATGCTTTACATCTTGTTGGCGTTTACTGATCATGTATTATAGCTGTTAAATCTAATTAGAACTTGTCTTGAACTACGGTACCCTGGGAAATCATTCGCATGAGGTTTTGTTTTATAGCACGAACCAGACGTTTACGTCTTTTTTGTGTTTTAGGCTCAAAGTATACAGTGCGTTTCATGTCTCGCACAACGCCTTCACGTTCAATCTTTTTTTTAAGCTGTCGTAGGGCTCGTTCGACATTTCCAGTTACTGCTATTTGAATATTTGGTTTGCTTTTTGCCATGAGAGTTGTGACACCTTTCTATATTAACGTTAAGGGGTTTTACAAATACAAGTATATGTCGATTTTTGCTTATATTCTAGATAATCTGTGTATTTTACATACAATAGTCTACGCGTTTTTGCGTCTAGTGTCTAGGTCAGGAGGGCGTCCTGACTACTTTAGCCCCTAACGATTATAGCTACGTGCAAACAGAAGTATCATCTACTTAACATCGCTTTGATCAGGAAAGTCCCGCCCCTCTACAAAGTAAGTCTCGCCATCATAGATAATAATAATTTCTTTTGGCCGTAATGGCACTAATTCTGCCCACCGATCCAGAATATGTGCAAGTTGCTTTTTGGTGCACTCAAATATCCACTCATAGGGATCATTTTTCCAGTGCTCACATCCAATAATAATTTTGTCTCCTTCTTTTTCAAGAAAACTAAAGTTACTTCCGGTATTTTCATACCGATCGTCATAAATCCATGCTTTAAAGGGAGGCTGTCCGTTCTCGACATCCGTGCCTACATCCATGCCCAAAAAGGCTCCCAGCATATCTAGATCGGCATAGCCTGATACCATTGGACGATAACGTTTCATTGAATATTGAAATCGAATACTTTTCATATCAACACCTCATAGTTCAAATGGGGGATATGAAGTTACCAGTTCCCCAGTCTTTTCTATCACAATTGCTATTTCTATTTTTTCTCGAGTCATACCAGTAAGAAGCCACCTATCGTTCCTTTGCATCATCGGTTCTTTAACCTGATTTGCAATGGCCTCCTTTACCTTTCTTAATATTCTATCATCCGTCCAAGATGAAGGGAAAAATGTATTCTTTTCCTTCACAACACCTTTATAGTGTATATCCGCTTTTATTACGCCTGTTTTGGGGTGAACTTCAACATTTCGCAGATACTTTCTCATTTTATTTTTTCGGTAGGCATGGAAGCCACCGATTGTAGCTTTGACAATACCCGATTTTTTAAATGTTTCTGTTACTTGAATGCCACTTACATGTTTTAGATATTGTGGAGTAATTTTTAAGTGAGTGATACCCATAATGTCAGCATACCGTTTTTTAAGCGGTATAAGATTATTGTGTCGATTAAATACATTTATCAGACCTTGTTCGTTGTGTAAAACATATGTTATTTTACGAGGAAGTTTTGTTG
>Ga0134121_10000527_pt1 | contig 43093 bp, 35 predicted proteins | sample KB301_FD_96463 | JGI IMG/M metagenome (GOLD analysis project Ga0134121, IMG submission 96463) | Terrestrial soil microbial communities without Nitrogen fertilizer from Kellogg Biological Station, Michigan, USA - KB3-0-1 | ecosystem: Environmental > Terrestrial > Soil > Unclassified ...
GCGGCGCGCCGCCGGCATCCTGGAGATGGGCGCGCACCGTCACCGGCGAGCCGCCGGAGCCGGCCGCCTGGGCGGGTCCGAGCGACAGCTCGCCGGCCGGCGCCTCGGGGCCGCCGGTACCGATCGCCCGCCACTGCAACGACTCGTTGCCGCGGCACGAGGCGTCGAAGCCGCCGGTGTCGAGCACGTGCGCGATGTCGAGGAACGACGCCGAGCTGCCGCCGGCGGTGACGGTGATCTTCGGGATGCGCGTCTCGCCCGGAGCGAGCGTGCCGCCGCAGGGCACGATCGGATAGGCGCTGGTGTTGAAGCTGCCGGGAGTCGTCTGGGTGAGGATCGCGGAGCCCCCGGCCGGGATGGTGAAATTCCGCCAGAGCGAGAACCGCGCGTTGCCGCGCTGCAGATCGACGGTGACGTTGTCGACGGTGACCGGGGCGCCGGAAGGGTTGTCGAGGCGGATCGCGCCCGCGTTCACCGGCGCGCCGCCGCCGAGGAACGTCACGTTCGGCGAGCCCTGCCAGGGCATGGGAAACTGCGGGCTCGCCGTGGCGCTGTCCGCGTAGGCGACCGACACCGCGAGGGCGGAGGGGTCGGCTGCGGCGAAGCTCGCGGCTTGAACCGCCGGGTGTCCGCGGGCTCCGCGGTCGCCGGGGCCATGGGCTCCTCCGTGACGGGCGCGGCCTCGGCTTCAGGCGGCACCGGCACCGTGGCGGCCGGGCTCGCCTGAGACTCCAGCGGCGCCATGGCATTCAGCGGTCCAGTCGCCAGAGGCAGAGCCTGGACCCACAACAGCTCGAGAAGGAACATGGCCACGGCTTTGCGAAGCGGGAATCTGCGGAGCATGGGAAACCCTCCGACGGACGGAAATAGCGAGAGCTGAACTGAGGTGACCTGTCAAGCGCTAAAGCAAGCCGAATATTCTTTCACCGCGAAGGGAAAAGTCAAGCGCCTATACGCATAGCTCTCTTGATCGCCACCAGACTGTCACTGTTGTCACCGCTATCGAGGCGGCCTGAAACGAACGAGGAGGGCCGAACGGCACCCCCTCTTGCTCCATTGGCTACTGCATCGGGTCCTGCGGACGAGCACCTACTTGACGGCGGGGGCCGCGGTCACGGCCGGCGCCGGCTTGCGCGGACCGTGGGGTCCCGACTTGCGGGGCTGGATTCCGAACTTCACGAGGTCGTCGCTCGTGAATCCGAAGCTCCCCCGGAGGTGGGCCTCCGCTCGCCGGCGCAGCAGCTCGCCCTGCTTCTCGAGGGCCTCTTTCTGCTCCTTGCGGGAGAGGAGCTTGAGTCTGCGCCACTCTTCCTGCGCGGCAATACGTTCCTCGCTCCTCCGGTCCAGGTCGGAGACAACGGCGTCAAGGAGAGGGGCCGTCTCTTCGCTTCTAAGCGCGGAGACGAGCTCGCTCAGGGTGGCCACCGTGGATTGGCTGTCGCGACGTCCTCATGCAGGCGAGCGGCAAGGGACGAAGCGGTCCGCAAGGGCGCGCTGCTGCCTTGGTCGCTCTCCTCCCTCCCAGGAATGATCCGGCAATCGGCCTTCAGCCGCCCCAGGAACCAACATGCCGCCAAAGACGAAGTTATGCCTTCACATAGGAAGTGCGGGCCACCGAAAAGAACGAGCCTTCCTCTGAGTTGAGGGCATCCTTCTCCTTCCGACGGGCACTCTGTACCGCGTGGAGTACCACTTGTCCGTCCTTTGGGACACCTTTAGGGAGGGAGCGAATCTCGGCAGGCCATGGTGGCGGCCTGAGACTTGGCCACCCGTAAAGGAGCACAGGAATGCCTCGTCTCCGCCGCCTCTGTGCCGCACCCCTCATTCTCCTCCTCCTCACTGCTTCTCCACTTCTCGCTGCTTCCAAAAAAGACCATCGACTCCTGGTAGCTCTGGAGCTTGGTATTGATGACCTCGGTCTGAATCCCGGGAGAACTTGGTGGGCGAGAGCATCGAAGAAGACCGCCGACACCCCGAGCGCTACCGCGCTCTACTCGTGCGCTTGCGGCAGGCTCGCAAGGAGGCGAACCTGAGCCAGGAGCAGGTTGCGGCCGCCATGGGGGTCAAGCAGAAGTTCATCTCCAAGGTGGCTTTTTCAGGTGGTCTCCCAAGGTGACAAGGTCTAGCGGGTAGTCCCTGCCCGGCGGAATCAGGGCGGCAAGGGTGATCGGGGAAAAGGGCAACGCAGGGGTGGCCCTGCGGCCATCTGGGAGATCCTCGGTACGTGTGCAACTGCCCCGAGAGCTTGCTGGATCGCTACCGCCTGCGCCTCAATGACGACTTCCTGCTCGACTGCTTCGATCTTCACAGCGAGGTGCTGCCCGGCAAGCGCGCAGGACCTCAAACGCCCCGGGGAAAGCACCGCCACGGTCGCCTGCCGCGTCGCGGCGGCCCGCGCCTTCCAGGAGGCACGCCATAGCCTGTGCAACGCCTTGATGTCCGACGAGCAGGTGAGCCGCTTCTGCGCCCTGGACTCGGCCGGGCGCTCGCTTCTCGCCGCGGCCACTGAGAAGCTCGGTCTCTCGCCTTCCACCGCCAGCCGCATCCTGCGGGTCGCCCGCTCCGTCGCGGACCTCGAAGGGGCCGAGGCTATTCGCACCGTTCATCTCGCCGAAGCTCTTCAGTTCCGGCCTCTCAGGCACCCGAGGCACGTCTGATCCCGGCCCGGCGGCACTGCTGCCGGGCGTCCCCTCCGGGATCCCAAGAGCAACGGCCCAGGGACCCGTTGTTCCTTCGGTCGCCCGCGACGGCTTCCGAAGCGTTGGTTGCCGCCTGTTTTCCCCAGTTTAGCCACAATGCTAAGTAAACAGTATTGAGTTTAGCCAGGCCCGTCGCCTGTCAAGGCCAAGCCCCTGCGGGGTCGGGCTACGCCCGAGCCTTGACAGGAGACGGGCTCTGGCTCGCTGCGCGTCAGAAGGCGGCAAACCTCCCCCGCCAGCGAAAGGAGAACAACATGTCCAATTCCGTCGAAGCTCTTCTCACCCGGTTCTTCCCTTCCAATCTCCGGCCCTGGTTCGGTGAGGGCGCGACGGGTTGGGATTCGATCTGTCTCGGTTTCGACAAGGCTCTTGAAGATGCAGTCTCGGGATGGGACTGCGAAGGTTTCGAACACTTTCCAATCTGGGTCCACCGCGAGCTCAAGGCCGTCCTGTTCCACGACCGAGACGGCGGTCTTCTCAGCCTCTCGATCCATCCCTCGCAGATCCACCTCGAGGGACATCTCGTCTATCTGCTCTGGTGCGGACGCAGGGATCTGTAGCCCGACTTTGAACCGGGGACCGGCCCTCGAAACTTCGGGGGCCAGGTTTCCTCGCGACGGGCGGGCAGCTCCCCTGCCCGCCGCACCTCCCCAAGTCGGGATTCCTCAAGACACCCGATTCGAAGCTCGCTTGAGACCGGCTCGGCCGGAACTGGGATCCGTTCACACCGCTTCTCTACCCGAGGGTCGGCCGGCTGCAAGGCAGACCCCTGCGGGGCGCGCGGCCCTGCGAGGCCGCGAGACGTACGATGTCCGACTGGCTGAGGTTGCTGGCGGAACAGGAGATCGAACGGCAGGACCGCCGCGAAGATCGTAGAGCCTGAAACCAAAGTACCGGGAAAGTACCGGCCCGAAATTGGCGATCTGGGACGCCCGGGCTAACTCTTTGAAAATAAAGGGTGAAATTGGTCGGGACGCCGGGATTTGAACCCGGGACCCCCTGAACCCCATTCAGGTACGCTACCAGACTGCGCCACGTCCCGACCGAGTGCTGCGGTGATGATCTACGGAGAGCGCTTCGGCCCAAGGAGCGCTTGAATCTCGCGCGCTTCCCTTAAGGCGTCCTCGATCCCCGAGACGAGGGTTTGTATCCGTTCGGATGACCCTGTGTCAAGCGCGGGGACCTCCGCGACGGCCGGCGGCGCGGACTGGCGGCGGGCCGGAGCCGGTTTCTCCACGACGGCGGCCGGAGCCGCGGCCGAGGGGGCCTTCGCTTCCGGGGAAGTCTCGTCCTCGTCCCGGTCCTCGCCGAGGGGACCGGAGGTGAGCTCGAATTCGAGCTTCTTCTTGGCGCCGGCAATCGTGTAGCCCTCGTCGTAGAGGAGCTCCTTGATCCGCCGGATGATCTCCAGCTCCTTCTCGCTGTAGACGCGCTGGCCGGAGCGGCTCTTGCTGGGGGTGAGCGCCGGGAACTCGGTCTCCCAGTAGCGCAGGACATAGGGCTGGATGCCGAGGGCTTTGCAGGCCTCGCCGATCTTGTAGTACAGGCGCTTCTGGACTCGGGCCTTCGCGACCATCCTGGCTTACTCGGGTTTCCGCATGGGAGTGATCTCGTCCTTGAGGCGGCGGGCCGGCTTGAAGCTCAAGCCCTTGTGGGGACGGATGAACATCTTTTCCCCGCTCATCGGGTTCACCCCCATCCGCCCCGGCCGGCGGGTCACCTCGAAGGTGCCGAAGTTCTTGATCCGCACTGTCCGGCCGTCGGCGAGGGAGGTCTTCACTGTCCGGAAGATCACGTCGACGATCTGGGCCGCCTCGTCCTTGGTCAAACCGCCATGGCGATCGTAGACCACGTCGACGAGGTCGGCTTTGGTGATCCCAGGACGAAGCGGTTTCATGGTCGTCATCGATCCAGGCGAAAATTTCTACGTTCCCGGCAGCCCCCGAAGGCTGAGAAAGTGCCTGAAGTATAGGCAATCAAACCGGCATCGGCAAGGGCGGCCCGGAGGCCATGGCCTCGCGGTACCCGTCCCGGTAGCGGCCCGCCACCACGTCCCACGTCAGCTCGGTTTCCGCCTTGCGCCGCCCCTGCTCGCCCAGATGCCGCGCCGCGGCAGGGTCCGCCAGCAACACCCGGATGGCCCCGAGCAGGGCTGGAGCGTCCCGCTCCGGAATCAGCCGGCCCGTCCGACCATCCTCGACGGCCAGGGGGATGCCCGAGATTCCCGTGGCCACCACCGGCAGGCCGCTCGCCATCGCTTCTAGGATGACGTTGGGGAGGCCGTCCACGTTCCCCTTCGCATCGTGCACCGCCGGCAGGACGAAGAGGTCCGCCGCTCGATAGAGGTCCGGCAAGGTGTCGCGCAGGACCGAGCCGGGGAAGAAGACGCGATTGCTCCAGCTTTGAGTGGCTGCCTGGAAGCCCTCCAACAGATCGCCGCCCCCGGCCAGCACCACCCGCAGCTCCGGATGCGCGGCGAGGAGGGCCGGCAGGATCTCAATCAGCACCGCGAAGCCCTTCTTCGTCGCCATGCGACCCACGCCCAGAAGGAGGGGCGCCGACTCCGGAATCCCCAGGCGCTGCCGCCAGAGGGGCCGGCGGGTGGGATCGGGCGAGAACGCCGCCACGTCCACTCCATAGGGGATGACCAGCGAGCGTTCCTGCGGATATCCCGGTAAAGGCGCCAGGGCGCGGACCCGGTCCACGAGCTCGGGGGAGCAGCCGGTGAGCAGCCGCGAGCGGGAGAGCGCCCAGCGGGCGGCGGAGCGCACGCCGGGCTTCTCCGCCAGGAAGACGTCGCTGCCGTGGAGCCCGACGGCGAGCGGCACTCCCTTCATCCCTCCATGAACCGCCGCCGCCACCAAGCCGTTGGGCACGATCCAGTGGGCGTGGACGAGGTCGAAACGGCGAGAACGGAGCCGGCGCAGGGCGCGCCAGGCACCGAGGGCGTAGAGGGGCGCGACCCGGGCGGCGCCGCCCTTCACCTTCTCGTCCGCCTCCAGGCTGCGGCCGTAGCCCAGCACCTCGTGGCGCTCGGGCGCATAGCGGAAAGTGATGACCTCGATACCTCCGTCGTCCCAGGCGGCGGCAAGCCCCGGCGCATGCGGCGTGAGGACGGTCACCCGGTCGCCGCGGCGCGCGAGTCCCAGGGCGAGGTCGCGGATGAAAGGGCCGGAGGTGTCCCCCGGAAAGCGGGGATAGGTCTGGGTGAGGAAGAGAAGATCGAGGCCCGGGCTCACTCCAGCCATTCCTTGATCGAATAGCTGTCGCGGCGGCGGAAGTTCTTGAAGGTGATCATCTCGCCGATGAGGCCCGTGGTCAGCACCTGGATGCCCAGCAGCATCAGCAGGACCCCCAACAACAGCAGCGGCCGGTTGGAGAGGTTGTGGCCGCCGAACCAGAGGACGGCCAGATAGCCGTTGATTCCGAGGCCGGCCATCAGGAAGATCAGGCCGAAGGAGCCGAACAGGTGGAGCGGCCGGCGGGTATAGCGCGTGATGAAGAGGACGGTGATGAGGTCGAGCAGCCCCTTGTACAGGCGGTCCCAGCCGTACTTGCTGACGCCGTGGAGGCGCGGATGGTGCTCCACCTGGATCTCCCCCACCGAGAAGCCGCGGCGGCTGGCGAGCACCGGGATGTAACGATGCAGCTCGCCGTAGACGGCGATCTCGGCCAAAACCTCGCGGCGGTAGGCCTTGAAGCCGCAGTTGAAGTCGTGCAGGTCGACCTGGGCGAGTTGGCGGGTGACCCAGTTGAAGAGGCGCGAGGGGATGGTCTTGCTCAGCGGGTCCTGTCGCCGGCGTTTCCAGCCGGAGACGAGGTCGAGGTCCTGGTCTTCGAGGGTGGCGAGGAAGCGGGGGATCTCGTCCGGATCGTCCTGCAGGTCGCCGTCCATGGTGATGATGATGCGCCCCTGGGAGTGGTCGAAACCGGCCGAGAGTGCCGCCGCCTTGCCGAAGTTCCGGCGCAGGCGCACGAGCTTGATCCGCGGGTCCTTCTCCCGGGCCATCCGCACCCGGGCGGGAGTGCCGTCGCGCGAGCCGTCGTCCACGTAGAGGATCTCGAACGTCCGTCCCAAACCGTCCAGCACCGCCGCCACCCGGGCCGACAGCTCCTCCACCGACTCCGCCTCGTCGCGCACGGGGATGATGACGGAGATCTCGATCTCCGCCGGCTCGGGAGCCTTCTGGATGGGGGGCCGGATGGGGATCGGCTGGGAGCTTGACGGGGACATCGGGCGGTATTGTAACAGGAGGGTGCGCGGCGTACCTGAATGGGGTTCAGGGGGTCCCGGGGGCGCCTGGTTTTGACCCGTCGGCTGCCAATGTAGAGACGCCCCGTTCCGGGGGGAACCCCCGGTGGGGGCGTCTCATTCGAAGGGTCGTCCATCCGTGTATATAACGTCCCAAAGCGCGCGTTCGCCGGTGTTCAGACCTTCTGCGTGCCGGTGAGGACCTCGCCTCCGAGGAGACGCCCTCATCGGGGGTTCCCCCCGAAACAGGGCGTCTCTACACTGGCTCAACAATGGACTCTGGCCGCGGGGTGATGATGCTCCCTACTGACCCTTCGCGCTCCAAGGCGGCACGACGCCGTTGGAGCGGGCGTAGGCGATCGACTGGCCGAGGTGCTCGTGGGCATGGGAGACGACGATGAAGACGACGTCGAGGTAGGTGCCGTCATGGTCGAAGATCTTGACCGTCTTGCCCAGGTCCGCCTCCGGCAAGCCCTTGATGGCCGCGATCACGTGATCGAACGACTTCTTCAGGGTCTCGACCGTCTTGGCCTTGTCGCCGGCGTCTTTGTCGAAGCCGCGGGGGTCGACGCCGGCGGGCATCTTGACGCCCACGAGCGTGGGAATGAAGAAGTTGGCGGCCGAGACGTGGTTGAAGACCTCGCCAACGGTGCGCGCGCCCTCGGGATGCCAGGTGTACTTGTCGGCCGGCATGGCCTCGGCCAGGGCGACGAGCTTCTTCTGGGCATCCTCCACACTGTGCAGCGCGGAGGCCTTGACGCCCGGCGCCGTGGCGGTCATGGCGGCTACGGAGGGCTTGGCCTCGGCCTTCTTCGCATCCACTTTCGCCTCCACCTTCTCCATCGGCTTGTCCTGGGCCAGGACGGGCAGGGCCAGGGCGAAAGCCAGGGCCAGAACAGCGGTCGAACTGATGAGTCTCTTCATCTCGGTCTCCTCTCAGAGATATGGGCAACTGCTGAGTGACTGCTGAATGACTACCGGAAACCGGGGGATTCTAGCGCGACGGCGGCCCGGCCGCACGCCGGGATAGAATCTCGGCCGTCTCCTTGGGAGGTGCCGTGTTGCAGATGACCCTCGCCGTATTGGGAAGCGCCGGGCTGCTGGCGCTGCTGATCGTGGCCGTCGCCGCGATCGGCAGGCGCTCGTTCTGGATGCGCCAGCTCGCCTTCCCGTTCTACGTCGGGGCCGGCGTGGCGGCCGCCGAGGTCTTCCGGCTGCTCGCGCCCGGCTGGCAGCCGGCGGCGATGGCGAGCGCCCTGGCCTGGGCCGCTCTCTTCCTCGGGCTCATCACGGTCTTCCGGCTGCTGGGCATGTACCTGTTCGAGGTCCACCTGACGGCCCGCCGCGGCATGCGCCTGCCGCCGCTGCTGCCGGCGGTGAGCATGCTCGTGGTCTACCTGATCACCGCGCTGGTGACCTTGCGCATCTCGTTTCCCAGGCTGGACGTGGCCCCGCTCATCGCCACCAGCGCCGTCACCTCCCTGGTGCTGGGCCTCGCGCTGCAGCCCATCCTCGGCAACTTCTTCGCCGGCCTGGTGATCAGCGTCGAAAAGCCGTTCCGCATCAACGACTGGATCAAGGTCGGCGAGCAGGAGGGCCGGGTGATGGCCATCACCTGGCGCACCACCCACCTGCGGACCCGCGAGAACGACAATCTGGTGATCCCCAACAGCAAACTGGCTGACGAGCGGGTGCTCAACTACTACTATCCCCATCCCCTGCACATGGAGAGGATCAAGATCGCCGCCCATTTCGACGAGCCTCCCTACCACGTGCGCCGGGTGCTGCTGGACTGCGCGGCGGGCGTGCAGGGAGTGCTGGACAAGCCGGCGCCGGAGGTCTACGTACTCTCCTTCGAGGCCAGCGCCATCGTCTACGAGCTGCGCACCTGGGTCGAGGACATGGCCCAGGCGCCGCGCATCAACAGCGACGTGCGGGCACGGGTCTGGGAGGAGTTCCACAAGGAGGGGATCGTCATTCCCTACCCCATTCAGACGCTGGAGATCTCGCGGCCGGAGCACCCGCGGCATGCGGCGGCGCGGCGCGCGGCCCAGGAGGGTCCGCCGCCGGCCCGGCTCTACGTAGCCGAGGGGGCGGAGCGCGGGCACTCGCTGGCCCTTGGCGGCGGCGCGGGCGCGGGGCCCTCGACGGTGGGCCGCTCCCGCGCCTGCGGCCTGGCGCTCAGCGATCCCAATGCCAGCAAGGAACACCTTCAACTCGCCTGGGAGAACGGCTCCTGGGTGATGACCGACCTCGGCAGCAGCCATGGCACCCGCGTCAACGGCAAGCCGGCCGAACGCGTAGTGCTCCAACCTTTCGACCGCATCGCGATCGGCGACACGGTCATGATTTTTGAAATCGATTGATCTTCGAGCGTACTCTTTGAGCGCAATGCCACAGCCACCGACACCTCCGTCGCCCCTTCCTGAATCCATCGGCCCCTACCGCGTCCGCGAGCTTCTCGGCAAGGCTGGGCAGTCCACGGTCTACCGGGCCGAGGACCCCAAGGGGCGCCCCATCGCCCTCAAGCTCTTCCCGCGCCGCCTCACCGAGGACGCCGGCGCCGCCGAGCGCTTCCACCACGAGGTCGCCGCCGTGACCCCCGTCACCCGCCACGCCCACCTGGTGCACGTGCTGGGGACGGGCCAGGAGGGCGACCGCCTCTACGTCGCCATGGAGATGATCGAGGGCACGTCGCTCGACCGGGCGCTGAAAGCCCGGCGCCTCACCCTCCCCGAGGCGTTCGCCGTGATGCGGGGAATCTGCCGCGGCCTCATCCATGGCCATCAGAGCGGCTACGTGCACCGCAACCTGACGCCGCGAAACGTCCTCGTCTCGCCCGACTTCTCAGTCGTGAAGATCTCGGACCTCGGCTCCAGCAGCTTCGAGTCGATCGCCGCCCGCAGCCTCACGGCCACGCTCTCAACCGGGGAGATCCGCCTCGGTGCCCTGTATTACCTGGCGCCCGAGACCATGGACAGCAAGGCCCCGGTGGACGCCCGGTCGGACCTCTACTCCGCCGGCGCCATCTTCCACGAGATGCTCACCGGCCGCACGCCGGGTCCCAAGTTCGGCCTGCCGAGCCAGCTCAACCCCGGGGTACCCTCCGAGGTCGACCTCGTCGCTCTGCGCTGCCTCGGCCGCCGTCCCGAGGAGCGCTACGCCAGCGCCCAGGACCTGCTCGCCGCCCTGGAACGCCTGGAGGAGACCCTGAACCTGCGGGTGCTGACGGAGATCCGCGAAGCGAGCTCGCTGCTGCGGGGAGCCGGCACCGAGGCTGGCGGGAAGAAGACGCTGCTCTACGTGGGGATCGCGGTGGCCGTTCTGGTGGTGCTGGCGGTGGTGTTCTTCGTGGTGCGGTAGGCCTCTGCGAAAGGAGTGGAAACATGGAATACCGGAATCTCGGCCATAGCGGCCTCAAGGTCTCGCCTCTCTGCCTGGGGGCGATGATGTTCGGCAAGTGGGGCAACCCGGACCACGAGGAGTCGATCCGCATCATCCACCGGGCGATGGACGCCGGCATCAACTTCATCGACACGGCCAACGGCTACTCCGAGGGGGAGTCGGAGATCATCGTCGGCAAGGCCCTCAAGGATCGCCGCGAGGAGGCGGTGCTCGCCACCAAGGTGTGGGCGCCCGTGGGGCCGGGTCCCAATCAGCGCGGCCTGTCGCGCAAGGCGATCCAGGAGCAGGTGGAGCACAGCCTGCGGCGCCTGGGCACGGACGTCATCGACCTCTATCAGATCCACCGGCCGGACCCCACGACGCCCATCGAGGAGACGCTCTCGACCCTCAGCGATCTGGTGCGCCAGGGCAAGGTGCGTTACCTCGGCCTCTCCACCAACCACTTCACGGGCGAGGCGGTGTGGGAGAAACGCTTCGCGGCCTGGGAGATCGTGGAGACCCTGTGGATCAGCGCCCAGCACGGCTGGGAGCGGTTCGTCGCGCTGCAACCGCCGTACAGCATCCTGCGCCGGGTGATGGAGGCGGAGCACTTCCCGGCGACACGGAAATTCGGCCTCGCCAACATCGTCTGGAGCCCGCTCGAAGGCGGCTGGCTCACCGGCAAGTACCGCCGGGAGACGGGCAATCCCAAGGACAGCAAGCGCTCCGAGGCCTGGGTGGGCGACCTCGGGAACCCCAAGTTCGAGCGCCGGCTGGACATCGTCGAGGAGCTCCTGCCGCTCGCCGCGCGGAAGGGCGTCTCCCTCGCCCGCTTCGCCAATGCCTGGGCGCTGCGCAATCCGGCGGTGACCTCGGTCATCATCGGGCCACGGACGATGGAGCAACTCGAGGACAGCCTGGGCGCTCTCGACGTCCACCTGACGGACGAGGAAGCGGCGCGCATCGACGAGTTGGTACCCTCCGGTACGTCCGCGCTGTAAGATCCACGCAGACGGGAAGGCCACCGACCATGAAGCTCGAGCACCGCTGGAGCCTGGGTCACAACTACCTCGCCGGCAGCACGGCCGGCGCGTGGTGGCGTCTGCTGCGCGAGAACCGTTTCGCCGTCGACCCTGCCTACTGGCACCGGGCGGCGTTCGTCTCGGCCCTCAGCCTGATGAACTCGTGGTATGCCCGCCGGGAGGAACAACGCTACGGCGCCGAGATCGCCCGCACGCAGCTCACCGGTCCGCCGATTTTCGTCCTCGGCCACTGGCGCAGCGGCACCACCCACCTGCACAACCTGCTGGCCTTGGATGAACAGTTCGCGTTCGCCAACACCTACCAGGTGGTCAACCCGTTCACCTTTCTGACCACCGAAGAGCTCAACACCCGCCGGTTCCGGGCGCTGCTGCCGGACACGCGGCCGATGGACAACATGGCCCTTTCGTTCGACGCGCCGCAGGAGGACGAGTTCGCGCCGTGCCTCGTCTGCTTCCGCTCGATGTACCCGGGGATCTCGTTTCCCCGACGGCTCGACTGGTATGAGCGATACCTCACGTTTCGCGGCGTGCCGACATCCGAGGTCGACGAATGGAAGGCGGCCTTCCTCTGGTTCCTGCGCAAGCTGACGATCAGGAATCCTCGCCCGCTGGTGCTCAAATCGCCGCCGCATACGGCGCGCATCCGGCTGTTGCTCGAAATGTTTCCGGAGGCGCGCTTCGTCCACATCCACCGCGATCCCTACGTGGTATTCCGCTCGTTCCAGCACTATTACGACACCGCCGGCTGGTACACCTATCTTCAGAAGCCCGACCTCGAAGGGCTGGACGACTTGATCCTGAAGCGCTACACGTCGATGTACGACGCCTATTTCGAGGAAAAGGATTTGATTCCGTCCGGCAGGCTGCACGAGATCGCCTTCGCGGATCTGGAGGCCGACCCGCTGGGGCAGATGGCGTTACTTTACGAGCGGCTCGCGCTGCCCGGTTTCGCCCACTTCGAGCCCACGCTGCGGACCTATCTGCAAACTCTCGGGGGCTACAAGAAAAACCGTTATGAAGGACTGCCGCCCGGAATTCAGGAGCGAGTGTTCCGCGAGTGGCGGCGCAGCTTCGAAACGTGGGGCTATCCTGAGAAGTAGGATCGCGCCGGGCCCGCCAGGATCGCCGCTGCTCGGCAATCTCCGCCCCTTCCGGCGGGACGTGCTGGGGCTGCTGCTCGAGTCCCGCGCCAGCTACGGCGACGTGGTCCGCTTCCGACTCGGACCGATGGTGCTCCACCTCGTCGCCCATCCGGACGGTATCCGCCGCGTCCTCCAGGAGTGCTCCGAGCAGTATGACAAGGAGACGCGCAGCTCCGCGAAGATCCGCGGCATGACCGGCCTCGGCCTGCTGACCGCGAACGGCGCGCTGTGGCACCGGCAGCGGCGGCTCGTGCAGCCGGGGTTTCGGCCCGCGGCGGTGGCCGGGTTCGTCGCCCGCATGGTGGACGCCACGGACGCCATGATCGAGGGCTGGCGGCGCCGCGCCAAGTCATCCGGGCCCTTCGACATTGCTTCCGAGATGATGCGGCTGACCTACACCATCGTGGGCCGCACGCTGTTCAGCGCCGACGTGAGCGGCGACGCCGATGCCGTGGAGCACGCCATGGCGGTGCTCCTCGCCCACACCTACGGCCGCCTGCAACGGATCGTGGACCTCCCCCTGGCGGTGCCCACCCCGGGCAACCGCTGCTTCAACGCCGCCCTGGCCACGGTGGACCGGGTGGTGTTCCGCATCCTCGCCGAACGGCGGCGGACCGATCCGGAGCATCAGCCGGAGGATCTCCTGTCGATCCTGCTGCGCGAGCGCGACGAGGAGACGGGCCGCGGGATGAGCGACGAGGAGCTGCGCAACGAGACGATCACCCTGCTCCTCGCCGGCCACGAGACCACCGCCAACTCCCTCACCTGGACGCTCTACCTCCTCGCCCGCCACCCCGAGGCGATGGACCGGCTGAGCGACGAGGTGGAGTCCGTCCTCGGCGACCGCGCGCCGGCCGCCGCCGACCTCGCGGCGCTCTCCTTCACCGAGCGGGTGATCCGCGAGGCGATGCGTCTTTATCCGCCCATCTGGATCCTGGAACGCCGGGCCGTCGAAGAGGACGAGATCGGCGGCTACCGCATCCCGGCGGGCTCGACCGTGGAGGTAAGCCCTTGGGTGACCCACCGCCATCCGGACTTCTGGGAGGAGCCCGAGCGTTTCGATCCCGACCGGTTCACTCCGGAGCGCTCGGCCGGGAGGCCGCCCCTCGCCTACATGCCTTTCGGCGCCGGCCCCCGCTACTGCGTTGGCGGCCATTTCGCCATGACCGAGGCGCTGGTGATCCTGGCGCGGGTGGCGCGGCTCGCCCGGAGCCACCGGCTGCGGCTGGTTCCCGGGCAGACGGTGGAGCCGCTGCCGGGGATCACGCTGCGCGCCCGCCAAGGCGTCCAGGTGACGTTGGAGCCCAGGAATTGAAACTCCAGGATTCCCAGGGAAACACGGCCGTCGAGCGCCGGGTCCTGACGGCGACGGTACTGGCCTCGGCGATGTCGTTCGTCGACGCCACGGCGCTCAACGTGGCGTTGCCGGCGATCCAGACCGCCTTGGGAGCGACCGGTGCAGCGCTGCTCTGGATCGTCAACGCCTACGCGCTGGTGGTGGCGGCGCTGCTCCTGGTGGGCGGCGCGCTGGGGGACCGCTATGGCCGGCGACGCGTGCTGGCAGGGGGAATCGGGCTCTTCACCCTGGCGTCGCTGGCCTGCGGTCTGGCGCCCGGCACGGGATTTCTGATCGCGGCGCGGGCCGGCCAGGGAGCCGGCGCCGCGCTGATGATCCCGGGCAGCCTCGCCCTCCTGGCCGCGACGTTCGGCGAGGAGCGGCGGGGGCGGGCCATCGGCACCTGGTCGGCCTGGACGATCATCGCCACAGCCCTCGGCCCGGTGCTGGGAGGCGCGCTGACGCACGCCGGCTGGTGGCGCGGGGTGTTCTTCCTCAACCTCCCCCTGGCCGCGGCTGCTCTGTGGCTGCTGCGGCGAGTCCCGGAGAGCCGGGCACAGGGAGCGCCGGCGCTGAGCGTCCCCGGAGCGGTTCTCGCCGTGGCGGCGCTCGCCGGCGTCAGCGGAGCCTGCCTGGAAGCACCGGAGCGAGGCCTCGGGGACCTGTGGGTGCTGACCGCGCTGGCGGGAGGCCTCGTCTGCACCGCGCTGTTTTTCGCGCTCGCCACGCGCGGGGCGAGCTCCCTGGTTCCCCTCTCGCTGCTGCGCTCGCGGACGCTGGCGGGCGCCCTGCTCCTCACTCTTCTGTTCTATTCGGCGTTCTATGGCCTTCTGCTGTTCCTGCCGCTGCACCTGATCCAGGCGCAGGGGTACGACGTGGCCCTCGCCGGGCTCACCCAGCTCCCGGTCATGCTGCTGCTGGTGGCGCTGTCGCGCCCGGCCGGCGCGCTGCTGGACCGCCGGGGCCCGCGGCTGCCGCTGACCCTCGGCCCGGCAGCGGCAGCGGCGGGCTTCCTTCTCCTGGCGCTTCCCGGGGTCACCGCCGGGCCGGCCGCCTTCTGGACCTCCTTCCTGCCGCCATTGCTCGTCATCGGCGCCGGCATAGCCCTGACCATGGCGCCGCTCTCGGCGACGGTGCTCGCCGCGGTGCCGGCCGAGCGCTCGGGGCTGGCCTCGGGGATCAACTCGACGGTTGCGCGCCTGGCGGGAGTGATGGGTGTCGCCATTCTGGGAGCTGTGGCGCTGGTCTCCTTCAGCCACGCCCTGGACAGCCGAGCCGGCGGGCTCGGCCTGCCGGTGGCGGTACGGACGGCCCTTCGGCAGGAGTCCGGCCGGTTCGGCGCCGCGCAGCCGCCCTCCGGGCTCGGCGAGGAGGAGCGGCGGAAGGCCGAGGCCGCGATCCGAGGGGCACAGGTGGACGCCTTCCGCCAGGTCTGCCGCCTCTCCGCCGGTCTCTGCCTGGCGGGCGCGGCCGTGGCCGCGATCTCCCTCTCCCCACGGACGCGGACGCCCCGGGGTTAGAGATATACTCGGCCTTTCCAGGATCTTCTTGAGAAGACCTGCGATCGCCGGAAGGCGAGGATCGATATGAGCCTGATTGCCGCCTCCACGACCTTCCCCCCCATCCGCACCGCGCGGCGGATCGACGACGTCACCTACGCCGTGCGCGACGTCGTGGCTCTCGCCCGCCAAGCCGAAGCCGCGGGCCGGAAGATCATCAGCCTGAACATCGGCGATCCCTGCCAGTTCGACTTCCGCACGCCCGAGGTGGTCGTCGAGGCCATCGTCAAGGCGCTGCAGGACAACAAGACCTCCTACTCCGCCTCCGAGGGGATTCCCGAGGCGCGGGAGGCCATTCGCCGCGACGCCGAGGAGCGCAAGGGGATCCGGGGGGTGCGCGAAGTGCTCATCGGCCATGGCGCCTCCGAGCCCATCGAGCTGATGCTCAACGCCCTGCTGGAAGTTGGAGAAGGCGTGCTGGTGCCGAGCCCCGGCTATCCGCTCTACTCCGCCGTGCTGGCGAAGGTCGGCGGACGGCCGATCCCCTACCAGCTCGACGAGTCGAACGGCTGGCAGCCCGATCTCGCCCACATCGAGCGGCAGGTGGACGCCGGCACCCGCGCCATCGTCATCATCAATCCCAACAACCCCACGGGGTCGGTGGCCAACCGGGCGACCCTGGAAGCGGTGCTGGAGATCGCCGCCCGGCACCGGCTCGTGGTGCTCTCCGACGAGATCTACGACCGCATGCTGATCGACGAGGACACGGGCTTCGTGTCCACCGGCTCGCTGCGGGACGACGTGCCGGTCGCCACCTTCGCCGGCCTCTCGAAGGTGTGGCTCGGCCCCGGCCTGCGCATGGGCTGGACGATCCTTTCCGGCCCGGCGGACACCCTGGCGCCCCTGATCGACGCCATGGGCCGGCTGGTGCGGGCACGGCTCTGCGCCAGTCATCCCGTGCAGTGGGCCATCAAGCCGGCCCTCGAAGGGGCGAACCCGCACCTCGCCCAGGTGAACGCCATCCTGCGCCGCCGGCGCGACCTGACGGTGGATCGGCTGAACGCCATTCCGGGCTGGAGCTGCGTGCCGCCCCGCGGGGCCTTCTACGCCTTCCCCCGCTTTGAGCTGGGAGCGCTGGAGGACGTCGAGCTGGTGCGGGACATGATCCTCGACCATGGCGTCGTCATGGTCCACGGCTCGGGCTTCGGCCAGCCGGACATGAACCACGTGCGCATCGTCTTCCTGCCCCAGGAAGAAGTGCTGGAAGACGCCTACGCCAAGCTCGCCGAGTATTCCCGGAAGCAGGCGCCCGGCCGGGCGTAGCTGAAAAAATCCCAAGGAGATCTGGATGGCTGACCTGAAGGGCAAGACCCTGTTCATCACCGGCGCGTCCCGGGGCATCGGCAAGGCCATCGCCCTGCGGGCCGCCGACGACGGCGCCAACATCGTCATCGCCGCCAAGACCACCGAGGCCCATCCCAAGCTGCCGGGGACGATCTACTCGGCGGCGGAAGAGATCGAGACGGCGGGCGGCAAAGCCCTGCCGCTCCAAGTGGACGTCCGGGACGAGGAGCAGGTCCATGGCGCCGTGGCGAAGACGGTAGCGACTTTCGGCGGCATCGACATCCTGATCAACAACGCCAGCGCCATCAACCTCACGGGGACACTGGAGACGCCGATGAAGCGCTTCGACCTGATGTGGGGAGTCAACGCCCGCGGCACCTTCCTGTGCTCGCAGGCCTGCCTTCCGCATCTCAAGAAGTCGCCCAATCCGCACATCGTCACCCTCTCGCCGCCGCTCAACCTGGACCCGCGCTGGTTCAAGCGGCACACCGCCTACACGATGTCGAAGTACGGCATGAGCCTCTGCGTGCTGGGCATGGCCGAGGAGTTCAAGGACGACGGCATCGCCATCAATGCCCTCTGGCCCCGTACCGTGATCGCCACCGCCGCCCTTGCCATGCTGGGCGGCCTCACCCCGCCCGAAAGGTGCCGCAAGCCCGAAATCATGGCCGACGCCGCCCACGTCCTCCTCACCCGCGACAGCCGCTGCTGCACGGGGAACTTCTACATCGACGAGGACGTGCTGCGGGAGGCCGGCGTCACCGACTTCGAGCAATACGCGGTCCAGCCCGGCCAGCCGTTGCAGAGGGATCTGTTTCTGGGGAATGTGCCGGAGGAGATGATGGGGATGAAGAGGGGCTAGATTGGCATGGCAGGCGAGCAAGAGAAGGACTCGACGCCGGGGACTCGCGAGGAACGGATACGCCAAGCGCTTGAAGCCTTTAAAAACGGTGAAGGATCGATCGCCTACGCCGCGCGCCAAGCCGGAATCTCCCTGCGTGAGATGATCCCGATAGCCTACTCGTATGGCTTGGAGCCCAAGGTCGATCCAGAGGATTTCGAAACCCGCGATCCCCGCTATTAAGCTCCGCCCACCTTCGCCCGGGCATAAATGCCTGGGCTATGAGCTGCGCCCCCTGAAGGGGACTTAAAGCCGGATTCATCCGGCGTCGTTCCTAGCCCTGGCACTCATGCCCGGGCGGGGATGAGCGTCGAGACCGAGCTTTCCGAACACGCTCTTAGGTGACGGCTGGCAACACTGGACGCAGACCCAACCAGCGGATCTCGCCGATCTCAAGAAACTCTCGATCTGTGTGGACGACATACAGTCAGAGCGTGGTTGCTTCATTCTTAGGATAACAAAGGCGGGTTACGACGTTCGTATCGAGCAAGAGCTTCAAGCTCACTCACGACCCCGTGTGCGCAGGTTGAATTCCTCCTCGACAAGAGGCCACATCTTCTCATCCTCCTCGTCATCCTCCGTCATCCACTGGCGAAGCAGAGCCAGCGCGCTGCGTTTGCGAGCCTGAATCTCAGCCTCGGACGTCTGGTCAAGCTGCTTCTGACTGGCAGGAAGAGCGCGGCTGTCTCGTCGGGGTGTGGCTGGCTCATGGTCTTCTCCTCCTACATCGTTTCCACGGAGCGAGTGCTCTCCAAACGAGCTAAGCACCCACCCAAACGGGGAAGGAGAGCGCCCGCCACGTGCCGTCAAAGGACGCGAAAACCGAACGAGCGGGCAAGCTTCCCCTGATTGTTGTCGAGCGTCAGGAAATGAATTTCCTCCTCGTGAAATTTGGGGCGCATGAAAAGGGCACAGGCGAGATGCCAGAGGTCTGCGCCCCTCAGCGTACCTACTTGGAGGATCTGACCGATCTCGGGTGTCAGCCGCCGATAGGGGAAAACCCAATGCATCCAAGTCAGAAAGTCTTTCACTCTGCCCTGGGTGCCCTCCCGCGCCAAAGCCGATTTCAGCTCCGCCTCAAGGAGATTGGACGAGAAGAGTCGATCGAAACGGGAGATCTGAACCAGCAGATCGCGGGAGCCGGGCTCGTCAAGGGCGATTGCAACGGGGCAGGAGCTGTCGAGATAGGCGATTTTCATCGCGATTCCAGGAACCGCGCCAAGCCTCCAGGTTTGGGGGGAGTGACGCTCCACGACTCCTCAAGCTCGCGGCGTACGTCCTCAAGAGTAGCCCGGGGCTCGGTCTCGCGACTGATGATCCCCTCCTCTTCGAGCTCGCGGAGCCGGTCCTCGATTGAGGATCCGTTTCCGGCTGCCTTGCTCTGGACACCTTGAATCCTGGCGATCTCGTGGCCGTTCTCCACGATCTCGACCCGCTCACCGGTACGGACCTCTTGCAGGATGTCGTCCAAGCGCTCTCTCAATTCCTCGACAGTATAGGTCACCCCGGCACCTCCATGAAGAGTCTACACCAGAACATTGCCCCCGGGACAGGATCATTTTTGTTCTACAGCAATGTCCCCACGAAGCTGATCGATCGTATCGAACGCGTGCCGCAGGTGGGGGATAACGATGCTTCCTCCCACCACGAGGGCGACGTTCAGAGCGTCGTAGAGCTCGTCGTTCGTCCAGCCGGCGGCGACGCACTGGTCGAGGTGGTAGTCGATGCAGTCGTTGCAGCGCAGCACGGCGGAGGCGGCGAGGCCTAACAGTTCTTTCGTCTTGCCGTCGAGGGCGCCGTCGCGGTAGGCGGCGGTGTCCAGATTGAAGAAGCGCTTGATGCCGAGGTGCTCGGACTCCATGATGCGGCCGTTCATCCGCTGGCGGTAGCTGCGGAACTCTTCGAGGGTGTCAGCCATGGGGCTCTCCAGAAAGAATCAGGGTTTCGGTTCACTTAAGCTCGGCTCGTGGTTTGCCGAGAAGGTAGTGCTCCAGCCAGGAGATCTCGGCGCGCATCTTCGTCCTTTTGTGCGAGGGCCGGGTGAAGACATGCCCCTCGCCGGGGAAGACCAGGAACTCCGTGGGTACACCTCGCGCCACCAGGCCGCGGTACAGCTCATCGCTCTGAACGGGAGCCTCGCCGTCTTTCTCTCCCGCCACGATCAACGTCGGCGTCTTCACCCGGCCCAGGCCGCTCATCGGCGACTCGTTCCACCAGAGCGCGAAGTCCTCCCAGGGCGGCACGCTGCCGTAGAAGCTCTCCGCCCACATCCGCCCCCGCAGCGTGCCGTAGAGAGCGAAGTCGTCCCATACTCCGGCGCCCGTACAGGCGGCGCGGAAGAGATCGGTGCGGCCGATGAGGCACTTCGAAAGACCGCCTCCGCCGCTGTAACCGATGACCCCAATTCTCTGGCGATCCGCCCAGCCGCGGGCAATGAGGCTCTCGACGCCGCGGATCACGTCCTCCGATGGTCGCGAGCAGCGATGGCCCACGATCCCTTGGGCGAAGTCGTCCCCCCGGCCGGCGCTCCCCCGGGAGTTGGGGTTGAGCACCAGGAAACCCCGCGCCGCGAGAAGCGCCGGATAGGAAAGGAACGAGGCCTGGAGGGACACGGCCTCGGTGCGCGCCACGCTGAAGGGGCCGCCGTGCAGGTCCACGACCAGCGGCAACCCTTTCTCCCCTTTGCGGCCGGGAGGCCAGAAGAGCGCCCCCTCGACCGTGCCTCCGGCGCCGTCGTCCCAGGAAAAGGTTTCGATCTCCGGCTGGGCCTCGGCGGTCAAGGGAGCGTTGACGCTCGTCACCGTGCGGGCGCTCGCGATCCCCTCGGGACCATCGGCCACGTAGATCTCAGGATAGTGGCGGGAATCGCTGGCGACGAAAGCGATCCGCTTGCCGTCGCGGGAAACCGAAAGGTTGGAGAGCCAGCCGTGCTGCTCGCGCAAGGTCCGCACGCTGCCGGAAGCGGGCTCGACGCGCGAGACCCGCATGACGGTCGAGACGTTGGCGGTTACCAACAGCCCGCCGTCCGGCAGCGGCACGATCTGCTTGAGGTAACCTTCCAGCTCCTGTGCGATGGGCACGACGGGGACGAGGCGTCCCTCCGCGCCCATCCGGTCTAGCCGGCCGTCGGTGAAGACAAAACGGCCAGCCTGCTCCTTGCCTGTTCTGACCACGAACAGCTCACCGCCGGCCCAGGCGATACCCTCCTTCCAGGACACCTCGCCGGTACGCCGGTGCGGGCCCGCCGGCGTTCCGACAGGGAGAATCTCGATCTGGTTGGATCTCGAAGTTTCGCTCCGGTCTTCGCCATTCACCGCCACCCAGCGGCCATCCGCGGAGATCTGCAGGTCGAGCGGAATCTCGAACGGCACGGCGCCGAGCCGCTCGGCGGGACCACCGCCTTTGGGAACGCGATAGAGGGACGGCAGCACGGGTACGGAGTCCACCCGGCGGCGCACGTCGCCATAGAAGCTCCGCAGCGCTCGCTGTCCGGCGACCATGGCCGCGCCCGGCGGATCGGTGGTCACGGCGAGGAGGCCCGAGCCATCCGGCAGCCAGGCATAGAGGTCCACGCCGTTCTCGAAGCGGGTCGGGTCCGTGAGCGGCCACGGCTTGGCTCCGGAGACGGACTCCATCAGGAAGAGCTGGACGCCGTCCGCCGGCTTCTCGGAGCCGAGAAAAGAGAGCGTCCGTCCCTCGGGGCTCCAGTGCAGCGCGGAGCAGGCGGCGAGATCCGCCAGGTGGAGGGGAGCCGCGGTCTTCGAGGTAAGGTCCAGGACCCAGAGGGAGAACGCCTCGCGGTCGTGCTCGAAGTCATTGCGGCGGGCGATGAAGGCGAGACGGCTGCCGTCCGGGGCGACCTGCACCTCGTCGAAGGACACTTCGCTCAGGGCGGTGTCCACGTCGCCGAGGCCCGCGGCATGGAGTCCCGGCGCGAGGGCGAGGAACAGAGCGACGGCGAGAACGGCTCGCATGGGATCTCTCCCCCCGATTCAGGTCTTGACGAACGTGCCGCGCTGGGTGTCCTTGCGCACTCCGGGGAAGGCCAGCGCTCGCCCGTGGGCCACGCAGTAGACGCCGGGCGGCAGGACGCCGGTGGCGAAGATCGCTTCCGTGAGGTTCTGGAAAGCGTCGGAATGCTTCATCTCGAAGGGCCGCATGGCGCCGGTCAGGACCACGGGCACCCGCGGGATGCCAAGGTGCACGTAGAGATGTTCGCCGGTGAGGGCCAGGGTGTCCGTGCCGTGGAGGACGACGACGCCTTGGGTCGGGCCATCCTCGCAGGCGCCGGTGACCCGCACGGCCTCCAGAATAAGGACGCGGTCCGCGTCGGTCATCTCCAGGCTGTCCTTGCTCATCACCTCGGTGACCTTGACCTCCGTCTCCTCGAGGCGCAGCTCGTCCAGCATCCGCCGCACGATCGACTGCCGGTTGGCGAGCTCTCCCGTGTGCTCGTCGTACGTCTTCTCAATGGTGCCGCCGGTGGTGATGAGCGTGATCTTTCGCACGGAGGGGGACTCTATCCCGCCGGCCGGGGTTCCGGCGAGCCCGGCCTCATCGAGAACGATCGGAGCCGCTCAGGGGCAGGTCGGAAAGGCCCTGGAGTCCGTCGTGGCGGCGGCGGCCTTCCCGGCGGGATTCGCGTAATGGTTCACCCGGCCGGTGAGCGTGTCGGTCACCGTCAGCACGTAATGCACGTCGGTGGTGGCGGCCGAGTACACCCAGTAGTTGCCGTTCAGGGCGCAGCCGTCGAGCACCTTGACCATCAGCTCCCAGTTCGCCGGGTTGAAGAACCAGAAGAGCCCCGAATCGGCGGCAGCTCCCGGTACGGCTTGGCCAGCGCCGGAGGTGCCGTTCGCATCCCAGGCGACCTCCACCCGGAACCGGCCCTTGTTGAGGCAGAGGGCCGCCGCTCCCGCCGTGCAGCCGCCCGCCGTCGAGGCCGCCGGACGGGCATGGCTCACGAGGAACTGAAAGCCGGCCGCCATCGAGCCGACGGGCCACGAGTTGTGGCCGAATCCCTGCTTCACGTCCTCGTCCCAAGAAACACCCAGGGCGTTCCACTGGGCCTCCAGCACCGGCCGGGCGGCCGTGTAGTTGGGATCGGTGGTGCCGTAGTACATGTGGATCGGCGGCTTGTAGGTCGAGTCGGCCAGGGACGACACCGGGTACGACGGCGCGCTGAGGGTGAAGACACTGCTGTAGATCGAGCCCGCGTAGGCCACGAGATAGGCCCAGGCGCCGCCGGCCGAGTGGCCCGCCAGGGCGATACGCCGGTCGTCGACGGGCAGCTCGGCGCGCACCAGGCGAACGGTCTCCGCCACCGTCTGCTCGTCCGCTCCGGTGCCCCAACCCACGCCGGAGGCCTTGGGCAGCGCTAGCACGCAGCCGGCGGACTCCGCGGCCTCGCTGACGTAATTCTGATAGTCGTCCGGAAGGCTGCCGGCGCCATGGAAGAATAGCACCAGGGGAGCGGGCCGGGAGGCGTCCAGGCTCTGGGGAACGTAGCGCCAGTAGTAGGAGCCGGTGGCGGAGATGTTGACCTTCATCCAGCCGGAAGCAGGCGCGGCGGCCAGAGGAGGGGCCACGAGGGCCAGCCCAAGCAAGAGGAAAGCTGCGGAGTGGAGGTGCTTCAACATCGACAACCTCAGTACGATACCAGGAGTGAAGGTGGGTTTACAGAGGGCAGGCAGCCTTTCACCCTCTGTGCTAAGCTCCAAACCGCGCCGCGGTATTTCCCCAGGCGCCCTATCCGAGTACCGATCCAATGCAATATCCCGAGTACGCCGTCGTCAGCAGGGAGTGCCGCGCCATCCAGATTCCGGAGGGCACGCCGGCCCTTCTGTCGCCCGGCACCCGAGTCCGTATCACCCAGTCGCTGGGCGGCAACTACACCGTATCGACCGACCGCGGCCACCTGCTGCGCATCGACGCGAAGGACGCGGACGCGATCGGCAAGGACGCGACCGACCTGCTCGCCGGCCTCGCCTCCTCGCCGCTCGAAGATCAGGTCTGGGCGCTGCTCAAGACGTGCTTCGATCCGGAGATCCCGGTCAACGTCGTGGATCTGGGCCTGATCTACAACTGCGAGATCGTCGAGAGGCCCCAAGGGGGGCGTCGGGTGGACATCAAGATGACGCTCACCGCCCCGGGCTGCGGCATGGGACCCGTCCTGGCCCAGGACATCCGGGAGAAGATCGAGCGCCTTCCCGAGATCGACGAGGCCGACGTCGAGGTCGTCTTCGATCCGCAATGGAACCAGAACATGATGAGCGAGGCCGCCCGGCTGGAGCTCGGACTGTTCTAGCCGCTAGCCCTTCGGGGCCGGCATCTCCTCCGTGGTCCCCGCGGTCACTGCCGTAGCAGTAGCTGCCACCGCCGGTTTCCCTGCGAACAACCTCTTCCCCACCAGCCGCAAGTTGTCGAGCTCCGCGTAGGCCCAGAGCTTCACCCCCTTGGCCGCCATGCGGAAGGGCGAGGTCTTGAGGTCGAACAGCGCCTTCACCCGCCGGCCGTGATTGCGCCGCCCCTCCTCCCCGGCGGCGCGGCGGGCGAGCGCGATTGTCTTGAAGCGGCGGTTGTAGATCCGCATCATGTGGTAGCTGAAGAACGCCGGCTTGGGGCCGAGCACCGGCACCCAGTGGAACTTCCCGAAGAACAGGTAGGCGGGCATCACCACGAAGATGTAGTACTGCGCCGTGTCGATGAGGAACGAGGCCGACAGCAGGTCGTGCTCGCCCATGTAGTAGTACTTGTCCTGGTAGACCGCCTGGAAAAAGCGGTGGTACGAGCGCAGGAAGGTCGCGTTGTGCTCGGCAATGCGGGCCGCCAGCGGCTCTCCGGCAAGCTCTCCGCCTGTCTGGGCCTTGACGATCTCCACCGTAGCCTCCACCGAGAACGACGCGTGATCGAGCCCCGGTGAGTAATAGGGGTCGAGGAACGCCGCCGCGTCGCCCATCAAGGCCCAGCCGTTGCCCATGTACTGGCGGGTGACGTAGGCGAGGTTGGAGTAGGTCCGCAGATCCTCCGCCTTCATCTGCGCCCCCTCCAGCAGCTCCGCGGCGGAAGGAATCGCCTTGAGGAAGGCCAGGTACTCGCTCGCCATGTTCTTGCCGCGGTCGAGATCCATCAGGCGGGTGTCGAAGACGATGCCGATCGAGGTCTCGCCGTTGCCGAGGGGGATGTACCAGACCCAGTAGCCGAACCCCATGTAGTGGTTGGTGGCAAGGCGCCGGGAGGCGACGTTGCCCCGGGAGAACGAGAGCGGCCCCCGGGCGGCAACGTCGTCGATGTGGCGTATCCCCTCCCAACGGCACCAGACGGCCGCCGTGGGATGCTCGCGGTTGCGCTCGATCAGGCCGAGGCGCTTGCCCAGGAAGTTGGCCCGCCCCGTGGCGTCCAGCACCCAGCGGCAGGAGACGGTCTCCGCCTCGGCGCCGTCGCGCTCCACGGTGACCCGGTGGTCGAACTCGCCCAGCTCCACGTCGCGCACCCGCGCCGGGCGCAGCAGCTCGGCCCCCTCCTCCACGGCGGTGGCCAGCAGGTGCTCGTCCAGCGTATCGCGCCGGAGCTGGAAGGACGGGGTGGTGCTGCGCTGGAAGGCGCCGGTCTCGCTCGCCTCGGGGTGGCCCTGGACGTGCTCGTTGAACCACCAGTAACGAAGCCCCTCCTTGGGCAGGTGCTCCCGCTCCAGGTGCTGCCACTGGGCAAGGCGCCGGGTGAGGAACATCCCCGACATCTCGGTGGTCGCCTCCCCCACCTTGGCGTCGAAGGCCACCGCCTTCTCGACCACGAGCACGGAGAGGTCCGGGCGGTCCCGCCGCAGCAGGATCGCCGCCGAAGCGCCGCTGAAGGCGCCGCCGAGGATGACTACGTCAAAGTGTTTCATCGCACCCCTTCATACCGCCGGCCCCGGGTTGGCGGACTGGAGGGAGTCTACCAGGGTCGGCAGACACCGGCAGATCCCTACGGAGCAGCCCAGATTTTGACCCGTCAGCTGCCAATGTAGAGACGCCCCGTGCCGGGGGGAACCCCCGGTGGGGGCGTCTCCGACGCGGCGAGAACACCTGACTCCTCGAAGACTGTTCGCGGGGCACAGGGTCCCTGGATTTGCCTTGGTACCGCCGGGACGATCCCTTCCGGCTTGAACCGTTGTCTCCGCTTCGGAGACGCCCCGTGCCGGGGGTTCCCCCCGGCACGGGGCGTCTCTACATTGGGGAGGTAACCGGTGGTGGTAGAGGGGACAGTGACCCTTGCTCCCTCTTCTCCCGGGGCGGGGGATGGGAGGTCGGGAGAAGAGGGCCGGGGTGATGAGGGTCTTGGGCGGGGGGACGCTGAGGCAACGTTAGCGTCTATGCTCCAGCGTCCCTCACCCCGGCTGCTGCCACAGCTTCACGCCACCGAGGAGGCCGGCGACGTTCTCGACGATCCTGGCGTTCTCGGGCAGCTCGAAGTGGAGCTCCTTCGCGTTGCCGCCGCCGAGGTAGAGGATACGGTAGTTGAAGATCCGCGCCAGTTGGGCGATGACCTTCCTCACCCGGCGGTTCCACCGCTTCTTGCCCACCTTGTGCAGGGCCGCGTTGCCCACCAGCTCCTCGTAGGTCCTTTCCTTGCGGAAGGGGTGGTGCGCCATCTCGATGTTGGGCACGTAGTGGCCGTCGATGTAGAGCGCGAAGCCCATGCCGGTGCCGAGGGTCAGCACCAGCTCGGTGCCGACGCCCTCGATCACGGCGAGCCCCTGGACTCCGGCGTCGTTGGCCACCCGCGCCGGTTTGCCGGTCAGCTTTTCGAGCGCCCCGGCGAGATCGAAGCCCTCCCAGGCCGGATCGAGGTTGGGCGCCGTCAGCGTCCTCCCCTGCACCACCACGCCGGGGAAACCGGAGGCCACCCGGTCGAAGGGGGGCATCTGCTTCACGATTTCCGCCGCGACGTCGAGCACCGCGTCCGGGCTGGCCGGGTGCGGTGTCTCCAGGCGCACCCTCTCGCTGGTGGGGCGATCCGCCGCGTCGGCGGTGAATCCCTTGATGCCGGTTCCCCCGATGTCCAGGCAGAACGTGATCGGCGACTTCTTCGGCTTCGGCTTGGTGGCCATCCCGGCTCCTTCCTCTTAAAAGGACGTCACCGGGATTATGGCACTGCGCGACCGATGGCGGTTAAGGGTCCACCACCATCAGCGTCGCCGAGCGGGCCGGCAGGGTCAGCGCGAGCGCTCCTCCCGCGGGCGTCACCGAGCCGGCGGTGGCCAGCCGGCTTCCGGCAGAGAACCGATAGAGGGTCGCGGCATGGGTGACACCACCCGCCACCTGGACGCCGGTCTGACGGTCCGCGGTGTCCTTGTTGAACAGCAGGACGAACAGCCGCTTGCCAGCGCTGGCGGGCACGGCGACGGCGTAGGCCCCCACGGCGTCGACACTGGTACTGGTCGCACGCACGCTGTCCCCCGCCACCCTGGAGCCCCGGCCGTCGTAGTCGAGATACAGACGGAAAGCGTCCTCCACCCGGCTGCCCGGCTCGGGGGCCACCCAGCGGGTCGCGAGGTCCACGCCCTCGCGGCCGAAGATGGCGAGCGCCTCGGCCTGCGCCAGGGCGCTCGACGGACCGTCGTCGTTGCCCCAGTTGTACTCGGTGATGGCGATCTTGGCGCCGGGGAGCCGGGCGGCGATCCATTCCTTCATGCGCGGGATCATCCGCGTCGGCTGGCCGATCCACGACTCGTCCACGTAGGCCGGATCGTAGAGACCTTTCAGCGAGCGCAGCCTGAGGGCCGAGGTGGCGGCCGACTCGTCGTCCGAGAGGGCCACGCCGTTCGACTGCGGGTAGTAGTGGACGTCGACGTAATCGATCAGTCGCACCCCGGAGGTCCGCTGGTAGGCGCGGACCTGGCCGAGCAGCCACTCGTAGAGCGGCGCGTTGCCGTGGGCGCGGGCGTCCGCGCCCGCCGAGCAGCCGTCCGCCGCCGAGAAGAAGTAGGCGCACCAACCCCAGTCGGAGGGGCCGAAGATCTGGACGTTCGGGTCCTTGGCCTTCATGGCCGCCCCGTAGGTCTTGGTCTTCTGCCACAGCTCGTCGTAGGTCACGGGCTTGGGATGGACGTCGCGGTGGGTGCTGTTCCAGAGCATCGGCTCGTTGTCGAGCTCGAAGAACCGCACTCCCCCCTGAGCCGCCGTGCCGGTGCGGCTGGAGATGTGGGTCATCCAACTGGTGACGAACGAAGGAGTGATCGCCTTGGAGGTGTCGCTCGGACTGTTGCCGGTGATGAGCGAGCCATCCGGACGCACGCCGTTGCCCGCGTCGGGCTGGCACCAGGAGGCGTTGCCCGTCACGGTGCACTCGGTCTGCTGCTGCGGGCCGTACTTGCGGACCGAGAATCCCCACCGGCGCTTGCGGTCGATGGGCGTCCACCCGATCGTGGGCACGGTGATCAGCGCTTCTCCCCCACTGGCGCGCGTGGCGTCGATGAAGAGGTCCGCCGTCGAGCCGTTGGGCAGGGCCGAGGGATTGGGAGTGCTCTCCGGGAGGCTGTAGAAGAACCAGTCCGACGCATGGTTGCTGGCGTCGGTCTGCCAGGAGTAACGGGACGTGGAGTTGCCTCCCCAGCGCCGCACGGGCCAGCGCAGCCGCGCGGCCTGCCCGTCGTCGCCGAAGTTGACCCCATAGATCATCGGGCTGACCGGATGCCGGCCCATGGTCGGGTCGACGCTCACCTGGACGACCGAGGGAGGCGGCGGCGCCGTGGTGCGCGCCGTGAGCTGGACGTCGTCCACGTAGACCGCCGGCTGATTGCCGCCGGTGCCGTCCTGGAGCCAGAGGCCGTCGAAGATGCCGGAAGTCACCCCGAGGGAGGCGAATGGGACCCGGACCTTCACCCATCCCGAGGGGATCCGCCCCCCCGGCACGAAGCCGGCGAGAGCCGCCTGCCCCACCGGGCTGCCACCGGTCACGAAGGCGACCGTCAGGCTCTGCCCGCCCGCGGTGCCGCCATGGATCCAGAGCTCCAGGGCGTCATAGACCGCCGTGTCGATCCCCGCGTCGCGATGGAGGAAGAAGCCCGACCAGCCGTCCGGCTCGAAGGAGATCGCCGAACGCCCGGAGTGGACGACCGCGGACTGTACGAGGCTGTTCGCCGCCCAGCTCCAGTTGTCGAAGCCGTTCTCGAGCTGGTCGTCATAGACGGCGAGCGGCGAGACCGCGAGGAGGGGAACCGCCGAGAGGACGGACAACAGCATCCCGGCAGGGACCAGCAGCGAAATTTTCATGCCCAGAATCTCCTGGAACCAGTATATAGCAAGGGAGCTATTTTACCCAGTCGTGGCCGACCCTCCCCCTGGGGTTGCGGAATCGGAGGGGGTGGGTCAGAATACGCTCCTGCAAGAGGTTCCTTCACCGCTCCGCCTCCCGCCATTTCCATCCCCTATTCCCAGCCAATCATCCTCAGCCCAATAACCTTAGCCAAAAGAATGCTCTAGTCATCGGAGACAACTTGACTCGCAGAATGCTGATCAACGCGCAGCGGCCGGAAGAGCTGCGTATCGCCATCGTCCAGGGAAACGTCCTGGAGAACTACAAAGTCGACGTCGCGGAATCGGACCTGACCCGGGGGAACATCTACCGCGGCCTCATCGCCAGCATTCAGCCCAGCCTGAACGCGGCCTTCATCGACTACGGCGTCGAGCGCCACGGCTTCCTGGCCATCCAGGACGTGGTCCCCGACGCCTTCTACAAGACGCCGAACCATGGACATCCGCGCATCGACGAGGTGCTGGAGAAGGGCAAGCCGATCGTCGTCCAGGTCGCCAAGGACCCCGTGGGCCAGAAGGGCGCGGCGCTGACGACCGCCCTCTCGCTCGCCGGCCGCTACCTCGTGCTGACCCCCTTCGACAACACCCGCGGCGTGTCGCGCAAGGTTGAGGACGAGGACACCCGCAAGAAGCTCAAGGGCATGGCCCACGCCCTCGACCTCCCCGACGGCTGCGGCGTCATCCTCCGCACCAACGCCCTGGACCAGACCAAATTGACGCTCGCCCGCGACCTCGCGGCCCTGCTGCGGCTGTGGAAGCGAGTGCAGATGGCGGCGATGGAAGGCAAGGGCACCCGGCTTCTCTACACGGATCAGGACCTCATCCTCCAGGCCCTGCGGGACTACCTGGACACCTCGATCGAAGAGGTCCTGATCGACGACGACGAGGCGTTCCAGAAGGCCGAGGCGTACCTCATGGCCTTCATGCCGCGCTCGAAGACGCGCCTGATCCGTTACTCGGACCGGTTGCCGCTCTTCAGCCGCTACGACCTCGAGCCGCAGATCGACCGCATCTACGAGCGGCGGGTGGAGCTGCAGAGCGGCGGCTCGATCGTCATCGACGCCACCGAGGCGCTGACCGCCATCGACGTCAACTCCGGCCGCTCGACCCGCGCCGCCACCCAGGAGGAGACCGCCCTCCACACCAACCTCGAAGCGGCGGACGAGGTGGCGCGCCAGCTCCGTCTGCGCGACGTCGGCGGCCTCATCGTGGTCGACTTCATCGACATGCGGGCCTCGAAGAACCAGCGCCGGGTCGAGAAGGCCGTCAAGGACGCCCTCAAGGCGGACAAGGCGCGGTCCACCGTCGGGCGCATCAGCCCCAACGGCCTGCTGGAGATCAACCGGCAGCGCATCCAGCAGGCCCTCCAGCTCCGCACGCACCGCAGTTGCCCCACCTGCAACGGCTCGGGGCGGCTGGCGAGCGAGGAGATGGTGAGCCTGTCGATTCTGCGGCGCATCGAGGCCCGCGCCGCCAGCGGCGCCATCCAGGGGGTGAAGATCAGTCTCCATCCCGAGCTGGCCGACGCCCTCCAGAACCACTACCGGCAGGAGCTGGCGGGGATCGAAGAGGAGCTCGACGTCAAGATCGAGATCATTGCCACGGCCGGCATGCACCGTCCCGAAGAGCGGATCGAGTGGCAGAAGCGGGAGAAGCCCGCGCGCGTCACGAAGCCGCCGAAGCCCACGCCCGTCATCCTCCAGGCCTGGGACCTCGCCCTTCCTGAAGATGAAGAGGACTACGAGGACGTCCTTCTCGAGGCCGGCCCGGCCAAGGCTCAAACCCGAGATACCCGGGACGCTGGAGAGCCCGGAGCCGGAGGCGACGAGGCCGCCGCCCGCAAGCGAAAGCGCCGCCGCGGCGGCCGCAAGCGCAAGAAAAAGGGACCGGGCGAGAACGGCGGCGTAGAGAGTGCTGGAGAGACTGGCAGCGAGAGTGGGGGCGAGAACGGCGACATCGTCCTGGAGCACGACGACTCGGAAGCCTTTGCCATAGCCTTCGGCGGCCAGCCCCGCGCCGTGATCACCAAGCCGGCCGAGCCCGCCGAGCGGTTTGACGGCGATGGCGACGGCGACGACGAAGGGCCGGACGACGACTTCGACGACGGCCCCGAGGACGCCGCCGAAGGCACCGAAGGCGTCGAGGGAGCCCCCGGGGTTCCAAAGAAGCGTCGGCGCCGGAGGCGGCGGCGGAAGGCGTAGAGTCGTCTCCTTCTCGGTAGGCGTCCGAGCCGGCGGAAGACCGTCTCGATACCGCTGCCAGCCCATGTAGAGACGCCCCGTTCCGGAGGGAACCTCCGGTGGGGGCGTCTCCGCCGAAGGCCCGGTCCTTCAGCTACCTGGAAGACCTGGACATCGACAAAAGCGCGCCCGGGACCATGCGGGGGCCGGGGTGATGAGGGGGGACGGCGTCGAACGCTCCCCAAAGCCCGGGTCATCCCGGAACCACTCCCCGCGCCCCGCCAATACACAGATTCTCCCAAGCCCTACACAGATCCCGCCCCGGATACACCCCTTTACCTAAAATCTGTGTATCCCAGGCCAAAATCGAGTGGAATTGCGACTCGGGAGAGCCGGGGAGGAGCTTCGATACACCAATCCGTCGCCAATGTGTGTATAAAAGAGGCTTCGGCGGTCTCTCCCGCCTTGTTTATACACAGATTTGCGGCTTTCCCGTGTATACCTGAGACGGTCCCGCACAAGGAAGCGGCAAGTTGGTGTATGAAATCGAGCCGGGTGTGCATAGATGCCGCTATCTTGCTCACCCTGGCGACCATCCCGCCCGCTCTTACCGTCCCCCTCCCTTCGCGCTGATGGCCGCGAGGATGACGCGCAGGGTGGACTCGGGGGACTGCCAGGCCTGATCTCCGAGGATTCGCCCCACCTCATTGCCATTGACGTAGACGATCCCCGTCGGGATCGACTGGATCACCGCTTTTCTGGCTTCTGGGTCGGAGGTGAAGCCGGGGGGCACGCCGAAGTACTCGAAATGGATCTTGCTGCCTTTGAGCTCCTGCTCGAGCCGGATGGCGTGGGGCACCAGCCTGCGGCAGTGCGAGCACCACGAGCCGTAGTAGACCCGCACGGTCACCGGCCGCCTTTCCTTCTGGAGCGCGGCGATCTCCTGCCCCTTGACCGAAAGGGCCTTCGCGCTCGTCAGATACTCGGGGTTGTGCGTCGTGACCTCGCCGGCCTGCCGCAAGCCCAGCATGGGAGGCTGCACGCGCAAGATCGCCGCGTGCCCTTCGACGGAGAACTTGATGTCCGGATCGGTGTACTGGAATTTGCCCTGGGGCGTGAGCACGGCGTCGGACCGCAGACTCACCACGTCGCCAGGCTTCTCCTCGATCGCCGCCGGTTTGACGGTCACCGCAGAGCTCCCCATGAGCAGCACCGGCGGTAAGGACGAGCTGGTGACGAGGACGGCGCTCGGGCGGTCGCTCTGGTACATCTTGGCCGGCACCTGCTTGCCATCCACCAGCAGGACGTAGTCGCTGATGCGCTGGAGGTCGTGGGGCAGGCCGGCCCCCGGGATCATCTGAGCGGAGGCCGAGGCAAAGACACCTGCGATCAACAGGGCAAGGGCGTAGTGAAGGGGCCAGGTTCTTGAGCTCTTCATGGGGGATCATGATAGTGACGGCCGGGTTGGGGGGCAAGACTGCGACGGGAGGAGCGGCTGACCCCGTTGGACGCGGGGATCTCGTTACCGATTCCACCCAATGCACCCAATGTACCCACCCAATGTAATGTAGAGACACCCCAGAGGGTAGCGCCCGCTACCCCGTGGGGCGTCTCCGCCGGAGCCAAGGTCCTCACCGCCACCTGGACGATCTGGGCATCGATAAAAGCGCGACCAAAACCGGAAACGGCACCTCTGCCGCTGTTTATCGCGCCCCGTTGGGGCTATGGATGGGTGAGGTGACATAGCTGACCCAGCCCGTTGGACTGGGCTGAGGAATCACGGACCTTTGGCCCGAAACAGCCCTTGCCGCCGGGATTCACGCGGTGCCTCAGCGCTCGTGCGAGACCACGGTCAACCGGCCCAACGGGCCGTGATTCCTGAGCCCAGGGCAACGCCCTGGGTTGGGGCAGGATTAAATTCCAGTGCGGCCTGAAGGGCCGCGATAGGGACGGGCCGCCAGGTGCGGGCCCAAGAGAAGAATGTCGACTCTGGTAGAATCGATACGTGTCTGAAGACATCCGAGGTTCCGGCGCGAGGAGGACAACTTCTGTAGACCCGATATTACGGCAGCGTCGATACAGTCGAGAGGAGATCGCCCATCGCGGCGACGAGATTTACGACCGCGAGGTACTCCCACACCTCAATCCCACGGATGAAGGGAAGTACGCTCATCGATATCGAGATCTCCGATTACGAAATCGCGGCCTCGGATCGGCTCCTCGCCCGGCATCCGGACGCACAGGTTTGGTTGAGACAAGTCGGTTCCCGCAATGCCCGCCGTTTTGGGCCAGCCTTCAAGACGACTGGATTTCCAGCATGATCAGAGAGAGGTCAGCATCCATCGCCTGCTCAAGGAGCTTACCTTTGTTCGTCCTACGCTGAACCCAAATGGAGGCAAACTCAAAATCTGTATGACCCGACCTGACTGTACTCCTCAGTTCCGCAATTAGCGGCTCGAAATTTAGCAAGGAGTCTTCTTGCGCCGGAAACGGAGGGAAATTATGACCTTTGCCGCGCAAGCACCCATGGTATTCTTTGGAAAGGTCTGCGAGTTGTCTCGCGGATTCATGAAATCGAACGACCCATACTGCCGCATTTTCAATCTGACCCCAAAAAGGACTAAATGCCCGAGCTTTGAAATCTTCTTGGGCAAGAGCTAGATAATTCCTGGCTTGCTCCAGGTGCCGAGGCAAATTATCAATAATTGCCTGCGATTGAGAGAGTATTAGGCTAGCCCTAGCGCTAAGCGCGCTTGCGCGTGTAGCCGCTTCATTGGCCCTCTCGCGTCGCAGATTCTCGATGCTCCGCTTTCGATGCCTTGCATAACCGTAGTGAACAACGGCCAAAGCACCTACGGCGCATATAGCATATATTGACAGTAGTGCAATCCCCCCTGCCAGAGTTGAGTCATCAATGCGTACTACCAATGAGGTGAGCAATGCCGCAAGGCCGACGAGCACCACGAAAGCCACAGTGCTCCAGAACGCGCAACCTATCCTTGACCAACCATGCTGTCTAGGCGACATGTCCTCTTCCGTAAGCTCGGGAATCGCTTCCGGCCGAATGATATATGGGTGGACCGTATTCAAGATCGCTCCGCTGAATCTCGATGGTTCCTTGGCTCCCTACGGCGTATGAGTTCAGCGGCAACATTCGGGGTGAATCTCCGCGTAGCTTGCCCGCTGCAAAAGAGATCAGGCGCCATGTCTTCACCGCTTAGGCTTGGGAAGCGTCTGTTTGATGATGCCTTTGAAGAGGCGAGATGCGAGGTCCTCAGGCGACGTGGTGGTGAGACCTTGCCCTTGGTTGGTTCCCCGAAAGATGGGAATATCGGAGTCGAGAGCCAAAAGAGTGAGTTCAACACGCTCCTCCGGCGCATGACCGGCCGGCCAGATCAGAGCGGCGGGTTGATCTTTGGAACCCAGGTAAGGGATTGATGGAACCAAAAATCCGTTGACCTCAAGGGCTGTGGCAAGTTGCTGCTGGTGCGGCTTGTCGAATGACGTGATGCCGAGCTCAAACATCTTTTGCCGGGTCTGAGTGGCGCCTACGACATGAGACGTCCACGCATTGCGAAACTCAAGAAAGAGGTTGCGCTCGACGGCACCGCACTCAAGGGCCGCAGGGCAGGGGTCAATTGGGATGATGGCTACACGAGTCAATTTGGCGATGCGATCGGCGGAGTCGGGTGCCCTGTTGATGACCGGATCATCAGCGTAGGCAGTCGCGCTGAACAAGGCGACGACAGAAAGTGCTAAAGCAATACTCTTCATGGTCGTTTCGGCTCCATTGATGGTGCGTGCCGGCTCGCATTCCCCGGCTCCTCACCGTGATTTCGTGTCTGTGAGTATATCGTAGCAGCATCCCAGCAAGAAATTCCACTCGTCCACGACTGAGCAAAAACGTTGAAATAGAGCCATGGGCAGCAGACCATCCTCCTCCGACAGCGCCAGCCCCGAAGGCATAGTTGGTCGGCACGGGCCTGCCCCGTCTCCAAGCGAAGGAGCGCCAGCAGACCGCCAGCGCGAAGACTGCTGTCGCCCCTTCGGGGCTTTTGGGGTGGGTGGTGGGTCCCTTACCTGGGGCTGACGCGCCCAGGCTACATGCTGTCGCCCATTCAGGGCTGAGATCCGGGGAAATTGATGCGGCTCTGGACGACGGAGAAGACGATCTGCCGGAAGCGCTTCAAGGGAACTTTCAGGCGTCACGGCTACCGAGGACATCGCCTCGCCGGACGCGGAGCCCCTTACGCCGCCTCCAGACGAGGGTCCGTCACACCCGGACGCCGGTCCATTGACCCCGGTCGACCTCCCGTTGGACGGGATTAACGGTTTTCCGTACGCGGTCTACGCTCCGTCGTACGCGGTCGATGTCACTTCGAACGCGGTCTACGTTGCGTTGACCGCGGTCGATCTTCCAGAGACCGCGGTCGATGTCACGTAGACCGCGGTCTGCGTCATGTAAACCGCAGTCGACGTCACGTAGACCGCAGTCGATGTCACTGCGACCGCAGTCGACGTTACTCAGACCGCAGCCTGCGTCACTCAGACCGCGGTCGGATGTCACAAAGACCGCGGTCGATCTTCCGTTGACCGCAGTCGATGTCACGTAGACCGCAGTCTGCGTCACATATACCGCGGTCGATGTCTCTCAGACCGCAGTCTGTGTCACTTAGACCGCGGTCGATCTTCCATTGACCGCGGTCGATGTCACCTAGACCGCAGTCTACGTCACGTAGACCGCGGTCGATGTCACAGCGACTGCGGTCGATTTTTGGGTGAACGCGGTCGACGGCACGTCTTGCGCGGCATCTTTTGTCGCTCGGAGAAATTTCTGCCGTCTCGGCCCAAGACGACGTCCTCTGCCTGGTGCGGGGAAGTAGAAGGGGCTACGCCTTCCGAAGGCGTTCCAGCTCTCTTGTCAGAGCCTGGAGTCTGTCCTCGGTTTCGCGTCGTGCAGCGGCCTCTTCGGCAGCCCTTGCCTCTGCTGCGGCGGCCCTCGCCTCCGCAGCCTTCCGTGCCGCCGCCTCCCTTCGCCGTGCCGCCGCCTCCTTCCGCCGTGCGGCGTCGATCTCCTCCGGCCACAGGAGCGGCTCCCCGGTGCCGGCGTCCACCAGCCGCAATCTCTCCCCTTCGGGCTCGAAACGCAGACTCGTGGTCTGGCTCAGCAGCGAGCCGTCCTTCTCTGGAGCGACCGACTGATACCGCCCCCAGGACAGCCGATAACCCTGGAGCCTAGGCCGCAAATACTCTCCGTAGGGATCGAAGAGGACGAGCTCTTCGATGCCCAACCGTTCGTAGAGCAGCTTCTTCTTGCCCTGGTCTTCCCGGCGGGTCTTCCGCGACGTGACTTCCACCACCAGGCTCGGAATCGTCTCCTCCCAGAGGAGGTAGTTCGGACGGTCCCATTTGGTGACGCCCTTCGCCAGCAGCACGTCCGGCGCGACGATGGCGGCCGGGTTGCCCCTCTCGTAGCAGAGGAAGAGGTTGCCCCCGACCCAGACGTCCGGCACGCCGGCATAGCGGAGCTCCAGCCCGCCGATGAGGTCGTTCATCACCTTCCGATGCAGGGTCGTCTCGGCCATAGGCTGGCCGTCGGAGGTGGGATACTCGATCTCTTGCTCGAGTGGAAGAGCGCCCATACCTGTCTACCTTTCCCCAACGGGTTGCGGGATCAAACCACGAAAGCCTGGTGCGCCGCAACTCCTCACACCTCCATGCTAACACGGCCCGCCGTCCCGCCTGAAGGGCCCTCGATAGAGACGGGACCGCTCGGTAATAGCCCAAGCGAGTTTGCTGAACCTGGTATGATCGACACGCCGCGAGCGCGAGGTACTCCTATTTCTCAGTCCCGCGGATGAAGCGAAGTACGCGCTCATTGACATTGCGACCGCCGACCACGAGATCGGCCCGGACGGCAGCCTCAAAGCGGCTCCTCGCCCGGCATCCGGAGGGTTGCACCAGTCCTTCATCTCGGGGTTTCTCAAAGGCCTTCGGAAAGGAGATTGCATGGTAACTACGAAGCTTGCATTCCTGTCGCTTCTCCTGGCTACGGTCTGTTCGGCCGAAGATTTTGACATCGTGACCAGGACCACTCTTCAGCGAGGAGTGGAGCAGATCCGTATCGACCGACCGAATCCAACCAAACGATCGGTCGATTACCCACAAATCACGTTTCAGCCTGACGACGGCGTGACCATCAGCGCGGGCGGTTGCGTGCAGTCCGGGGGACATGGGTCGACGTGGCACCGTTATGTGGATCCTTCTGGCGGAGATTCAGACAAGCTCTACCACGGGCTGATCACAATCCCGTTTGCGACAGGTGCGCTTGAACGCATCCAGAAATACCAGAATCGGCAGGTCCACGTGGCCCCGACCGCGCCGCCCGGAAACCTTCATTTGCAGTTGGGATTCGAGGACGACGATTATTCCGACAACGGATACGGCAGCCACGACGACGGACCCAATGACCAATGCAAGGGCGCCACTGGCGGTCCGTCTTGGGTCGTGCTGACGGTAGCTCACAAAAATGGATCAGGAACGGGAACCAGCGGCACGCGCGACTGGGATCTGAATCTCACGGCGTTCGACGACAATGGGATTCCGTTAAATCCGGACTGGCATCATCACTTCCCGAGCCCTGACACCTGCCGCTGGCCCTGGAACGACCCATCCAATCAGCCGGATTGCGTGAGCACGGGCCAGATCACGAACAAGGACGAACATTACACCTGCGAGCTGAGGTACCACTGGAGCGACCACGGGCTGGGCGGACATGCCAATTGGACGCCCGCCACTTATACGGGAAGCGTGACTTGGGATCTTCATTCCAACTCCGTCTACGACGACGACGATTACGCGGTGAACATCCAGACGCCGGGGGCCGCCATCGCGACGGCCGGGAGGAATGACGGCGTTCACGTGGAGTTCGATAGCGAGGACACCGTGGACGTGCTCACCGACGACTTCAAGCTGCCGCTATGGACGGCGTTCCACAAGGCGGTCGACGACGGGGACAGCCAGGCGCACAGTTTCCTCGACGGGAAGGATATTGTCGTCACCGGCCTGCTGGGCGTTGACTTCATCCATACTCCGGGCGCGGAGTCTCATCCAGCATGGGCGTTCGCGTGGCATGCCAACAGCGATTTCGCAGACGACACGTGGTCCTTTTTCGTGCGTGGCTGGGGCGACGAGGGCTATTGCAGCGGCGACCAGCACTACATCTCGTACCTTGGAAACCAATACACGTTCCGGTTCAAGTGGCCGGCCGGCGCTACGGCAGGAGTCGTCAAGAGCGGCACCACATTCCTCACCAATACCAACGCGGGTGCGGCCACGGTTTCGTTCGTGCCGAATGAAGCGGTGTTGCTGACATTCCACGATCTGCCAGATCCGACGGCGCAAGGGCTTGTCGCGGGCGAGTTGCACGTGAGTTGGACGGGCACGCCTTCGGCACGTTCCTCGATTGTCGGGACTCGGGCGAGGGCCGCAACAATCGCGACGACGCGGGCTTCCGGTACACACGCGCGCACGCCGGCAACCGCCGCGGAATCGTTTATCGAAGACGTGGTAGCGGGTCTCACGCCGGCGCAGCGGGCGATCTATTTGGCCAACGTGCCGAAAAAGACCCGTGCCGCGGTGAAACCGGTGGTCGCGCTACGCTGGCAAGTCGGTCCGCCGCCGGCCAGGTTCCGAGTCAATCAGCATCCACAGGTGCGCTCGGCTCCCGATGCGGCAGCGACGGCGTATAAGCACGCGCAAATCGAGGCGCTCAAGAAGGCAGGAGGCAAGGTTCCGGTTCCTCCGACGCGTCGCTGACCCGGAGGCCGGGGGCCCCGCCTCGGCGGGCCCCCGGTGGACTCCGCTCCGAACGGACGGCTAATTCACCGTCCCGTGAACCGCGAAGGTGAAGGGAGTGTGCGCCGTGTCGTTGCTCTGGATCGTCACCGTGCCGTTGAAGGTGCCGCGGGCGGCGGCTGTGAGGTTGACACGGAACATGCTGTTGCCTCCCGGCGGGATCGGCGTCGTGGGCGGCACCTGGCCCTGCGCGAAGCCCGTGCCACTCACCAGGCCCGTGGGGTTCGAGAGGATCAGGTCGGCGGTGCCGTCGTTGTAGATGAGGAAGGCGCGCGACACCGCGGTGCCGAGCGTCGTCGCGGGGAAGGTGAAGCTGCCGCCGTTCGGAATGTTGGTCCCGTCACCGGCGGTGACGCGGATCGTGGGGTTTCCGGCCGTCGACGTCACGGTGCCGGTCAAGTTGAGGGTAAAGGCCGGGAAATTCGGATCGTTGGTGTTGAACGTCACCGTGGCCGAGTAGCTGCCGGGGAAGTTGCTCAGCAGGCGGATACGGAAGGTCGTGCTCCCCGGACCGGCGACGGAGGCCGCCGGGCTCGCGAGGATCGAGTAGCCACCACCCGGATTGCTCAACGCGAAGTTGCTGATCGTGAGCGCCGCGTTGCCGCTGTTGCTGATGGTGAACAGCCGCGAGGTCGACACGCCCTGCGGCGTGCTGCCATAAGCGTAGGTCGATCCGTTGGGAACGACCGCGCCGCCCGGATCGGTCACCGTCATCGCGGGCCCCACGCCGGTCGCCTGCACGTTCAAATTGAAGGAGGGAAACTGCGGGTCCGAGGTGCCAAAAGAATATTGACTGTTGTAAGTGCCCGCGTTGAGCGCCTTGAACGTCACCGTGAAGTTGGCGCTGCTGCCCGCCGCGACGCTGAAGGGAAAGCCCGAGATCGTGAACGCGCTGCTGCCGGAGCTCAGGCCGGAGAGCGACAGCGTTGCATCACCATTGTTGGTGATCGTGAAAACCTTCGAGATGGGCGATCCCAACGGCGTCGATCCCATGTTGAGGGCCGGCGCGTTGTTGAAAATCTGGGTGCCGCCGGAGCTGACCACGAGGACGGGCGCCAGGGTGTGAGCAGTGATGGTGAAACTGAGCGGATTGTTCCCCGCGCCATTGTGGGCGAAGCTCACGGTGCAACTGTAGGTACCGCGGAAGGTCTGCTGAAACTTGATCGTGAAGCCGGCGCTCGAAGTCGCGGTCAAGGAGGAAGGCGGCGTCTGGGTAAAGGAAAAGCCAGGGCAACTGTTGAAGATCGTCGCCAGGTTGGTGAGGTTTAGCGTGGAGCTTCCGATGTTCTGGATACTGAAGTCCCGCGTGATGAACCCAGGCGAGGTGGCGGAACCGATGTCGAAGGCGTCGCCGGGGACCACCTTGGCGACCGGACTGGGAAAGTTGTATCGCACGGAAGGGATCGCCGCGGGCGAGGCGGCGATCGTGCCGGCGAGCGAAAGACCGACCGGGTTGTGCGAGGTGTCGTTACTGGTCACCGTAAGGTTACCGGTGAAGGTGCCCGCCAGCGAGCCGCTGAACCGGAGGATGATGACGTCGCTGGCCCCGGGTCCGAGGCTGGAGGGATAGTAGTCAACGGCAAAGACACCGGAGCCTCCGGAGAGAGTGACCGAGAGGGTAAGGGTTTGGTTGCCGATGTTTCGCACGCGCAGCGAGTTCTGCGTAGAGTTGCCTGCAAGCAGGGTGCCATAGTTGTACGAGCTGTTGTTAAACAGCGGTGTTCCGGCGTCGGTGGTCAGTTGGAGGACCGGACCCTGAGCCTGCGCGGCAACGGCGGCGAGGAACAGGACGAACACCGCGGCCAGGGTTCGATGGATGTATTGCATATTCTTTTCTCCCTTGTGTTCGGTAAAGATGAGTCTTTACCATGACCGTCCCAGTAAGCCTTAGAGCTGGGCAGTCTCAAGATGGTGTTGTTCGGGTCGATCCATTTCATCGGCTCTGTTTCGATAGCCGTTTCGCTCAGATGCTGAGAGTAGACCCCCACTCCGAGAACCACCATGAGGGGAGGATGAGGCGGCGATGAGGTTTGGGATGAGCCCGTTGAGCTCACAGCTCAGTCGGGCCCTCGGCAGGCGCCAGGATGGCTCGGCCCCCCCAACTCACGCGAACGGCTGGACTGCAACTTCTCCGAAGGCTTCAAAAGTGAGATACTCCCTCGGTAAGACAACCCTAAGGGAGAGTCTCCGATGTTGGAACGCCCCGGCGATGGGTTGGGTGTGTCTCCGCTGCTGCTGGCCGTGACCGTTGGCATGCTGGGGGAGGGCTCGGTCATCCGGCTCCACGCGGTGTCGGACCTGCTGATCGGGTTGGCCTGTTGCAGCATTCTGGCCGCGCTGGCCCTGCTGGCGCGCAGGCGCCGCGATCTCGCGTTCCGCGGCCTGTTCTGGATGTTCGCGGCCTCCATCCTTGCCTTGGGCGCCACACATTTTTTCAGCCTCGCGGCTCTATGGGCGCCGCTGTACCGGTTGGAGGGCCTGGTCAAGCTGGTGACCGCTCTGCTGTCGATCCTGGCCGCCGCCGCCCTTTGGCGCTCTCTGCCGCAGATCCTGGCGCTCCCCAGCCCCGAGCAGGTGCTCCGCGCCACCGAGGTCGCCTGGCAGGAGACGTTCGATAGCGCGGCGGTCGGCATTGCCCACACGGCGCCGGACGGACGCTGGCTGCGCTTCAACGACGCCTTGTGCCGGATCACCGGCTACTCGCGCGCGGAGCTCGAGGCGACCACCTTCCAGGCGATCACCCATCCCGATGACCTGACGCCGGGAATCGCCTTGACGGCGCAGCTCACTGCCGGCGAGATCCCGGCCTTCTCCCTCGAGAAGCGCTATCTCCGCAAAGACGGCACGATCGTCTGGGTCAATCTCACCGTCTCCCTCCATCGCATACGCCTGCCACGCGAAGAGTCCTACTTCATCGCCATGGTCCAGGACATTACGGCGAGGAAGAAGGCCGAGGAGGGGAGGCGCGAGGCCGAGGCGCTGTTCCGCACGTTGACCGAGGGGATGCCCAGCATGGCCTGGGTGAGGAGCCACGACGGCCCTTACGAGTATCTCAATCCGCAATGGCACGCCTATACCGGATGGACCGCGGAGGATCTCGCGGCGCGCGGCCACTTCGAGCTGATCCATCCGGAGGACCTCCCGACGATGATCGAGCTGCACCAGGCCTCGATCCTCAGCGGCGAGGGGCACTTCGTCGAGTTCCGCCACCGCCGGCACGACGGCGCCTGGCGTTGGACCGAGAGCCGCGTGGCGCCCGTCCGGGATGCTCAGGGAAACGTCCTGCGCTGGGTGGGCACGCTGACCGACGTTCACGACCAGCGGCAGGAGCGCGAGCGCCTGCTCGAAAACGAACGCGCGGCCCGCAACGAAGCCGAGGAGGCCAGCCGGCTCAAAGACGAGTTCCTGGCCATCGTCTCGCACGAGCTGCGGACGCCGTTGACCGTCATCCTCGGCTGGAGCCAGCTCCTGCTCGTCCCCAAGATCGCGGAGGAGGAGTTGCAGAGAGGATTGGAGACGATCCGCCGCAGCGCCCGCTCGCAGGCGCAGATCATCGACGACCTGCTCGACATGAGCCGGATCATCGCGGGCAAGATCCGGCTGAACGTCCAGACCGTCGACCTGCCCCAGATCCTGGAGAAGGCTCTCGATTCCGTGCGGCCCGCCGCCATGGCCAGCGGTGTGCGGATCGAAGCGATGATCCATCCTTCCCTCCCGCCGGCCCAGGGCGACTCCGGCCGCTTGCAGCAGATCCTCTGGAACCTCCTCAGCAACGCGATCCGGTTCACCCCCCAAGGCGGCAAGGTGCAGGTGGCGGCGAAGGGTGTGGGCTCGCATCTGGAGGTCACGGTCAGCGACACCGGCGAGGGGATCGATCCCGAGTTCCTGCCGCACATCTTCGATCGCTTCCGCCAGCAGGACGGCTCGACGACCCGCACACACGGCGGTCTCGGCCTCGGCCTTTCGATCGTGAAGAACCTGGTCGAGCTGCACGGCGGCGAGGTCCGCGCGTCGAGCGCCGGGCTGGGGAAAGGCTCGACGTTCATCTTTCAGCTTCCCCTCAGCACCGATCTGGCCGAGCCACCGGAGAGCCCGCGGGACGTCGACGCGGCCCTGTTCGAGGAGCCGGGAGACCTATCGCTCGAAGGCCTCAAAATCC
>Ga0134121_10000528_pt1 | contig 43060 bp, 54 predicted proteins | sample KB301_FD_96463 | JGI IMG/M metagenome (GOLD analysis project Ga0134121, IMG submission 96463) | Terrestrial soil microbial communities without Nitrogen fertilizer from Kellogg Biological Station, Michigan, USA - KB3-0-1 | ecosystem: Environmental > Terrestrial > Soil > Unclassified ...
CGCCGGGCTCGGGCCAGAAGAACTCCGACCACCAGGCGCTGCGCTCGAACATCTTCGAGCGCACCATGGAATCGCTCTACGAGAAAGGCGCGTGCGACCAGTTCCGCATGTGCGAGTGGGGCATCATGAAGCGCGCGGTCGAGTCGCACGAGAAGGGACATCGCCCGGCGAAGATCGTGGCGCTCGGCTCGGCGATGTCGACCTTCGCCATCGTCACCGATCCGAAGAGCGGCATCTACGAGCCCGAGCAGCTGAAAGACAAGCAGATCGGCGTGAGCCCCTACAACGGCTCGCATTTCACCACGCTCAAGCTGCTCGAGGGCTTCCTCAAGCGCGAGCAGATCAAGACCACCTTCGCCGGCACGATGCGCGAGCGCATCGAGGCGCTGAAAAAGGGCGACGTCGCCGCGATCAGCCTGATGGAGCCGTGGATCAGCGTCGCCGAGAAGCAGGGCCTGCGCGTGCTGATGGAATCGCACTCCACTCGCAGCGAAGCCGCGGGCGACGAGCTCGACGGGCCTACGCTGCACAAAATGTTCCTCGCCGAGGCGGAAGCCGCGCGCGCCATCGACAAGAACCCCGCGAAGTACGCGCACTACCTCGTCACCGAGGCGGGCGGCATGCTGGAGCTGAAGGACCTCAAGCTCGCGCGCATCCTGAACGCTCCGCCCGAGCCCTATACCCGGGAGCGCTTCCAGCATACATACGAGTGGACGCGCGACTGGGGCCTCGTGCCCGCCGGCGCCACCTACGAAAACACCGTAGACAACCGCGCCTGGCAGTGAGTAGGAAAATAGGGACAGTCCCTATTTTTCTGGCCGCGCTCGCCTTTGGGGCGAGTGCGCAGGAATTGCCGCTCGTCAAGGTCGTCGCCACCGGCGGCACCATCGCCAACACGCCCTCGGGCCGCCTGCACGCCGGCGAGGTCGCCGAGGCGATTCCGCAGCTCAGGAAGGTCGCGCGGCTCGACGTCGAGGAATTGATCCGCGTCGGCTCGAGCGCGATCAGCGTCGACAACTGGATCACCCTCTCCCACCGCATCACCGAAATCCTCGCCCGGCAGCCGGAGGTCAAAGGCATCGTCGTCACGCACGGCTCGAACACGGTCGAGGAAACCGCCTATTTCCTTTCGCTGACGGTGAAGACCGACAAGCCCATCGTCCTCACGGCTGCGCAGCGGCAATTCACGACGCTGAGCTCCGACAGCCCGAAGAACTTCCTGCAGGCGGTGCGCGTCGCCGCCGACGACCAGGCGCGGGGCAAGGGCGCCATGGTGGTAACCAACGATGTGATCAACGCGGCGCGCGACGTGAGCAAGAACATCAGCTACCGCCTCGAGACCTACTCGAGCCGCGACATCGGCGCGCTCGGTTTCGTCGACGAGGACCGCGTCACCTTCTATCGCGCGCCGACCCGGGCGACCGGCGGCTTCGATATCTCGCGCCTGCAGAAGCTGCCGCGCGTCGACATCATCTATAGCTACGCCGGCGCCGACGGCGCGCTGATCGATGCGGCTATCGCCGCCAAAGCCGATGGCATCGTCATCGCCGGCTTCCCGACGGGTTCGGGCACCCCGGCGCAGGACGAGGCGGTGAAGCGGCACATGTCGACGGGCGTACCGATCGTGATGACCAACCGCGGCTGGAGCGGCCGCGTCACCGAGACGGCGGCTCGCGCCGGCGAGAAACGGCCGCTCCTCTACGGCGACAACCTGACGCCGCAGAAGGCGCGCATCCTCCTGATGCTAGCGCTCACCCGGACACGCGACCCGGCCGAGCTGCAGAAGATCTTCGAGACCTACTGAGCTCGATCGAGCGCCTCAGGCTTTACTACGCGCGGCACGAGGGGCGCGTCACGGCGCTCTTCTTCGCCGGCGGCTTCATGTTCGACACGGTCGCGGTGGGACGCGTCGACTCGTGGCACATGGTCGTGCAGCAGCTCGTCTACCTCGCGATCGTCACGGCGGTGCTGACGCAGATGTTCTTCGTGCCGGACGAGCCGGCGCCCGAGGCGCTCCCCGGCATCAAGCGCTTCTACTACCGCCACCGCGTTGCGCTCCTGAGCTTCTTCCTCGGCACGCTGCTCAACGTCTACACCGTGTTCTTCTTCAAGAGCTCCTCGCTCCTCGTCTCGTTCTCGTTCATGGTGGTGCTGATCGCGCTCCTCGTCCTGAACGAGTTCGGCCCGTTCAAGCGGCTGGGCCTCGCCTTCAAGTTCATCCTCCTCAGCCTCTGCGGCCTGTCCTTCTGCGCCACCGTGGTCCCCGTGGTTTTCGGGCAGGTCGGCACCGGCATCTTCCTCGTGTCGATGGCGACGGGCTGCGTGCCGATGCTCGCGCTCGTGGCGGGCATCCGCCGCTGGACGCCGGAACGCTATCCCGCGGCGCGCCAGCAGATGCTGGTGCCCTTCGGCCTGGTGGTGATCCTCTTCCTCGGCGCGTATCTCGTGCGCGTGATTCCGCCCGTGCCGCTGTCGATTCCCTTCATCGGGGTCTATCACTCGGTCGAGCGGACGAAGAACGCCTACCGCCTGAGCCACGAGCGCCCGGCATGGGCCTTCTGGAGGAACGGCGACCAGAAATTCCGCGCCCAGCCCGGCGACCGCGTGTACGTGTTCTTCCGCGTCTTTTCCCCCGCGAACTTCGCCGACGAGGTGCAGATGCAATGGTTCCACCGCGAGGCGCAGGCCTGGGCGCCGCAGGACACCATCCGGATCCCGATCGTCGGCGGGCGCGCCGAGGGATTCCGCGGCTACGGCCTCAAGTCGAAATACCAGCCCGGCGAGTGGAAGGTGCAGATCGAGACGACCGACGGGCGCGAGATCGGGCGCGTCTACTTCGACGTCGAGCCGGTGCCTGCCTCAGCGCGCAGCTTCAGGGTCGACGTCCAGTAGGAACTGGAGCAGGCGTGCCGGCGCCGCCACCTCGGTCTGGGCTTCGGGCAGCACATCCCAGTATTGGGACTTCGGCAGGCATTCCTCGAGGTAGCGTGCAGCGGAGGTCGCATGCGATTCATCGCGCCCCGGCACGATGATCGCCGGGATGTCGAGCTTGAAGAGGCGCTCGGGATCGGCGCCCGGGGAAGTGTCCCGGTCGAAGAGCCCGCGGTACATGCGCTCGACGAGGCTGCGATAGTTGTCCGGTTCCTGCCCGGCATAACTGCTGGCAAACGCGCGATCGTTCTTGAGCGGCGAGGCCCACGGACCGCCGCGCGGGTCGGCATTGAACGCCTTGCCCTCTTTCTGCACATGAGCTGCGACGCCGCCCAATCCGGCTTCCTTGGCAAAGGCGAGGTGCGTGGTGAAGCGCTCGTGCGCCTTGATGCGGTACTTCGCGCCGCCGACCGGCCACCAGAGGAGCATCGATAGCGCCGCCGCGGGATACGCGACGGCGAACGCCATCACGCACGAGCAGCCCATGCAACCGCCCATGACATGGGCACGCTCGATCTTGAGGTGCTCGAGCAGGAGCTTCCCCTGCCGCGCGTAGTGCGCCCAGGTGATGAGCTCGACGCGACCGGCGGACTGCCTGCACTCGCGGCGGTCGAAGACGATGCATTTGTACTTCCTCGGCAGGTGCTCGAGCAGCTTGACGCGCGCGTAGACGCCCTGCGTGCTCCACTTCTCGATCGTCGCGTCGAAGCCCCCCGGTGCGTACATCAGGATCGGCGGCCCGTCGCCCAGCACCTGGTAGCGCGTGCGCAGCCCGTCGATCAGCGCTTCAGCCACGCTGGCCCCTGATCTGCCGCCCGGCGCGCACGTCCTCGGCATATGCGGCGAGCGCTGCCTGCGCGATGCTCGCGACATGGGCGTAGGTCTCGGCGTTCGAATCGAGCCAGCTCATGCCGTAGCCGATCGCGGCGTGCGCCATGCGCACGCGCCCGTCGAGCCATGGGCCCCCGCCCAGGCCGCCGATCACCGGAATCTTCACCGCTTTCACCACGGCGGCGCCCGCCTCGGGCCCCGAATGACGGAAGTCGAGCAGGGCGGCGCCCGCCTCTTCCAGGCGCTTCGCTTCCTCGACCAGTTCGGTGAGCGGGCGCTGCCCGTGGAACTCCGCGAACACTGCGACACCGCTCTTCGCCAGCTGGCGCACCACGTCGGCCGAGGCGTGCACCTTGATCATGTCGGCGCCGCCTTCCTTCACCAGGCGCTGCGCGGCGGACATCGGTTCGGCCGACGCCGGCGCGTCGCAGCTCACGATGGCGCGCTTCGCGCCGCGGCGCACTGCCTTGCAGACGACCAGCATCTCGTCGAGCGTCACCTCGTTCTCCGTCGCCTGGCCCCACAGGTTCTTCCCTACGGAATCGCCCACCGACAGCATGTCGACGCCGGCGCGCTCGGCGAGCTGCGCCATCGGCGTATCCCAAGCCACCACGGCGACGATCTTGCGGCCCCGGCGTTTCATATCCGCGAGAGCCGGGATGGTGATCCGGTCCATGGTCAGACAGTACACTAAGCGCCCGATGATCATCGACATCCACGGCCACTACACGACCGAGCCGCAGAAGCTCCTGTCGTTCCGCGACAAGCAGCTCGCCGGACTCGCCGACCCGATGCGCAAACCCGCCACCAGCGAGCTCGGCATCACCGATGACGAGCTCGTGCAAAGCGTGCAGCCGCAGCTCAAGCTGCAGAAAGAGCGCGGCTCCGATCTCACGATCTTCTCGCCGCGCGCCGCCGGCATGGCGCACCACGTCGGCACGGAAGCGACCGGCATCGAGTGGTCGCGCATGTCGAACGATCTCATCCACCGCATCTGCAACCTGCTGCCGCGCAACTTCGCGCCGGTGGGGCAGCTGCCGCAGCATCCGGGCATGCCGCCGAAGAACTGCATTGCGGAGCTGGAGCGGCTGGCGGGTCTCGGCTTCATAGGCGTAAACCTGAACCCGGATCCGGCCGGCGGCTACTGGACAGATCCGCCGCTCACCGACAAGTGGTGGTATCCCCTCTACGAGAAGCTCGCCGAGCTCGAGATGACGGCGATGATCCACGTCACCTCGTCGTGCAACCCGGTGTTTCACTACACCGGTGCGCATTACATCAACGGCGACACCACGGCGTTCATGCAGCTCATCCAGGGAAATCTCTTCAAGGATTTCCCGGCGCTGAAATTCGTGATCCCGCACGGCGGCGGCGCAGTGCCGTTCCACTGGGGGCGCTATCGCGGGCTCGCGCAGGAGATGAAGAAACCGCTGCTCAAGGACCACCTGCTGAAGAACGTGTTCTTCGACACCTGCGTCTATCACCAGCCCGGCATCGACTGCATGGCGAAGGTGATCCCGGTCGACAACATCCTCTTCGCCTCCGAGATGCTCGGGGCGGTGAAGGGCGTCGATCCCGAGACGGGGCACAACTACGACGATACCAAGCGCTACATCGACAAGCTCGACATGAGCGCGGCGGACAAGCAGAAGATCTTCGAAGGCAACGCGCGCCGCGTGTACCCGCGGCTCGACAAACGACTGGGGAAGAACGCATGAGCGCATCGATGCGCATTCTCGACATCCCGAAGCGGCCCGACCCGAGGCTCGTCGCCGAGCTCGCCAAGATGGTGACGCCGCATCTCTCCGACAGCATGGAGCGCCTGTACGCCGGCGGTCCGCAGCTCAGGCCCATGCACAAGGGCGGCAAGCTCGCGGGGCCGGCCTATACGGTGAAGACGACGCCGGGCGACAACCTGCTCGTGCACAAGGCGCTCGACGCCGCGCAGAAGGGCGACGTCATCGTCGTGGACGCGGGCGGGGTGTGCGAGAACGCGATCATCGGCGAGCTGATGATGTCGCGCGCCCGCCAGCGCGGCGTTGCCGGCATCGTGATCTGGGGCGCGATCCGCGATTCGGCGGAAATCGCGGCCGGCACCTATCCGGTCTATGCGGCCGGCGTCACGCACCGCGGGCCTTATAAGAACGGCCCGGGCGAGATCAACGTGCCGATCAACATGGCCGGCATGGCGGTGAATCCCGGCGACATCATCGTCGGCGACGCCGATGGCCTCGTCGCCATCCCGCAGGAGCAGGCCGAGCGGATCCTGAAATCCGCGCAGGGCATCCTCGCCAAGGAGACGGCGATGATGAAGGACATCGAGGCCGGCAGTGTCGACCGCAGCTGGGTCGACAAGTCGCTCAAGGAGAAAGGCTACCAATTCGGGTGAAGCACGCCGCCGCCCTCATCGCCGCCCTCCTCGCCGGCTGCGCGTCGGCCACCGACGTGCATCGCAGCGTGGTGCCCGGCATGGCGAGCGGCGAAGTCGCCGCGCGCGCCGGCAAGCCGACCGCCTTGGGCAAGCTCGCCGACGGCAGCGCATACTGGGACTACTCGCGCCAGCCCTTCTACACCGACCGCGTGAGCTTCGGCGGCGATGACCGCGTGCGAGAAGTGCGCAATATCCTCACCGAGGACAACTTCGAGAACCTGCTTCCCGGCATGACGCCGGCAGACGTCGTCGCGACCGTCGGGCCGGCGTTCATCTTCAACAAATATGCCGACGGCACCACGGTGTGGACCTACCGCTACAACGACGGCGTCTACAAGCTGCTCCACGCGACCTTCGATCCGTCGGGCCGGCTGCTGCGCTACCAGACCGAATGGAATCCCGAAATCTATTCGAAGGGCGGCGGCCGCAAATAGCTCGTTCGCGGCTGCTGTCTAGTCTTTCTTCGCCCCCGACGCGCGCACGGTCGGTCCCCAGCGGCGCAGCTCGTCGGTCACGAAAGCGGTGAATTCCCTCGCATCGAGCCGGTTGGGCGCTATGCCTTCGTGCCGCAGCTTCTCGCGTACGTCGGAAAGCTCGAGCGCGCGGCGCACTTCTGCGTTCAGAGTATCGACGAGCTCCTGCGGCAGACCGGCCGGACCCGAGAGCGAGAACCAGACCGTGCCAATGATGTTGGGGTACCCCTGCTCGGCGAACGTGGGGATGTCCGGATAGTCGGGAAGGCGCTGGGCAGAGCTCAGGGCGAGCGCACGGGCGCGCCCCGCCTTGATCTGGCCCGACGCGGTGCTGAGCGTCGTCGACACGGCGGTGATCTGGCCGCCCATGAGGTCGGTCACCGCGGCGGCCGCGCCCTTATAGGGAACGTGCAGCACGTCGATGCCCGCCTCGCGCTTGAAGAGCTCCGCGACGAGCTGCCCTTGCGTACCCGGTCCGGGCGAGCCGTAGGTCAGGGCACCGGGCTTGTCCTTTGCGAGCTGCACGAACTCCTTCAGCGTCTTCGCCGGGATCGACGGATTGACCGCGAAAACCGCGGGCGGTCCGCCGAAGAGTGCGATGTGCGTGAAGTCCTTGAGGGGATCGTACGGCGCGCCGCCGGGCAGGAGCGGCGCGATCACGTGCGACGCGATACCCGAGACGACGAGCGTGTAGCCGTCGGGCGGCGATTTCGCCACGAGCTCCGAGCCGACCACGCCGCCGGCGCCGCCCTTGTTCTCGATGACGAAGCTCTCCTTCAGCTGCTCGGAGAGCTTGCCCGCCACGAGGCGGCCGAGCGTGTCGGCGGTGCCGCCAGGGCCGAAGGGCACGATGATCTTCACGGGACGCGCCGGATACGGCTGTGCGGCGGCAGCGAAACTGAAAGCGAAAGCGATGAGCGCGAGGAAACGGGTCATGCGTCGATTCTATAATTTCCCGCATGACGCATGACTGCATCGACGTCCACACGCATATCGTCCCGGAGAATTTTCCGGCCTACAAGGGCAAGGGGCGCGACGTGCCGTGGCCGTCGATGGCGCCGGCGCACGCGTGCCACCGGCACGTCATGATTTCCGGCAAGGTCTATCGCACGGTCGCCGACGGCAGCTGGAGCGTGCCGCGGCGCATCGAGGACATGGGCGCGATGCGCATCACCCGCCAGGCGATCTCGCCGATGCCCGAGCTCCTCTCCTACTGGCTGCCGCTCGAGGACGCAAGAGTGATGTGCCGGTATCTCAACGACCAGATCGCCCATATGGTCGGCGAAGCGCCCGCGCGCTTCATCGGCCTCGGCGCCGTGCCGCTGCAGGACGTCGATGCAGCGATCCGCGAGCTCGAGTACTGCAAGACGCTCAAATTCGCCGGCATCGAGATCGCGAGCCACGTGAATGGCACCTCGATCGGCGACGCGAGGTTCGAGCCGTTCTTCGCCGCGGCCGAGAAGATGGGCGCCGCAGTCTTCGTGCATGCGTTGCGGCCGGCGGGCCAGGATCGCATCGTCGGCGCCTTTCCCGAGCAGGCCGTTTGCTTCCCCGGCGACATCGGCCTCGCCTGCGCGTCGATGATCACCGGCGGCATCGCCTCGCGGCATCCGCAGCTCCGCATCGCCTTCAGCCATGGCGGCGGCGTCATGTCGATCCTTCTCGCGCGCCTGGTGCACGCCTGGAACATGTTCCCCAAGGCCAAGGAGTCGCTCAGCGAGTCGCCCGCGGTGACCGCGAGGCGCTTCTACTACGACGAGCTCGTCTTCGAGCCGCGGGCGGTGCAGTATCTCGTCGACATCTACGGCGCGAGCCAGATTGTCATCGGCACCGACTACCCGTTCGCGCTCGGCGACATGCACCCGGTGAAGACGCTCGAGCTCGCCGGCATCCACGGCGAAACGCTGGTTGCGCTCAGTTCAACGAACGCAAAACGCTTTTTGGGTCTTTGACGAGAAGCGGCAGGAGCTCGCTGATCGATCCGGGCAGCACCGCGTCCGCCTCGCTGTCGAACGGCGTGGGCTGCGCGTTCATGATCACCGTCTTTGCGCCGGCCGCGCGCGCCAGATCGAAGGCCCCGGCGATCGGATAGACCTGCAAGCTCGTGCCGAGCGCGAAAAAGAGGTCGGCTTCCGCGGCCACGCGCAGCGCGCGGTCGATCACTTCGGGCACGAGCTGCTGGCCGAACGAGATCGTGTCGCTCTTGAGGATCCCGCCGCAGTCGCGGCACCTGGGATCATCTTCGCCCGCGCGCACGCGCTCGAGCACCCGCTGCATCGCTCCGCGCATGCCGCAGCCCCAGCACATGAAGCGGCGCATGCTGCCGTGCACTTCGATCACCAGCTCGGCCGAGTTACCCGCGAGCTGGTGCAGCTCGTCGATGTTCTGCGTGATGAGCGCGTGGAGCTTGCGCTGGCGCTCGAGCTCGACCAGCGCCAGATGCCCCGGATTGGGTTTCGCGCGCCACGCCGGGCTCGACAGCCGGTTCTGCCAGGAGGCCTTGCGCACCTCGGGATCGGCGAGGTAGTAGTGGATGTTCGACATCTTCTCGGCGACCGGATTCTTGGTCCACACGCCTTGCGGACCGCGGAAATCGGGAATCCCCGAGTCGGTGGAAATGCCCGCGCCGGTGAGCACCACGATGCGCCGTGCCTCGCTCACCCAGGTTTTAACGTCCTCCAGCAAACTGCTAGGGCATCTGGATCTTGCCGCCGCTGCCGACCGGCGGCAGCGGGCCCTGTGGCACGACGATCTGCGAGGCGGCCTGGCGGCGCATCTCCTGCAGCTCCTTCACCGTGCGCTCGATCGCTTCGCGCGCGAGCTGGCCGAACTTCTCGGCCGCTTCCTCGAGCGAGCCGGCGCCGATCTCGAAGCCGATCGGCAGCGCACCAGCGGGCGTCAGCACCTGCGTCTCGCCGACGTAGAGTACGGCGCGCGCCTGATCGCGGGCGCCGTCCTTGTTCACAGGCGTCATGCGACGAATGGTCCCCACGCGCCGGTCGGTGAAGACCTCTTCCAGGTACAGTGCGTTGGGATCGACCTTGATCTCGTTGGCGGGTTCGGGTTTGGTAGCCATGTCAGTAGGTATATGGAGTCGGCGATACGAGCTGCCAAGGGCCCGGACAGCTCGGTGCATACGGGTAATAGGCGCCGGCCTGCGGGCAGTAGTACCAATACGCGACCGGTGGCGGGGGCGGCGGAGCGTAATAGACCGGCGGTGGATAGTAGTAGCCGGGCCAGTAGCCGAGGCCGACGAATGCGGCGCCCACGACGACCGTTCCATGCACATGCGAGGGGAAATGCCCAGGGTGAACGTGCGCCGGCTGCGGGCCGCCCGTGCGCGGGGCGGCATGAGCGGCAACGCGGCCGCCCGAGGCATGTGCGGCGAGCGACATGAATGCAAGCAGAAGAATCGCGAGCCTCATGGACCAAGCATAGCACCGCAATATTTGTGCGTATCATCGCGCCGCATGACGTGGTCGATCATCGCCCGCGACGGCGCGAGCGGCGCATTCGGCGTTGCCGTCGCGACTCGGTTTTTTGCCGCGGGTGCGCTCTGCCCCCATGCGGAGAGCGGCGTCGGCGCGCTTTCCACCCAGGCGCTCGTCAACCCGCACTATGGCCAGCACGGACTCGACCTGCTTCGCGCCGGTGTGCCGGCGCCCGAGGTGGTGCAGCGCGTGATCGCGCCGGACGCAGGCCGCGAGCAGCGCCAGTTGCACGTCATCGACGCCGCGGGCCGCATCGGCCAGCACACCGGCGCGCAATGCATCGAATGGTGCGGCGCGCTCGTCGGCGACGGCTACTCGGTCGCCGGCAACATGCTCGCGAACGAGCACGTGATCCGCGAGACGGCGCGCGCCTATGAATCGTCGCGCCGCCCCTTTGCGGAAAGGCTGATCGCGGCTCTCGAAGCCGGGGAAGCCGCCGGCGGCGACAAGCGCGGCAGACAATCCGCGGCGCTCCTCATCCATTCCACCGAGGCCTATCCCGAGCTCGACCTGCGCGTCGACGACCATGCCGAGCCTCTCGTCGAGCTGCGGCGCCTCTACGACAAGGCGCACGAGCGCTTCATCGCGTTCATGCGCTGCGCGCCGAGCGCCGAACGCCCGTGGGGCGAGCTCGACCGCGCGCGCATCGAGGAAGCGATTGCCCGCTACAAGCGCCCTGCTTGAGGTGACTGGGCTGCGCACCTCGTTCCAGACGGAACGAGGTGAGGTGCGCGCGGTCGACGGAGTCGACTTTCGCCTCGAGCGCGGCCGCACGCTCGGCATCGTCGGCGAGTCGGGCTGCGGCAAGAGCGTCACCGCGCTCTCCATCATGGGCCTCGTGCCGGCGCCGGGCCGGATCGCCGATGGCGCGGTGCGCTTCGACGGCGTCGACCTCCTGAAGCTGACGGCAGCAAAGCTGCGCGACCTGCGCGGCGACCAGCTGTCGATGATTTTCCAGGAGCCGATGAGCTCGCTCAACCCGGCATTCCCGGTCGGCGACCAGATCGCGGAAGCGCTGATCCGCCATCGCCACCTCGGCCGGCGCGCAGCCGACGCCCAGGCAATAGAAATGTTGCGCCGGGTGCGCATCCCCTCGCCGCAGACGCGAGCGCGCGACTACCCGCACCAGCTCTCGGGCGGCATGCGCCAGCGCGTGATGATCGCCATGGCGCTCGCCTGCAAGCCGAAGCTCCTGATCGCCGACGAGCCGACCACGGCCCTCGACGTCACGATCCAGGCGCAGATCCTCGAGCTCATGCGCGCTCTGCGCGCCGAGCTCGGCGCGGCGATCATCCTCATCACGCACGATCTCGGCGTGATCGCCGAGCTCGCCGACGACGTGATCGTGATGTACGCCGGCCAGGTGATCGAGCGCTGCTCGGTCGAGCGGCTCTTCGCCGAGCCGCAGCATCCCTACACCATCGGCCTCCTCGGCTCGATCCCGCGCCTGCACCTCGAGCGCAAGCGCCTCGACGCCATCGAGGGCTTCGTGCCCGACCTGGCCGCGCTGCCTTCCGGCTGCCGCTTCCATCCGCGCTGTCCGTTCGCCGTCGACCAATGCCGCCGGGAGCTGCCCCCGCTCCTCGAGGTCGGCAAGGACCACCAGGCCGCGTGCTGGCTCGCGCCGTTATGAGCGAGCCGCTGCTCCGCGCCGAGCGGCTGGTCAAGCACTTTCCCGTGCGCCGGGGCCTGTTCGGCCGGGCGAGCGGCGCGGTACAGGCCGTCGATGGCATCAGCTTCGAGCTCTATCCGGGCGAGACGCTCGCGCTGGTCGGGGAGTCGGGCTGCGGCAAGTCGACGGCGGGCAAGCTGCTGCTGCGGCTGATCGAGCCGACGGCGGGCGCCGTCTACTTCGAGGGCAGGAACCTGGCGACCCTGGGCGAGCGCGAGATGCGTTCGCTGCGAAGCGAGATGCAGGTGATCTTCCAGGACCCGTACGGCTCGCTCAACCCGCGAATGACGGTGGGCGACATGCTCGGCGAGGCGCTGCACCTGCACGGGCTGCACGCCGGACGCGAGCGTCAGCGCGTGACCGACCTCCTCGGCCTCGTCGGCCTCGCGCCCGAGCACGCCTCGCGCTATCCGCACGAGTTCTCCGGCGGCCAGCGCCAGCGCATCGGCATCGCCCGGGCGCTCGCCGTCGAGCCCCGGCTCATCGTCTGCGACGAGCCGGTCTCGGCGCTCGACGTCTCGGTGCAGGCGCAGGTGATCAACCTGCTGCAAGACCTGCAACGGCAGTTCGGCCTCGCCTACCTCTTCATCGCGCACGACCTCGCCGTGGTAAAGCACATCGCCACGCGCGTCGCGGTGATGTATCTCGGCAAGATCGTCGAGTTCGCCGACAAGCGCGCCCTCTTCGCCGAGCCGCGCCATCCTTATACCCGCGCGCTCCTCTCGGCGATCCCGATTCCCGATCCGGTCGCGGTGAAGAAGCGGATCATCCTGCAGGGCGACGTGCCGAGCCCGCTCGATCCCCCGTCGGGCTGCCGCTTCCGCACGCGCTGCCCCTGGGCGCGCGAGCGCTGCGCAGCCGAGGAGCCGCCCCTCGTCTCGGGCGTCGCCTGCCACTTCTCGCGCGAGATCGAACCCTTCGTCCCGCCCTCGCGCTTGACGACGGTCAATGAGAGACTCGCGCGGCTTCAGGCAGCGTTCCAACCCAGAGGAGGTCCAGCATGAGATGGCTCGCGCTCGGTTTCGCACTCGTTAGCTCATTCGCATCGGCGCAGACCCTGCGCATCGGCCTTGCCGAGGACCCGGACATCCTCGATCCGACCATGGCGCGCACGTTCGTCGGCCGGATCGTGTTCGCCGGCCTGTGCGACAAGCTGCTCGATCTCGACGAGAAGCTGAACGTCGTGCCGCAGCTCGCCACCGGCTATGAATGGTCGAGCGACAACAAGACCCTCACGCTGAAGCTCAGGAGCGGCGTCACCTTCCACGACGGCGAGAAGTTCGACGCGCAGGCGGTGAAGTACAACCTCGAGCGCCACAAGAACATGCCGGGCTCGAGCCGCCGCGGCGAGCTCGCCGTGGTATCGAGCGTCGAGGCGGCGGATGCGTCGACCGTGCGCATCCACCTCTCGGCGCCGTTCGCGCCCCTCCTCACGGTGCTCACCGACCGCGCCGGCATGATGGTCTCGCCGAAGGCCGCGCAGGCCGCGGGCGACAAGTTCGGCGCGAAGCCCGTCTGCTCGGGTCCCTTCCGCTTCGTCGAGCGGGTCGCCCAGGACCGGATCGTCCTCGAGCGCTTCGCCAATTACTGGAACAAGGGCGAGATTCACTTCGAGCGCATCGTCTACCTGCCGATCGTCGATTCGACGGTGCGCCTCGCGAACTTGCGCTCCAGGCAGCTCGACTTCATCGAGCGCCTCGCGCCGAACGACGTGGCGAACCTGAAGAGCGACACCCGCTATCGCGTCGCGCGAATCGTCGAGATCGGCTACCAGGGCATCACCATCAACACCGGCAAGAGCGAGATGGCGCAGAAGAATCCGCTCGGCAGGGACGCCCGCGTGCGCGAGGCGTTCGAGCTCTCGCTCGACCGCAACGCGATCGTGCAGGTCGCGATGGAGGGAGAGGCGCAGCCGGGCAACCAGTGGGTGGCGCCGAGCAACCGCTACTACGCCAAGAGCTCGCCGATGCCGAAGCGCGACGTCGAGCGCGCGAAGCAGCTCCTGAAGGAAGCCGGCGTGACGAACCCGAGCTTCACGCTGATGACGCCGACCACCTCCGACGCGCAGCGCCTTGCGCAGGTCGTGCAGGCGATGGCGAAGGAAGCCGGCTTCGACATCAAGATCCAGGCGACGGAGTTCTCGACCTCGCTCAACCTCGCCGACAAGGGGCAGTTCGAGGCCTATGTGCTCGCCTGGAGCGGGCGCGCCGACCCCGATGGCAACCTACAGACCTTCATCGCCTGCAAGGGGCCGCTCAATACGTCCGGGTATTGCGTCCCGGCGGTCGACGAAGCCATCGAGAAGGCGCGCACCACGCTCGACCCCGCAGCGCGCGCCAAGGACTACGAGACCGTCGCGGCCCACGTCACGAAGGACCGGCCGATCGTCTACCTCTACCACCGCAACTGGCTCTGGGCGCACAGCGCGCGGTTGACGGGGTTGCGCACGGTGCCCGACGGCATGGTGCGCGTGCAGGGCCTGCAGATGAAATGAGATGCTGAACTACCTGCTGCAGCGGCTGGCGACGATCGTTCCGACGCTTTTTTTCGTCTCGATCCTCATCTTCGGGCTGCAGCAGCTCCTCCCCGGCGACCCGGCCATCGCCCTCGCCGGCGAGGAGCGCGACCCCGAAGTCGTTGCCTTCCTGCGCGCCAAGTTTCATCTCGACGAGCCGCTGCCGGTTCGCTACTGGTACTGGGCGAAGGGCGTGCTGCACGGCGACCTCGGCGATTCGGTGCGCATCCAGAGGCCGGTCACCGAGCTGATCGTCGAGAAGCTGCCGGTGACGCTGCAGCTCGCCGCCATGGCGATCGTGATCGCCCTCGTCATAGGGATAACGGCCGGCATCCTGAGCGCGGTGAAGAAAGACACGTGGTGGGACTACGGCGCCAACATCTTCGCGCTCTGGGGCCTCTCCACGCCGAACTTCTGGCTCGGCATCCTCCTCATCCTGCTCTTCGCGGTGAAGCTCGGTTGGCTGCCAGCCTCCGGCTATGTCAGCCCGTTCGAGGACCTGAAGAGCAACCTCGCCGCGATGATCATGCCGGCATTCGTCCTTGGCAACGCGTTCGCCGCCGTGCTCATGCGCCACACGCGCAGCGCCATGCTGCAGGTGCTGTCGTCCGACTATGTGCGCACGGCGCGCGCCAAGGGCCTCGACGAGCGTGTCGTCGTCCTCAAGCACGCGCTGCGCAACGCGCTCGTCCCGGTGATCACGCTCGGCGCGCTGGGGCTCGGCGAGCTCCTCGGCGGCGCGGTGCTCACCGAGCAGGTGTTCAGCATTCCCGGCTTCGGCAAGCTGATCGTCGACGCGGTGTTCAACCGCGACTATTCGGTGGTGCAGGGCGTGGTGCTTTTCACCGCGAGCGCGTACATCACGCTCAACTTGCTAGCCGACCTCGCCTATTTCCTGGTCAACCCACGGCTCAGGCACTGATGGCCGCCGTCGTCTTCGAGCAGCTCGAACTCACGCCGCGCCGCCGCGCATGGCGGCGGCTCGCCCGCCGCGGCGGCGCCATGTTCGGCCTGGGCGTGGTGCTCTTCTTCATCATCGTGGCGCTGCTCGCGCCATGGCTCGCGCCCTACGATCCGGTGGCGACGAGCTGGGGCTCGGTGCGCGCGGCGCCGTCGCCTGCCCACCTCTTTGGCGCCGACGAGCTCGGCCGTGACGTGCTGTCGCGCGTCATCTGGGGCGCGCGCGCCTCGATCCTCGCCGGCGTCGTCTCGGTGTCGATCTCGCTAGCCTTCGGCGTGCCGATCGGCATGCTCGCCGGCTACCTCGGCCGCTGGGCCGACGCCCTCATCTCGCGCATCACCGACGCGATGCTCGCCTGCCCGTTCCTGATCCTCGCCATCGCGCTCGCCGCCTTCCTCGGCCCGAGCCTCACCAACGCGATGATCGCGATCGGCATCTCGGCGACGCCGATCTTCATCCGCCTGACGCGCGCCCAGGTCCTTTCGGCCAAGGCCGAGGACTACGTCGAGGCCGCGCGCGCGCTCGGCAACCCGCATTGGCGCATCGCGCTGCGCCACATCTTCCCGAACATCGTGGCCCCGCTGATCGTCCAGGCGACGCTCGCCGTCGCCGCCGCGGTGATCGCGGAGGCGAGCCTGTCGTTCCTGGGCCTCGGCCAGCAGCCCCCAGCGCCAAGCTGGGGCAGCATGCTCAACACCGCGCGCAACTACGTCGACCAGGCGCCGTGGATGGCGATCTGGCCGGGACTGTCGATTTTCCTGCTGGTCCTGTCGTTCAACCTGCTCGGCGACGGCCTGCGCGACGCGCTCGACCCTCGCCATAAGTAGGCCGAAACAAGGCGCATAATGCGCACACGTTCAGTCGGGAGGGAGCCATGAAATCTTTCGTTGCACTTGCGATCAGCGCCGCGCTCGCCGGCTGCGGCGTGGAGACTGCCACCACCGCCGCCACTGCCGCCGCGATCAAGAAGCAGGAGCTCGAGCAGGGCCAGAAGACCATGCAGCAGATGCAGGAGAAGATCAACGCGCAGATGCAGCAGGTGCAGCAGCGCACCGCCGCCGAGTCGGACAAGTAGCGCCGGCCCGGCTGCTCAGCTGACGAAGCGGCCGGCCTGGTAGTCGTTGAACGCCTGGACGACCTCCTCGCGGGTCGTCATGACGAAGGGGCCGTAGGCGAAGATCGGCTCGTCGATCGGCTGGCCGGCGAATAACAGCCCGCGGAAATCGCCGGTTGCGGCAATGGCGATCTCATCGCCCGTGCCGGGCTCGAACCAGGCGACCTCACCCTCCTTCGCCTCGCCGCCGCCGATCGCGGCGCTGCCGGCGAGCACGTAAACGAACGCGCGATCGCCCGGCGCGATTTCCTGGGCGAGCCGCGCGCCGCCCGCCAGGCGAATGTCGAGGAGGCTCATCGGGTAGTCGCTGCCGTGCGCGTGCGACACGTCGCCCGAGCGCCCCGCAAAGACGCGCACCTCGCCGCCCTGGATTTTCCGCACGGCAACGTCCGCCAGCCGCTGGTCCTGGTAGCGCGCGGGGATCATCTTCATCGCCTGCGGCAGGTTGAGCCAGAGCTGCAGCGTATGCGCGGTCTCGCCCGCGTGCGGCATTTCGCTGTGCAGCACGCCGCGTCCCGCGGTCATCCACTGCACGTCGCCCGCGCGCAGCACGCCGTGCGCGCCGGTGTGGTCGCGATGCTCGAGCGCGCCTTCGAGCACGATCGTCACGGTCTGCATGCCGCGATGCGGATGCGTCTCGAAGCCGCCCGGGGCGCGGAACCAGTCCTCGGAAAGGAAGAGGAACGGCGAGGTGCGCTCCCAGCCTTCCTCGCCGATGACGCGCTGCTTCTTCTGCACCTGGCTGGTCGCGCCGAGCGGGATGACGCGGCTTAGGCGGGCGAGCGGCCTTTCCATGATTCCCGGATGAGATCGGAAGCCATCAGTTCGGGCTCGATGCCCTCGGCTTCCGCGGCGGCGTAGTTGAGCTCGATCTTGACGCCGTTGGGGTCGAAGAGAAACAGCTGGAAGAGCGCCTGGCCATTGGCCCGGCGTTGGGTGAACGGGACCTGCTCGCGCCTGAGGTGCTCGAGCATGCTGCGCAGCCCCGTCGCGCGGAACGCGATGTGATCGAGCGCGCCGGTGCCCTCCTCGGACTTCTGCGAGAGGCGGCCGAGATACTTCCTCTGGATCTCGCCCGCGTTCTTCGCGCTCGGTCCGATGTGCACGATGTCGACGCCGTTCACGTACATCCAGTGCACCGGGAAACCGAAGTCGGGATGCGGCCCGGCCTGCATGCCGAGCACGCGCGCGTACCAGTCGCGCGTTCCATCCACGTCGTCGGCCGCGACCAGGAAGTGCTCTAGGTGCGTGAGAGGCATGCACTAATATATACCCATGTTCATAGCGGACGCGAAGCGCCTCACCTCCGCCGGCGCGAAGAAGATCATGGCGACCGCGATCGGCAAGGCGCAGGAGGCCGGCGTCGCCGTATCGGTGGCGATCGTCGACGCGGGCGGACACATCCTGCTCGTCGAGCGCATGGAAGGCGGCCGCTTCCACACCGTGCATTCGGCGAGCACCAAGGCGGTGTGCGCCGCCTCGAACCGCCGCCAGACCGGGTCCAAGGGCGCGCAGGGCCAGGCGCTCGATGTCGCGCACGCTCTCGGCCTCGCGCTCGCCGCGGGACCCGAGCGCTGGACAGCGATGGAAGGCGGCTGCCCGATCATGGCCGGGACCGAATGCATCGGCGCGGTCGGCGTCGCGGGCGGCGACTGGGCGTTCGACGAGCGCGTCGCGAAGGAAGCCGCAGAGTCGATCAAGTGAGATTCATTACGTGAAGGTCGGCTGCGTCGGCATGGGCTGGTGGTCCGACGTGCTCGCCGATGCCATCAAGCGCTCCGGCAAGCTGACGATTGCCGCGTGCTACAGCCGTTCCGAAGACAAGCGCCGGAAATTCGCGAGCAAGTACGGCTGTCGCGCCGCGCCAACCTATGAAGAGATCCTGAACGATCGCTCGATCGAGGCGATCATCAATACGACGCCCAACCCGGTGCATCTCGAGACCACGGCGGCCGCCGCCAAGGCGGGGAAGCACGTGTTTCTCGACAAGCCGATCGCCAACACCATCGAGGACGCGCGCGCGCTGACGCAGGCGTGTCGCCGGGCGAAAGTCGTGCTCGCGCTCGGCTATCAACGGCGGCGCGAATCCCACTTCCGCTGGATCAGGCAGCACATCGGCGAGTTCGGCACACTGGTCAACGCCGAGTCGAACATCAGCCGCGACCGGCTCGGCAAGATCGACCTCGCCTCGTGGCGCTATCAAGCCGCAGGCATGCCCGGCGGCGTCATGCTGCAGATCGGCATCCACTACACCGACGTGCTCGAGTACCTGCTCGGCCCGGTGAAAGCGGTGACCGGCCAATTCGTGCGCCTCGTGCTGCCGGGCGACAACCCGGACGTGGCAAGCCTGATCCTCGAGCACGAGAACGGCGCGCTGTCGACGCTGAATGCGAGCTACGCGTCGGCCTCCGAGTACTACCTGATGAACATCTACGGCAAGGAGCGCACTGCCTTCTACGACATGAGTGGCGGGCTGCGCATCCTCAAGCGCGGCGAGACGAAGGCGCGTCCGGTCGCCTGTGCCGAGAACGACACCCTCGTCGAGGAGCTGGAGGAGTTCGTGCGCGCAGTCCGCGGCGAACTCGAGCCCGAAATGGACGGCGAGAAGAGCACGGCCTCGCTGGCGGTGATCCTCGCGGGCATCAAATCGGCGCGCGAAGGCCGCCGCGTGGAAGTGAAGGAGCTCCTGAAATGAGATGGTGCGCATTGCTTGCGCTGGTCGCGTCCAGTGCCTGGGCGCAAACGCCCTACGAAATCACCGTGCTATTCCCGGCCGGGACTTCCGCCGACGTCACCGCGCGCATGCTTGCGGACGGCATGTCGAAGCACCTCAACCAGCGCGTGCTCGTCGTCAACCGACCCGGCGCGGGCGGCGCAATCGGCTACAAGCACGTCGCCAGCCAGAAGCCCGATGGCTACTCGCTCGTCTGGAACTCGAACTCCATCTCCACGACCTATCACGGCGGCCAGCTCGCATTCGACTACCAGGCGTTCGATCCGGTGGCGCGGGTGCTGGTGGAATCGCCGGTAGTGGCGGTGCGGGCCGACTCGAAGTGGAGGACGCTCAACGATCTCATCGCCGACGCGAAGAATCGGCCGAAGGCGATCAGCGTCGGGCACTCCGGCATCGGCAGCCACACGCACCTCTGCCTCGCGGCGCTGTTCCACGCCGCCGGCGCCGAGGTGACCGAAGTGCCGTTCGCCGCCGCGCAGGTCGTGCCGAGCCTGATCGGCGGGCACGTCGATGCGCTGGTGCAGCTGCCCGCGGCGCTGTCCGGCCCGGTGAAGCAAGGCCAGGTGCGGCTCCTCGCCGCGCTGATTCCGAAGCGCGACCCGGCCCTCGCCGACGTGCCGACGGCGGCAGAACAGGGAATCGATGTGTCGCTCGAGGCATGGCGCGGCATTGCCGTGCCGCGCGGCACGCCGAAGGCGGTCGTTGCGCAGCTGGAGGACGCGATTCGACAGACGGTGGCATCGCCCGAGTTCGTCAAGGGCGCCGAGCACCTCGGCGTGCGTCCGGCGTTCATGCCGGCGGCGCAGTTCGGCGAGCTGATCGCGAAGGAAGACGCGGCGATCGCGCGCCTCATGCAAGTCATCGGTCTAAAGAAGTAATTACTGAGAAGCGGCGGGCGGAGAGATCGGCGGCGCGCTGCGGCCGGCGGCGGCCTTTTTCCCGTCTTCTTCCTTGCCCACGGTGGTCGGCGGACGCGGCTTGCCGGCCTTGGCGTCGGCTTTCGCTTCCTTGGCGGATTTGGTCGCCTCGGCGATGAGCGCCTGGCACGGGCTGTCCTGGTCCTTCTTGCCTTCCTGCATGAGCGGCAGCACGGCGAGGAAGGGCGAAAGCAGCCCCATCGCGACGGCGCCGACGCCGCGCGCGCCCATTCGCTTCCAGTCGGGGGCGACCTTCGGCTCGCCGAACGTGCCCTTGATGTAGAGCGGCGAGTTGAGCGAGGCGACGCTGCGATCCTTCGGATGCGGATTGAGCGTGAGGTCCATCTGCTCGCTCTTCAGGTTCACGCTGCCCGTGCCTTCGACGTTCACCACCTGCGTATCGAAGACGAACGCGTTGGTCGTCATCAGGCCGTCCTTCACCGCGAAGTCGCCGATGCCGCAACGGATGTCGACCGGCTTGTCGTCGTGCGCGAGCTTGACGCGCGCGACGCCCCAGATGTCCATCGCCACGAGCTCCATCATGAACTTGCTGATCTTGCCGCCGTCGAGGTAGACGCCGATCTTGCCGTTCGCGGTGCCGAGGAGCTCGCCGACGGAATCGCCGCGGCCGGTGAGCTCGATCAGGCCGTTGATGTCGCCGATCGAGTCCTGCCCCTCCTTGATGGTGGGGAAGAATTCCGGCAGGTCGAGGTCCTTGATGCGCAGTGCCACGTCGCCCGCGATCGGCTCTTTCTGCCCATCCATCTTGATCTTCCCGGCGATGCGGCCGCCCGCGATGCCGAACTCGAAGGGCTCGAGCGTGAGCACCTTGTCGCGCATCTGGATGCGCGTCGCCAGATGCTCGAGCGGCAGCTGCTTCGGCCGCTTGATGCTGCCTGCCTTGATGCGCACGTCGGCATCGATCGAGTCCCAGCGATCGGAGTCGAACGGCATGTCGGGCAGGACGCCCGACTCCTTGGGCTCGTCGGTACCCACCAGCGGCCCGAGGTCGGCGAGGTCGAGGAGCTTCGATTCGACCGCGCCGTGCATGAAGGCGCGCTTGCCGCCGAGCTCGAACTCGAGCGAGCCGGCGATGTCGCTCTCGCCCACCGTCCCGGTGAACTTCTGGTAGGCGATCCTGTTGTCGCCCTTCGTCAGCCGCCCGCGCGTGGTGTACGGCGTGGTCTCGGGGAAGGCAATGCCGATCACGTCATAGAGCTCGGACATCGTCCGCCCTTTGAGCTCGATATTGAGATCGAGCGCAGAGAGCTGCGCGACGTTGGTGATGCTGCCCTTCGCTTTGATCGCGGTACCGCCGACCTTCGCCGTTGCATCGAGCGGATAGGGCTGGTCGGCGTCCTTCAGCTTGAGGACCTGGCCGCCGGTGCCTTCCGCCGTCGCCGGCAGACCGTGGTAGGTGCCCTTCGTCTTGAATTTCACGCCATCGGCGTAGGTCGAGAGCTGCGAGACGAGGTCGATGTCGCGGATGTCGTCGGTATAGGTGAGCTGGGCGTCGTCGAAGATGAGCGACTTGATGGAGACGCGCGAGCCGCCCTCCTTATGCTGGTCCTGCTCGCTCAGGATCCAGTTCTTGCGGCCGTCCTCGTCGACCTCGAGGTCGACGACCGGGCGCTGCAGGCGCACTTCAGGAAGTATCACGCGGCCGGCGAGGAGCGGCAGCAGCTCGATGCTGACTTCGACCGCGTCGGCCTGGAACATGTAATCTTCGCCAGCCCAGTCCGGATTTGCATAACTTACCTTCTCCGCGCGGAAGCGCGGATGCACCCAGCTCCACGCTGGCCTGAACGCGCCCTCGATGCGAAGCTCGCGGCCGCTTGCGCTGCTAACCGCGCGTTCGATGGGTCCCTTGAGCGTCGACAGGCCGAAGGCGACGAAGAGCGCCAGCGCGACGACGAGCGCGAGGATGATGCCGCCGGTCCACTTGAGTGCCCGCATAAATGGTCATGGCGTCTCCTGCAATTTGGATGCCCATTGCTGGCACCACTCCACGGCCGTTTCCTCCGGCAACACGCCGCTCGACGCGTCGTGCTTGTACCGCTCCCCGACCCGCTTCGCGCCCAGCTCGGTCAGGAGGTCGTCGAAGCGCTTGCCGCCGAAGTTGAAAGTCTCGGCGTAGGTCCTGTCGCCTAAACCAAACACTCCGTAGCGGACCTTGGAGAGGTCGGGCCGCTTCTTCTGCAGGTCCTCGTAGAGCGCGCGGGCGTTGTCGGGGACGTCGCCCTGGCCGTAGGTGGAGGTGCAGATCAGGAACACACCCTCGCGCTCGAAAACCGCGCTATCCAGGCCATCCATCAACACCGCCTCGATCTTCGTCGCGCCATCGTCGAGCGCGAGCTCCATCTCCTGCGCGCAGAGCTGGGCCGTGCCCGTCATCGTGCCGATGAGGATCGTGATCTTCGGGCCTGCCATTGACGCAGGAATATATTGCATCCTAGAATCGCATGCAAGCACAATACTGCATGAACGCCCCTCTCTCGACGCAACAGCAAGAGCACGCCTACCTCGCCCGCCTGGGCGAGCGCGTGCGCGCCTGGCGCGGCGAGCAGCGCATGACGCGCAAGCAGCTCGCCGCCGCCTCAGGCGTCTCCGAGCGCTACCTCGCCCAGCTCGAGGCAGGCCAGGGAAACATGTCGGTGCTCTTGCTCCGCAAGGTGGCGCGCGCCATGGGCGTGAGCGTGGAGCGCCTGGTGCGCGAGGACGATGGCCAGCAGAAGCCCGTCGCCCTCCTCGGCCTGCGCGGCGCAGGAAAATCGACGCTCGGCGCCAAGCTCTCCGAGGCCCTCAAGGTCCCCTTCGTCGAGCTGGATCGCGAAGTGGAGAAGGAAGCCGGCGCACCGCTCGGCGAAGTCTTCGCCATGTACGGGCAGGACGCATTCCGCCGCTTCGAGCGCCGCGCGCTCGAGCGTGTCCTCGCCGAGTATCCGCAGGCGGTGATCGCGACCGGCGGCGGCCTCGTGACCGATCCCGGCACCTTCGAGATGTTGCTCGAGCGCTGCCGCTGCATCTGGCTGAAAGCGGCGCCCGAAGAGCACATGAGCCGCGTCATCGCGCAAGGCGACATGCGACCCTTCAAGGGGCGCAGCGCCGCGCTCGACGAAATTCGGAAACTGCTTGCCGACCGCGATCGCCTCTACGGCCGCGCAAGCTCCACGGTGGACACTTCCGGCAAGACGGTGCGACAAAGTCTCGCCGATTTGAGACGAGTCATTGCATGATCAATTTCGAGACCCATCCCGACCGCTACAACCACTGGAAGCTCTCATTCGACGGCGCGATCGCGACGCTCGCGCTCGACGTCGCCGAGGACAAGGCCCTCGCGCCGGGCTACAAGCTGAAGTTGAACAGCTACGACCTCGGCGTCGACATCGAGCTGCACGACGCGCTGAACCGCATCCGCTTCGAGCATCCGGAAGTGAAGACGGTGGTGCTGACGAGCGGCAAGACGCGCATGTTCTGTTCGGGCGCCAACATCTACATGCTGGGCACCTCGACCCACGCCACCAAGGTGAACTTCTGCAAGTTCACCAACGAGACCCGCAACGGAATCGAGGATTCCAGCAAGCATTCCGGGCTGAAATTCCTGGCAGCCATCAACGGCACCTGCGCCGGCGGCGGCTACGAGCTCGCTCTCGCCTGCGACGAGATCTTCATGGTGGACGATCGCTCTTCCACCGTGTCGCTGCCCGAGGTGCCGCTCCTCGGCGTGCTGCCGGGGACCGGCGGCCTGACTCGGCTCGTCGACAAGCGCAAGGTGCGGCGCGACCTCGCCGATCTCTTCTGCACCACCGCCGAAGGCGTGCGCGCCGACCGCGCCAAGGAGTGGCGGCTCGTGAACCACATCGCGAAGCCCCAGGAATTCGCCGAGGCCGTGAGGTCCCGCGCCGACAAGCTGGCGATGCTCTCGGTCCGCCCGGGCGGCAAGGGCGTCGAGCTCACGCCGCTCGGCGAGAACCGCATCGTGCAGGTCGACATCGACCAGGTCGCGCGCACCGCAACCCTCACGATCGACGGCCCGAAGGACGTGAAGGCGGAAAAGAGCGCCGACTGGTATCCGCTGCGCCTTGCGCGCGAGCTCGACCGCGCCATCCTCGACCTGCGGCATAACCACCTGGACATCGGCCTCTGGCTCTTCAAATCGAAGGGCGACCCGCAGCAGGTCCTCGAGCTCGACGGCTTCCTGCGCGCGAGCGGCAAGGACTGGTTCGTGCGCGAGACCATCGGTTACCTGCGGCGCACGCTTTCGCGCCTCGACGTTTCCTCGCGCTCGATCTTCGCCCTCATCGAGCCCGGCTCGTGCTTCGCCGGCACGCTGTTCGAGCTCGCGCTCGCCGCCGACCGCAGCTTCATGCTGGATGGGGCGGGACCGAAGGTCGGCCTCTCGCACTTGAGCTACGACGCCTATCCGATGGCCAATGGCCTCTCGCGCCTCGCGTCGCGTTTCTGTGGCGAAGCGCCGGAGCTCCCGCGCGGCGAGCTCTTCGATGCGAAGAAGGCGCTCGAGCTCGGCCTCGTCACCTCGACGCCCGACGACATCGACTGGGACGACGAGATCCGCCTCGCGCTCGAGGAGCGCGCGAGCCTCTCGCCCGATGCGCTCACCGCCATGGAGGCGAGCCTGCGCTTCACCGGGCCGGAGACGATGCTCACCCGCGTCTTCGGCCGTCTCACCGCCTGGCAGAACTGGGTGTTCCAGCGCCCCAACGCGGTGGGCGAGCAAGGCGCGCTGAAGGTTTACGGTACCGGGGCCAAGCCGAAATTCAATTGGGAGCGCGTCTGATGAGCAGCATCGACTACGCCGAGAAGATTCCGAACAACGTCAACCTGCAGAACGACCGCACGCTGCAGCGCGCGCTCGAGCACTGGCAGCCGCGGTTCCTGCAGTGGTGGCACGAAATGGGCCCCGCCGACTTCGAGTCCGCGAACGTCTATCTGCGCACTGCGATCTCGGTCGACGCCCAGGGCTGGGCGCATTACGGCACGCTCAGGATGCCGGACTATCGCTGGGGCATCTTCCTCGCCGACCCGGTGGCGGATCGCAGAATCGGCTTCGGCGACCAGATGGGGCAGCCGGTGTGGCAGCAAGTGCCGGGCGAGTACCGCTCGACGCTGCGCCGCCTGATCGTCACCCAGGGCGACACCGAGCCCGCGTCGGTCGAGCAGCAGCGCATGCTCGGCCACACCTGCCCTTCGCTCTACGACCTGCGCAACCTCTTCCAGATCAATGTGGAAGAAGGGCGGCACCTCTGGGCCATGGTGTACCTGCTGCACGCGTACTTCGGCCGCGACGGGCGCGAAGAGGCCGAGGAATTGCTCGCGCGGCACTCCGGCGACGAGAACAAGCCGCGCATCCTCACCACGTTCAACGAGCCGATGCTCGACTGGCTCTCGCTCTTCTGCTTCACCTATTTCACCGACCGCGACGGCAAGTACCAGCTGAAGAGCTTCGCCGAGAGCGCGTTCGATCCGCTGTCGCGCACCTGCCGCTTCATGCTCACCGAGGAAGCACACCACATGTTCGTCGGCGAGACCGGCATCAGCCGCGTGGTGAAGCGCACGCTCGAGGTGATGAAGGAGCTCGGCACCGACGACCCGGCGCGCATCCGCGCCCGTAGCGCGATCGATCTTCCGACGCTGCAGAAATACCTCAACTTCTGGTGCTCGAGCTCGCTCGACCTCTTCGGCTCGGAAATCTCGTCCAACTCGGCGTCGAACTTCGCGAGCGGCATGAAGGGCCGCCCCGATGAGACGACTTACGACGACCATGTGCTGCGCGACAAGACCATGAAGCTCGGCACGCCTGAGGGCGAGCAGGAAGTGCCGATGCTGAATGCACTGAACGAGGTAATGCGCGAGTCTTATCTCAAGGACTGCGAGATCGGCCTCAAGCGGTGGAACCGCATGATCGAGCGCGCGGGCCACGCCTTCAGGCTGACCCTGCCTTCCTCCCGCTTCCGCCGCTCGATCGGCCCCTGGGCGGGAGTGCCGGTCGATACGCACGGCAAGATGATCGACCGCGCCGAGTACGAGCGGTGCCTCGAGGACTGGATTCCGAGCGAGCGCGACCGCTCGTTCGTCGGCTCGCTTATGAAGAGGGTTATCGAGCCCGGCAAGATGGCGGCCTGGATCGCGCCGCCCGAGCGCGGCATCAACAACCTCGCGATCGAGCACGAGTACGTCAACCTTCACTGATCGCGAGCTGGAGGACTTCCTCAACCGCATGCTCGAGGCCGAGCGCGCGGGAGCGAAAGCGCTGGTCGTCTTCATGGACGACTTTCCCAGAAACAGTGAAACCTGGAAGGTGCTGCGGCGCGTCCACGAGGATGAAGCGCATAACTGCGCGCTGATCGGCGGCGAGCTCAAGCGCCGCGGCCGCGACTACAGCCACGCCACCGGCGAGTTCTACGGCAAGGCGCTCGCCGTGAAGGGCGCGCGCGAGCGCATTTCCTTCCTCACCAAGGGCTTGCGCTGGGCCATCCGCGAGTTCGAGCGGGCCCTGCCGCGCATCCCGGACACGCAGGTGCGCGATTTATTCCAGGGCATGCGCGAGCGCCACCAGCGCAGCTGCAGCGCTTGCGAGTCGGTCCTGCGTTGACGTAACGTCTTCCCCGGCATTCCGCCATACGGGGAGAACACCATGTTGCGTCTTTCGGCTTTAGCGCTGGCGATGGTCGTCGCCGGTTCAGTGCAGGCCCAGGGCATCGTCACCACGCACAAGATCTCGGCAGCGCTCGCCAACGAGCTCGTCGGCGATTCCGTCGCGCAATGCGCGAAGAACGGCTACAAGGTCTGGGCCGTGGTGGTTGACCTGGACGGCGTGCGCCAGGCGCTGCTGCGCGGCGACGGCGCACCGATCCATTCCCAGGACAACGCCTACTACAAGGCCTACACCCTCGCGTCGATGGGCCTTGCGCGAAAGGAAACGAGCACCAAGCAGATCCAGGACCGCATGGCGAAGGCGGCGCCGAGCACCGTGCCGACCTTCCCGCTGCCGAACATCACCTACGCGCAGGGCGCGCTCGCGATCGTCGCCAACGGCGAGACGATCGGTGCGCTCGGCGTGAGCGGCGCGCCGGGCGGGAACTTCGACGAGGACTGCGCCCGCTTCGCCCTCGACAAGGTCAAGGACCGGATGAAGTAATGGGCTTGTCGCCCGCGAGCGTGATCCGGTGCATGACGCGCCGGTAGCCGTGGTAGTCGTTCACCGGATTGTGCTGCGCGCAGCGGTTGTCCCATAGGGCGATCGAGCCGACGCGCCAGGCGAAGCGGCAGGTGAATTCCGGCCGTACCTGGTGCTGGAACAGGTAATTGAGGAGCGGCGCGCTCTCCTCCTCTGTCAGGCCCTCGAAGCGCACGGTGTGCGCCGTGTTCACGTAGAGCGCCTTGCGGCCGGTCTCCGGATGCGTCCGCACGACCGGATGTGCAGCGACGAACTCCTTCTTGGCCTGGTCCGCACCCACGCGGTCTTCCCGCGTCCGCGTGACATCGGCCTTGGATGAGGCATTCACCGCCTTGAGCGGCGCGAGCAGCCGCTTCATGCCGTCGGATAGGGTTTCATAGGCAAGGTACATGTTGGCGAACAGCGTGTCGCCGCCGCGCGGCGGCACTTCGCGCGCGAGGAGCATCGATGCCATCGGTGGCATGTCGAGGTACGCGGTATCCGAATGCCAGATGCCGCCGAAATTGACCTTCTCGTGCTCGAGCTTCTTCACCTCGATGATCTCCGGGAAGCGCTCGATACCGCGCACGAACGGATACTCGATCGGCTTGCCCAGGCGCTTCGCGAACGCCATGTACTCGCTTGGCGTGAGCGCCTGGTCGCGGAAGAACACCACCAGGCTCTCGAGCCAGATACGGCGGATCTCGGCGATCTCGGGGTCCGCCGCGCGGCGCAGGTCGACACCGGTGATCTCGGCGCCGAGCGCGCCCGCGATGCGCTGAACGTTCAACATTAGAATCGAATTATGCTGCGATTTGCTCCGGCGACCGTCGAGGTCGAACGCAAGAACGGCAACCTCTACCTGCGCTCGCCGCAAAAGCTCGCGCCCTACGCGCGCTGCGTGACCGAGTGGCTGGTGCAGTGGTCGGACCGGGAGCCCACCCGGATTTTCCTCGCCGAGCGCAAGGGCGAAGGCTGGCGCAAGTTGAGCTACCGCGAGACGTACGGCGCAGTGCGCCGCATCGCGCAGGCCCTGCTCGACCAAGGCCTCACGGCCGAGCGTCCGGTCGCGATCCTCTCCGACAACAGCGTCGACCATGCGCTTCTCGCGCTCGGCGCGATGCACGTCGGCATCCCGATCGCACCTATCTCGCCGGCGTATTCGCTGATGTCGAAGGACTTCGGCAGGCTCAAGCACATCTTCGAGCTGCTGAAGCCCGGCCTCGTCTATGCCGCCGAGCCGGCGAAGTTCTCGGCCGCGCTCGAGGCCGTCGGCGCGAAATCGGCGTCGGTAACCGAGATGCTCGAAGTCAACCCGGGGTCGACGCAGGAGCGCGAGCACGCAAAAGTAAAGCGCGAGACGATCGCCAAGATCCTGTTCACTTCGGGCTCGACCGGCATGCCGAAGGGGGTGATCAACACCCACGGCATGCTGTGCGCGAACCAGCAGCAGCTCGCGCAGGCCTGGCCTTTCGTCGAAGATCGCCCGCCGGTGGTGGTCGATTGGCTGCCGTGGAACCACACCTTCGGCGGTAGCCATAACTTCAACCTGGTGCTGAGGAATGGCGGCACGCTGTACATCGACGCCGGCAAGCCCGTGCCGGGCCTCGTCGAGACCACGGTGAAGAACCTGGCCGAGATCTCGCCGACCATGTACTTCAACGTGCCGCGCGGCTACGACCTGCTGCTGCCCTTCCTCGAGCGCGACGAGCACCTGCGGCAGAACTTTTTCCGCGAGCTGGACGTCCTCTTCTATGCGGCGGCCGCGCTGCCGCAGAACCTGTGGGACCGCATCAAGGCGCTTTCCGGCCCGCGCCTCGCCATGCTCTCCGCCTGGGGATCGACCGAAACTTCGCCGCTCGCGACGTCGGTGCACTTCCACATGGACCGGCCGGGCGTGATGGGACTGCCGGTGGCGGAGTGCGAGCTGAAGCTCGTGCCAGGCGCCGGCAAGCTGGAAGTGCGCGTGAAGGGGCCGAACGTCATGCCGGGCTATTACAAGCGGCCCGATCTCACGGAGGCGGCGTTCGACGAGGAGAAGTTCTACAAGATCGGCGACGCGGTGAAATTCGCCGATTCCGGCGATCCGGCGCAAGGCGTCGTCTTCGACGGCCGCGTCGCCGAGGACTTCAAGCTCTCGACCGGCACCTGGGTGCATGTCGGCGCGCTGCGCGTGAAGCTGATCGCCGCCGCCGATCCGCTGATCCAGGACGCGGTCATCACCGGCCACGATCGAGCCGAGGTCGGCGCGCTCGTCTTCCCCAGCCCCGCCGCCAAGGGCGCCACTGATCTGCGCGAGCGCCTGCAGGCGGCGCTCGGCAAGCTCGCGCAGGAAGGCGGCAGCTCGACGCATCCGCGGCGGCTCCTCGTCATGAGCGAGCCGCCGTCGATCGACGCCAACGAGATCACCGACAAGGGCTACATGAACCAGCGCGCGGTGCTCGAGCGGCGCGCGGCGCTGGTGGAAGCTCTCTACGCCGGCGGCGCCGAAGTCATCAGGCTTTAGCGAACCCGAGCCAGGCGATCGCGCTCACGGTAAGGAGCGCGCGGACGATCTGTACGGGCGCGACCGCGATGTCGAGGATCAGCCAGGAGAGGACGAGCAGCGCGATCGGCTCGAAGTTGAGCGCGGCGGTGGTGGTGGTGGATATCCGCGGCAGGATGAAAAAGAGCGAGAGCATCCCTATGCAGTAGAAGCAGGCGAGAAGCGCGATGCCGAGCCAGCCCACGCCGGCGCGCGGGAAGACCTGGGTGCCGGTCGCGGCACCCGCGATGATGACCAGCACGGCGGTGACCGCGGTCATGGCGAAGGTGCGCAGGCGCCCATCGAGCGGCTTCAGCGCGTTCGCATTCAGGTAATAGGCGACGGTCATGCTGGCGCCGCTCGCGAAGGCCCAGGCGACGCCGGCGCGGATCGCCGCCCAGTCTGCGGCGAAGTGCCCCGGCCGCAGATTCAGCGCGAGCGACAGCCCGACGAGGGCGAGCGCCATCGGCCAGAGCGCATTCCAGCGTGGCCGCTCTCTGCCGAGCGCCCAGGTGAGGAGCACGTAGAGCATGGGGAACGTCTGGAACACCAGCAGCGCGAGGGCGGGCGGAATCAACGCCACCGCCGAATAGAGACAGTAGCTCTGGGAGGCGATCAGAAGTCCCGCGAGCAGCGTCATGCCGCGCAGCCCGCGCGGAATGGCAAGGCGGATGCCCTTTACGCGCATGACGGCGAGGAGCACGAGCGAGGTGAAGGTCGCCCGCGCGCTGATCGCGGCGACGACGCTCGCGCCGTGGTCGAAAGCGATGCGCGCGCAGAGGTGGTTCGACGCGAAGCAGCTCGCGACGGCAAGCAAGGTGAGCACGGCCGCGCCGGGCGACAATCTGGCATCCATGGAAGTCCGGTGGCTCCTCTGTCTCTTGTTGTTTGCGCTGCCTGTGCTTGCCTGCGATTATCCCGACGAAGGCACCATGCTGCCCGAGGCTGAAGCCCGGGCGGCCCAGAGGCGCCGATGTCGTCGCACACCGACCCAACCTGAGCGGAAGCTTGCAGGGGAAAGCTAGTAGAATCCGCCCCCTGAATGAAGTTTCTGTTCGACTTCTTCCCGGTCGCCCTCTTCTTCGTCGCGATCCAGATCTGGGACATCTTCGTGGCCACCGCGGTCGCCATCGCGGCTACGGTCGCCCAGGTCACCTACCTTCTGCTGCGCAAGAAGCCCGTCCAGCCGATGCTCTGGGCGAGCCTCGCCATCATCGTGATCTTCGGCGGCCTCACGCTCTACCTGCGCGACAAGACCTTCATCCTCTGGAAACCGACCGTGCTCTACTGGCTCTTCGGCAGCGTGCTCGCCGGGGGCGCGATGCTCCGGCGGAACCTGATCCGTGCCCTCCTGTCCGACCAGATGGCACTCCCCGAGCGCATCTGGGCCCGCCTCAACTGGAGCTGGGTCTGTTTCTTCGCGCTCATGGGCGTCGCCAACCTCTACGTCGCGTTCAACTACTCGGAGAAGATCTGGGCCACGTTCAAACTCTTCGGCGGAATGGGGCTGATGCTCCTTTTCGTCGTCGTGCAGTCGCTCCTCCTCGCGAAGTACATGCACGACGAGCCCGGTAATGAACGTGGCCGCTGAGATCAGGAGCCGCCTGGCGGCGCTCGACCCCGTGGAGCTCGAGCTCGCCGACGAGAGCGAGCAGCATCGCGGCCACGCCGGCTACCAGGCCGGCGGCAACACGCACTGGCGGCTGTCGATCGTCTCGCCCCGCTTTGCCGGACAGCCGGTCGTCGCGCGCCACCGGATGGTGTACCAGGCGCTCGGCAACCTTATGCAGAATCCCATCCACGCGCTCGCCATCTCGGCGCGGTCCCCAGAAGAAACGAAAGGAAGCAAATGAAGCTCAAGTTACTCGCCGCAGCGCTCGTCGCGCTGCCCCTGCTCGCGGTTGCGCAGGACGCGCCCAAGCCCGCGGCGAAGCCGGCGGCCAAGGCGTCCGCCAAGTCAGGCGCGAGCCAGCCGGTCGCGACCGTCAACGGCGTCGCGGTGCCGCAGTCGCGCATGGAATTCATGATGGAGCAGCAGCGGGGCCGCGGCGCTCCCGACAACCAGCAGACGCGCTCGATGATGCGCGAGGAGCTCATCAACCGCGAGGTGGTGACGCAGGAAGCGCAGAAATCCGGGCTCGCCAAGAGCGCCGAAGTGCAGGCGCAGATGGACATCGCGCGGCAGGAAATCCTGGTCGGCGCCTACCTGCGCGACTGGGTGAAGAAGCATCCGGCGAGCGACGCCGAGATCCAGCAGGAGTACGAGCGCGCCCGCGCCCAGACCGGCGACAAGGAGTACCGCGCGCGCCACATCCTGGTCGACAACGAAGACCAGGCGAAGTCGCTCATCGCGGACCTCAACAAGGGCGCGAAGTTCGACGACCTGGCGAAGAAGAACTCCAAGGACGCGGGCTCCAAGGAGCGCGGCGGCGACCTCGACTGGAACGTGCCGGCCGCGTTCGACAAGCAGTTCTCCGATGCGATGGTGAAGCTCGACAAGGGCAAGTACACCGCTGCGCCGGTGCAGACGCGCTTCGGTTATCACGTGATTCAGCTCGACGACGTGCGTCCGGTGAAATTCCCGAGCCTCGAGGAAGTGAAGCCGCGGATCCAACAACAGCTGACGCAGCACAAGGTCGACGAATTGGTGCGGGGGCTAAGGGCCAAAGCCAAAGTGGAATAGAGGTCAAGCATGGCCAAGTACGGAAAGAAGGCCCGGCGCAAGGTCAAGCGCGCGATGCACAAGCGCAAGCACGGCACGCTGCGCAGCGGCCGCTCCGGCCGGCGCGTGAAGAGCCGCAAGCAGGCGATCGCCATCGGCTTGTCGGAGGCGCGCCGCGCCGGCGGGAAGGTCCCCAGACGGCGTCGCCGGAAATCCTCGCGCAGGAAGAAGTAACGCTCGGCATTTTCGAGGTGGTGCGCGGCAACCTCCTCGAACAGCCGGTCGACGCGATCGTCAATGCCGCGAACGGCCACCTGGCGCACGGCGGCGGCGTGGCGGGCATCATCTCGCGCGCCGCCGGCCCCGACCTGCAGGACGAATCCGACCGCCTGGTAGCCCGGCACGGTCCCTATCCCGCGGGAGCCGCGGTTGCCACGACCGCCGGCAAGCTGCCGTTCAAGGCCGTCATCCACGCGGTGGGACCCCGCCAGGGCGAAGGCGACGAAGAGCGCAAGCTCAGGCAGGCGCTGGGCGCCGCCTTCGCCCTAGCCGCCGAGCGCGGCTGGCGGTCGGTCGCCTTCCCCGCCGTATCCGCGGGCATCTTCGCCGTGCCGCTCGACATTTGCGCGCGCGCCTACGTCGCGGCGGCGCGTGCGGCCCCGCTGCGTAAGGTGCGGCTATGCTTGCGCGACCAACCGGTCATCGACGCAGTGCTGAAGGAGCTCAACCGATGAAATGGCTCATCCTCGCCCTGGCGCTTCTCGTGGCGCCCGCGCAGGCGCAGAAAACGGAGAAGGCGATCTTCGCCGCCGGCTGCTTCTGGTGCACCGAGGCGGCGTTCGAGGAAGTGCCTGGCGTGATCTCGGCCGTGTCGGGCGATACCGGCGGCACGGTGAAGAATCCAGGCTACGAGCAGGTGTCGAGCGGGCGCACCGGCCACGCCGAGGCGGTCGAGGTGACCTTCGACCCAGCCAAGGTGAGCTACGAGAAGCTGCTCGACGTCTTCTGGGTGAACCACGATCCCACGGTGAGCAACCGGCAGTTCTGCGATTCGGGCTCGCAATACCGCCCCGCGATCTTCTACCTCAGCGACGAGCAGAAGAAAGCGGCCGAGGCGTCCAAGGCCAAGTACGAGAAGCTGAAGACCTTCAAGCAGCCGCTCCTCACCGAAATCACCAAGGCCGGGCCCTTCTACCCGGCCGAGGACTACCACCAGGACTACTACAAGAAGAATCCGCTGCAGTACAAGTTCTACGTCACCGGCTGCGGCCGTTACGCACGGCTAGACAGCCTGTGGGGCGAGCTCCGCAGCAGGCACTAGGGCCTACTTGCTTTTCGGATAGTTCGGGTCGTCCGGGATCTTCTTCTGGTGGCGCAACGCCGGATCCTCTTCCTTGGCGTGGCTGCGGCCGATGCGCTCCGCTTTCTGCATCGCGTGGCTCTCTTCCTCGCTCTTCGGCTCGGCGTCGCGCGCCGCGTCCTTCACCTTGCCCGAGTCGATGAACTTGCGCGTGCGCTCGTTGTAGTCCTTGCTGCCGGTGTAGCTGCCTTCTCCTTCGACCTTGTTGCGTGCCATTGACACCTCCTGCCGGTGGCTCCGCAAGCGGCGTGCCGGGCGTTGAAAAACGCGCCAGCGGCCTGCAATTTCGCGGCCCGCGCTAGGCGTGAGGCTTGCGGCTTTGCCGGTGGCAGTTGGAGTATCCAACCCCATAGGAGGACCGAGCATGAAAGCATCATTTGTCCTGACCCTGGCCGCGAGCACGGCCGCATTCGCCGCAGTGGTGGGCTGCACGCGCACGATCGAGCGGCAGGTGCCGGTGGCGTCCCAGCCGGCGGTGATCAGCACGCCCGCGATCGTGGAACGGGAGAAGACCTCGACGTCGGCGAGCGGCGCAACCGCCGGCTCGTGCATGTGGGCGTCGCAGACCTACAGTTCAGGGGCCACTTCGTGCCAGGGCCACCTGACCTACCGATGCACGAGTGGCACCTGGGAGCAGCTCTCGGCCCCCAGCTGCTGACCTAGTCCACCTCGGCGATCCAGGCTCCCTGGATCGCCTCGAGGATCTTTTCGCCGCAGCGCTTCGGATCGTCGTCGAAGCCGGGCAGCCCCATCACCCAGTTGTAGAGGTCGGTGAAGCGCACCTGCTTAGGGTCGACGTCCGGATGCGCCTCGGCAAGCTCGACCGCAATCGGCTGCGTGTCGGTCCACTTCATTTCTTTCCTCCGCCCTCGCGCTCGTAGTTGATCGTGTATTTCGGCAGCTCGACCACCAGGTCCTCGTCCCCGACCTTGGCCTGGCACGAAAGCCGCGACGTCGCTTCGAGGCCCCACGCCTTGTCGAGCATGTCCTCTTCCTTCTCCTCGGCCGGCTCGAGCGAGTCGAAGCCCTGGCGCAGGATCACGTGGCAGGTAGTGCACGCCGCCTGCTTCTCGCAGGCGTGCTCGACGTCGATGTGATGGTCGAGCAGGTTGTCGCAGATCGACTTGCCCTTCACCGCCTGGATCTCGGCGCCGTTCGGGCAGACGGTAGCGTGCGGGAGCACCTTGATCTTTGGCATCAGAGCGAGCCGATTTTCTTTCCGGCGAGCGCGCGACGAATGCCTTCGTCCATGCGCCGCTCGGCAAACGGCCCGGTCGCGCGGTTCAGCGCGTCGAGCGCCTGCTTGATGCGGCGGTGGTCGCTGCCGGCCATCGCGCCCTCCAACGCTGCGACTGCCTGATCGATGCCCTGGCGGTCGTCCGGCGGCAGCAATGCCGCATCGGCCGCGATCGCCGCGCGGGTGGCTTCGAGCAAGCGCCGGCCGTCGACCTTGGCCTCGGCGAGCGCGCGGGCGTGCACGTCCTCCTTCGCATGCGAGAACGAGTCGCGCAGCATGCGCTCGATATCGGCATCGTCGAGGCCATAGGACGGCTTCACCGTCACCGAAGCTTCGGCGCCGGTGGTGCCCTCCTTGGCGGTAACGGAAAGCAGGCCATCGGCATCCACCTGGTAGGTCACCCGCACGCGCGCGGCGCCCGCCGCCATCGGCGGGATGCCCTTCAGCTCGAAGCGCGCAAGCGACCGGCAGTCCGCGACGAGCTCGCGCTCGCCCTGCACCACGTGGAAGCTCATGCCGGTCTGGCCGTCCTTGAACGTCGTGAACTCCTGCGCCCGCGCGGCGGGGATGGTGCTGTTGCGCGGGATGATCTTCTCGACGAGCCCGCCCATCGTCTCCACGCCGAGCGAAAGCGGGATCACGTCGAGGAGCAGCCAGTCCTCGCCTTGCGGCTTGTTGCCGGCCAGCACGTTCGCCTGCATCGCCGCGCCGAGCGCAACCACCTTGTCCGGGTCGAGGTTGTTGAGCGGATCGCGGTTGAAGAACTCGGCCACCGCGCGCTGGATCTGCGGCATGCGGGTCGCGCCGCCGACCATGACCACGCCGTCGATCTGGTTGACCGAAAGCCCGGCATCGCGCAGCGCGCGCCGCACCGGACCGAGCGTCTTCTGCACGAGCGTCTGCGTGATGCGGCAGAAGGTTTCCGAGTCGAGCGTGACGTCGACCAGCTCGCCGGAGGTGAGCTTCGCCGTGACGCTCGCTTCCTGGTGCACGGTCAGGTATTCCTTGGCTTCGCGCGCCTTGACGAGGAGCTGGCGCATGTCGCGCGGCGCCAGCGGCGCGAGCTTGGCGGTCTCGCCGATCCAGCAGAAAAGCCGCTGGTCGAAGTCGTCGCCGCCGAGCATCGAGTCGCCGGCGGTCGCGACGACCTCGAACACGCCCTTGGACAGCCTGAGGATCGACAGGTCGAAGGTGCCGCCGCCGAGGTCGTAGACCGCGAAAGTGCCTTCGGAGGCGTTGTCCAGACCGTAGGCAATCGCCGCCGCGGTCGGCTCGTTGAGCAACCGCAGCACGTTGAGTCCAGCGAGGCGCCCGGCGTCCTTCGTCGCCTGGCGCTGCGCATCGTCGAAGTAGGCGGGCACCGTGATCACCGCGCCCGACAGCGGGCCGCCCAGCGCGAGCCGGGCGCGCTCGTTCAATACCTTGAGGATCTCGGCGGAGACTTCAACGGGGCTCTTCACGCCGGCGACCGTGCGCAGCTGCAGCATGCCGGGCGCGTCGACGAAGTCGTACGGCGCGTTCTGCGCGTGGTCGACGTCCTTCACGCCGCGGCCCATGAAGCGCTTCACCGAGACGATGGTGTTCTTCGGATCGTCCGCTTGCCGCGCCTGGGCCGCATAGCCGACGTCGACTTTGCCGTTCGGGTGATAACGCACGATCGAAGGCAAGAGCGGCCTGCCCTGTGCGTCGGGCAGCACGCTCGCGGTGCCGCTGCGCACCGTGGCGACGAGCGAGTTGGTGGTGCCGAGATCGATGCCGACCGCGAGGCGCCGCTCGTGCGGCGCAGGCGACTGGCCCGGTTCGGAGATCTGCAGCAGAGCCACTATTCGATTTCCTCGTACGCGGCGTCGATCTCCGCTTCGAGCCTGTGCAGGAATTGCAGCTCGCGCACGAGAGCGGCCGCGCCCTTGTAGTCCTTTTCCCGGTCAATGCGCTCGCCAAGGCGGCCTTCGAGCTCCGCTGCGCTTTCCTCGATGCGCCGCTGCAATCCGTCCAGCGCCGAGGCGTTCTTCGTCTCGGTCGCGTCCTCGAGCGCCTCGCGCAGCTCCATCTGCTGCATCAGGAAGCCGGCCGGCATGGCGGTGTTGGTCTCGAAGGCGACGTCGACGCCATGCAGGGAGAGGATGTGGCTCGCGCGCTGCACCGGGTTCTTCAGCGTGCGATAGGCCTCGTTCACGCGGGTGGTCCACTGCAGCGATGCGCGCCGCTCGGCGTCGCCCGCATGGGCGAAGCGGTCGGGGTGCACGCGCGACTGGATTTCGCGGTAGGCACGTTCGAGCTCCTTGTGGTCCAGCGCAAAGGCCGGCTGCAGACCAAAGAGCTCGAAATGGCTACTGCTAGACGTTAAAGCTTTCCCCGCAGCCGCACTCGTCCTTGACATTGGGGTTGCGGAACTTGAAGCCCTCGTTGAGACCTTCGCGCGCGTAGTCGAGCTCGGTCCCCTCGAGGTAAGGCAGGCTCTTCGGGTCGACGAGCACCTTCACGCCGTGGCTCTCGAACTGCATGTCGTCCGCGTTCACCGCATCGGCGAACTCGAGCTTGTAGGCCATGCCCGAGCAGCCGGAGGTGCGCACGCCGACGCGCAGGCCCACGCCCTTGCCGCGCTTCGCGAGGTAGGACTGGACGTGCTTCGCCGCGTTTTCAGTCAGGGTGATCACGCGACCTTTTTCTCCGCGCCGTGCTTCTTCTGGTAATCCGCAACGGCGGCCTTGATCGCATCCTCGGCGAGGATCGAGCAGTGGATCTTCACCGGCGGCAGCGACAGCTCCTGCGCGATCTGGGTGTTCTTGATCGACGCGGCCTGCTCGAGCGTCTTGCCCTTCACCCATTCGGTGACGAGCGAGCTCGAGGCGATCGCCGAGCCGCAGCCGTAGGTCTTGAAGCGCGCGTCCTCGATGCGGCCGTCGGCGCCGACCCTGATCTGCAGCTTCATCACGTCGCCGCACGCCGGCGCGCCGACCATGCCGGTGCCGACTGCATCGTCGCCCTTGTCGAACGAACCCACGTTCCGCGGATTCTCATAGTGGTCAATGACTTTGTCGCTGTATGCCATATGCGTTCCTTAATGTGCAGCCCACTGCACCGCGTTCAAATCGACTCCATCCTTGTACATCTCCCACAGCGGCGAAAGCTCGCGCAGCTTGGCAACCTTCCGCTTGATGAGCTCGGCAGCATAGTCGACCTCCTGCTCGGTCGTAAAACGGCCGAGCGTGATGCGGATCGAGCTGTGCGCCAGCTCGTCGTTGCGGCCGAGCGCCCGCAGCACATACGAAGGCTCGAGCGACGCGGAGGTGCAGGCCGAGCCCGACGACACGGCGATGTCCTTCACCGCCATGATGAGCGACTCGCCCTCGACGAAGTTGAAGCTCACGTTCAGGTTGTGCGGGATGCGCCGCTCCAGGTCGCCGTTGAGGTAGACCTCTTCCATCGTCTGGATGCTCTTCCACAGCCGGTCGCGCAGCGCGCGGACGCGCTCGTTGTCGGTCGCCATCTCGAGCTTCGCCAGCCGCGCGGCCTCGCCGAAGCCGACGATCTGGTGCGTGGCGAGCGTGCCCGAGCGGAAACCACGCTCGTGGCCGCCGCCGTGGATCTGCGCTTCCAGCCGCACGCGCGGCTTGCGGCGGACGTAGAGCGCGCCGATGCCTTTCGGCCCGTAGAGCTTGTGCGCCGTGATGGTCAACAGGTCGGCGCGCAGCTTGTTCACGTCGATGTCGACGCGGCCAGCGCCCTGCACGGCGTCGCAATGAAAGACGATGCCCTTCGCCTTGCAGATATCGGCGATCTCCCAGACCGGCTGGATCACGCCGATCTCGTTGTTCACCATCATGATCGACGCGAGGATCGTGTCAGGACGGATCGCCGCCTTGAACTTTTCGATATCCACCAGCCCGTTGGGCTGCACTTCCAGGTAAGTGGCTTCGAAGCCCTGGCGCTCCAGCTCGCGGAAGGTGTCGAGCACGGCCTTGTGCTCGGTCTTCTGCGTGATGAGGTGTCTGCCCTTCGTCTTGTAGAACTGGGCCGCGCCCTTGATGGCGAGGTTATTGCCCTCCGTCGCCCCCGAGGTCCAAACGATCTCTTTCGGGTCGGCGTTGAGGAGCGCCGCGACATGCGCGCGCGCTTCTTCCACGCCTTCCTCCGCCTTCCAGCCGAACGCGTGCGAGCGGCTCGCCGGATTGCCGAAGATCTCCGTGAGGTACGGGATCATCTTCTGCGCCACGCGCGGGTCGACCGGCGTGGTCGCGGAGTAATCGAGGTAGATCGGCAGCTTCATGCTCAGGCCGCGACCTTTTCCTCTTTCGGACGGAAATCCTTGATCACGGCCACGGGCTTCCCGGCCTGGTGCGCGACGAGATCGGCGAGCGTCACCGACGAGAGGTAGTCGTGCATCTTCTCGTTCAGCGTCGCCCACAGGTCGTGCGTCATGCAGCGGCGGTCGTCGTGGCAGTTCTCCTTGCCGCCGCATTGCGTCGCATCGAGCGGCTCGTCCACTGCACTGACGATGCTCGCCACCGTGATGGCTTGCGCCGGCTGCGCGAGGTTGTAGCCGCCGCCCGGACCGCGCACGCTGGAAACCAATTTGGCCCGGCGAAGCTTGCCGAACAATTGCTCGAGGTAAGAAAGCGAGATGTGCTGCCGCTCGCTGATCGCCGCGAGCGTGACGGGGCCGCGATTCTGGCGCAGCGCCAGATCCACCATCGCCGTGACTGCGAATCTGCCCTTCGTCGTGAGTCTCATGAATCGCCTCTGGGAATACCCGATTGGTACGCTCAAGTATACCAAAAGCCGACAGAATCAGTCGGACTTTGTTTCACCATGCAAACAGCTACTTAACGGCGTGCAGCTCGCGGCTGGACTTGTCGGCGCCGCGCTCGATTTCGGATAGCCGGGCCTGCAGCGCGCGCACCGTCTGCTCGAGCTCCTGCGAGTGCTCCATCAGCTCCTGGATGGCCTTCGCATACGGGTCGGAGTGCTCGGCCACCACTGCGTATGCGGCAAAGCGTGCGGCTTCCGCTTCCTTGCCTTCGACGATGCGGCCGGGAATGCCGACCACCGTCGCCCCGGCGGGGACTTCTTTCACCACCACCGAGTTCGAGCCGACGCGCGCGCCCTCGCCGACCGTGAAGCCGCCGAGGATCTTGGCGCCGGCGCCGACCACCACGCCGGCGCCGAGCGTCGGATGCCGTTTTTGTCCGCGATAGAGCGTCGTGCCACCGAGCGTCACGCCCTGATAGATGGTGCAGCCGTCGCCGACTTCCGCCGTCTCGCCGATCACCACGCCCATGCCGTGATCGATGAACACGCAGGTGCCGACCTTCGCGCCGGGATGGATCTCGATGCCGGTCAGCCAGCGACCGAGGTGCGAGGTGAAGCGGCCGAGCCAGCGCAGCTCGTTCTGCCAGAACCAGTGCGACAGGCGATGGATCCAGATCGCATGCAGCCCCGGATAGCAGGTCAGCACCTCCCAGCGGGTGCGTGCCGCCGGGTCCCGGTCGAGGATGCAGGTGATGTCGCCGCGCAGCCGATCGAACATGAGCGCGATTATAGCCCGACCAAATTGCTCAACTATTCCTTCCGCTCATGCAAGAGCGCCTTGAGGAGGCCGCGCAGGATATTCACTTCCTCCCGCTCGAACGCCGGCACGCGCGAGAAGAGCCGCCGCCAGCGCTCGCGCAGGCGGGAATTCGGCGCCATGAAGCCGCTTCTGGTGGCCGCATCCTCGAGATGCGAATAAAGCCCCTCCATGTCCTCGACGGTCGCGCGCTTCTCCACCCGCGTGAACGGCATCGCGACGTCGACGGCCATGCGTACTTCGTAGGCCACCACCTGCACGGCCTGCGCGAGGTTGAGAGAGCTGAACTCGGGATTCGCCGGGATGTGCACCATGAACTGGCAGGCAAAGACTTCTTCGTTGGTGAGCCCCGCCGCCTCTTGCCCGAACACGAATGCGACCTTGTCATTCATCTCGACCGCGCGTGCGGCCGCGTTACGCACATCCAGCACCTGCGGCGACCATTCACGCGGGCGGGCGGAAAGCGCGAAGGCCGCGACGCAATCGCTGATCGCTTCGCCTAGCGTGTGGTGGATCGTCGCGCGCTCCAGCACGTCGCCTGCATTCGTCGCCATCCACTGCGCCTCCGGCGCCGGATAGCGCTCGGGGGCGACGAGGCGCAGGTCGCTGAGCCCCATCGCCTTCATCGCGCGCGCGGCGGCGCCGATGTTGCCGGGATGGCTCGGCCGGCAGAGCACCACTCGGATGGGAGGCATGCATCTAGAATACGCGCCCCATGCATCCGATGCTGAACATCGCCGTGCGCGCGGCGCGCAAGGCGGGCTCGATCATCAATCGCGCTGCGCTCGCCGGCGGCCTCAACGTGCGCTCGAAGCAGGCCAAGGACTATGTCACGCAGGTCGACCAGGCGGCCGAACAGGCGATCATCGAGATCGTGAAGAAGGCGTATCCCGAGCACGGTTTTCTCGCGGAAGAGTCGGGCGCGGCCGCGACGGACGCGGAGTACGTCTGGGTCATCGACCCGATCGACGGCACGACGAACTTCATCCACGGCTTTCCGCAGTACTGCACCTCGATCGGCATCCAGCAGCGCGGCGTGCTCACCCATGCCGTGGTCTACGACCCGGTCGCGAACGAGCTCTTCACCGCCTCCAAGGGGCGCGGCGCTTTCCTCAACGACCGCCGCATCCGGGTCACGCCGCTTGCCAGGCTCGGCGAGGCGCTGATTGGCACCGGATTCCCATTCAAGGAGGTCACGCGCCTCGAGCTCTACATGCGGCAGCTCGGCACCATGATGAAGACCTGCTCCGGCGTGCGCCGCGCGGGGGCCGCGGCCCTCGACCTCGCCTACGTTGCCTGCGGCCGGCTCGACGGCTTCTGGGAGCTCGGCCTCTCCCCATGGGACATGGCGGGCGGCGCACTCCTCATCCAGGAAGCCGGAGGCTTGGTGGGCGACCTGAAGGGCGACGGTGGCTATCTCGAGTCCGGCGATATCGTCGCCGCCACCCCCAAGATCTTTCCAGCATTACTAGAGGCGCTGCGGTAGAAGGTTAACAATCGGCGGTTAATGTTCACGCTGTCATTTTTGAGCAGGAGGCAGCGATGGCCGGGAAGTCGATCAAGAACAAGCGCAAGTACAAGGCGCTCAAGCGCAAGGGCATGTCCAAGTCGCGCGCGGCGCGCATCTCGAATGCCGGCAAGAAGGCGAGCAGGAAAGGCGGCCGCCGCAGCCATCGCAAGCACGCTTAGGTTTTAACGAGGAGGAGTACATGGCACGCAAGTCGAAGAAGGGCAAGAAGAAGCACGCTTAAGCAGGCGCAACGACGACAATCGGGGCTCACAGGCCCCGATTTCGTTTCTAGCTCGCGCTGATTTCGAACTTGTCGGGGTAGAAGGCGACGAGCTCCCTGATCGGCATCAATTCGTCGTAGGGCCGCTCGTAGCTCCACACCGAGTTTTCCGGCCCGCCCTTCACTGACCAGTACGAGGCGGTGCCCTTGAATGGGCACTGGGTCTCGTGGCTCGTGCGCGCCAGGCGATCCATGCGCACGTCTTTGCGCGGCAGGTAATAGACCAGCGGCGCGACGACGTGGCCCTCGTGCGTCTCGTGCATTTCCACCGCCTCGCGCGTGTCGGCGATCAGCTCGCCCTTGTACTTCACCTGCACGTGCGCCGACGACGGCTGGGTGGCGACCTTGTGCTTCGGATACTTCTTGAAGCCGGGTGCGGGGTTCATTTGCGCGCCTTCGCTTTCCACAGGCCCATCATGCGGCCCTCGGGATCGGTGAAGAGCGAGAACTTGCCCATCCCGGGCACCTTCTGCTCCTCGACGTGGATCTTGCCGCCGGCGGCGACCACCTTCTTCCGGTAGGCGGAGAGGTCGTCCACCAGGATGTAGAAGAGCATGTTGCCGGGCCAGGGTCCCTCGCGGTCGGGCTTGACGATGCCGCCGTTGATGCCCGGCACATCCTTCGGCGCGCCCGTATCGACCACCCGGTAGTTGATCTCAGGGTGGTACTGC
>Ga0134121_10000529_pt1 | contig 43005 bp, 71 predicted proteins | sample KB301_FD_96463 | JGI IMG/M metagenome (GOLD analysis project Ga0134121, IMG submission 96463) | Terrestrial soil microbial communities without Nitrogen fertilizer from Kellogg Biological Station, Michigan, USA - KB3-0-1 | ecosystem: Environmental > Terrestrial > Soil > Unclassified ...
AGGACTTAATATGGCCTCTTTATTTAAAGGACCTCCGAAACCTGCCACCCCTTGGGATTTAGCTCCTATGGAGTCTGCAGGTTTGGCTCCTTATGCTCCAACAGCCACAGCACCACTGCCTTCAGTACCTCAAATTTCACAAACTCCTGGTGCTCAAGCCCAACAGATTCAATCTAATGTTGGCGGTGGCCAATCTAATGCTCTCCCTGACTTTCTGAAAATGCTTCAATCGCAACAAGGAAATTTTTAATATGGTTGCAACTTTTTTAGGTGGAATCCCTGCTGCCACAAACCCGTTACCAGGAACAACCACCTTTCTTAATGGGTTAACTTCTGTTTCTAGGCTTAATCCTCCCCCCTTGGATACTAACTTTGGTGGTCTAAAATATGGCGAGTCCCAGGCGGGCGTTGGTTATCAAAATCCAACCAATGTGGTGAACGTACAACCCCAGCTAACTCAGGCACTACAGAATTATTCCAATTTTGCAAATAGTATCAATGGAAGACTAAATCTTGGACGAGTTAATCTAAACAATAACTTTCTTGGGCCACAAGCTTATCAGAATCAATTAAATAATGGTATTGACCAGTTTGGTCAACTTGGAATTTCTGAAGGTTTGCAGAACATCAATCTCCAAAGGGACACGGCCAATAACGCCCTCTCAAACTCCCTCTTAAGACAGGGGGGAGCAGGAAACCAAAACCTCCTTGCAGTACTTCAGAACCAAAATCTCATGCGTTCCCAATTAGCTGCTAATCCTTTGATCTCTCAAGCTCAAAAAGATACAGCCCAAAGAATCTTGGATCAAATTAATCTCCAAAATGCCAATACTCAGTTACAAAATCAAAATCAATTGCAACAACAAGGCTTTAATCAACAGTCTCAACTAGCAGAACTACAAGCTAGAATTGCTGCTGGTCAACCCCAACAGAATCTTGTGGATTTGCTTAGTAATCTCCAGGGCCAAGCAAGAGGAGTTACAACTGGTCAATCTCAAGTACTTGGACGTAACTTTAAATCCTAATGAATATTGCTGATTTAATAATTTCAGAGGCTCAAGCTCAGGGTGTTGATCCTAACATAGCGCTTAAACTGGCTCAACGAGAGTCAGGAAAGAATTTAAATATTCTAGCTGTCAGTCCCAAAGGTGCTCAAGGCGTTATGCAACTTATGCCCGATACTGCTAAGGGTCTTGGTGTTACCAATGCTTTTGATCCAACACAAAATGTAAAAGGTGGAATCAAATATCTAAAGCAAATGTTAGACCGTTATGGTGGCGATTATAATAAGGCAGTAATGGCTTACAATGCTGGTCCAGGAGCTGTTGATAAATATGGTACTAAAGTTCCTTATGCAGAAACTCAAGCCTATCATCAAGCTATTATGGGTGGTGACCAAACTATGACCCCTCCACAACAACAGCAACAACAAGCCTCTCCAACCTTACAAGACTTAGTTGCTGCTCAGAATCAACCGCAACCCAATCTTACCGTTAATCCTCAAAGTCTTTTAGGTCCAAATCCTGGTCAAAGTAAAGGCATGAATACTTTACTCAGTGTCTTGGGGTCCATTGGATTACTTGGTGGCATAGGCGGAAATATTGTTGGTGGAATCAAAGGCAATGGTGCTGTTGGTAATGGTGCCATCGCTGCTGGCACTTCTTTGCTTGGTGAATTACAAAAGCAACGCGAGGCTCAACAGGCTTATAGTCTTAAACAAAGTATTTTAGGGGATCCGGGTAATTCGGATTTAGCAAAGACGGCCTTGGTCAGCGGTAATTCTGGTGAATTAATTAAACAAATGCTTACTGGGAGTACCAGTAAAAAAGATATTACTCAAAAGACTATTGATGCTCAAAAAGCTTTAGATATTTTGAATCCACAACAGGCCACAGATAGAAAAGTTGCTGAACTCGGACAGATTGATGCGGCCAAAGAGTCCTTTAAGGATCAAAAAGCTCAAGCAGACTCCCAAGAACTTGCCGCTTTGATGCAAAAACCTCCTGGCTCCTTGTCGGTAGAACAACAAGCAAGAAAGCAAGCTTTACTGACTGGGGCTAAAATGGACCCCAAAACAATGAGTGGCACATTAAAAACCATGCTCATTGGTGACAACTCTCCTGGGGTCTTATATAAAAATGCTGTTGGATCTCTAAGTCAAATTCAAGATTTAAAAGATTCTTTGAGTCAAATTCCCACGGATGAGTGGGCAAGGTTTGAAGGCAAAGGAATTGAAGAGTTTCAAAAGGTTCACCCAGACGCCAACATTGCTGGAATTCAAGCCCTTCAATATATGATTAGTCGTCCATTAGTCAGAACCGCTTTAAAGGAAAAGGGCAAAATTCCACAGCAGGAATATGACAAGTTTAATTCTTCTGTTTTTAATTTGTTGTCTAAATCCCCAGCAGAACGAGAAAGACTCTTTGATCTAATCTCTCAAGGTGCTGAAGAAGATGCTCAGTACAATGCCAGCGCTTTAAAACAATTTAGTCAGCTTACGGGAGATTCTGACTATATTAAAAACCATCCTGAACAATTCCCACAAACCTTAGAAAGTTTAAAAGAAAAACAGACTAAAGCTTCTGTTGAACCCTTTCCAGGATTTAAAAACCTTTCTCCAGAAAAACAAAAACGAGCTTTGGAACTAATGAATAAATAATGGCAACCGGAAACGAACAATTAGAACTACAGCAATTAATGGCAGAAGCCAAAGGCAGTTCCCCAGGTAATGATGCTTTAGAATTGGCTCAACTTAAGTCTGAAGCGGCTTCGGGTCTTAGAGAGTCCAGTCTCAATGGCAAAATTAAAGTTTTGCACAATAGCAATCAAAATACCTTGTTTGGCCCTGCTTCTGTTGATAGGCAACCAAGCTCAACTGGTAATGCTTTGCTTCACTTTGGCACTACCAATTTAGCTCCCATAGGGCCTTCAATTGTTGCAGGCAGTGATGCCCTTTTGCAGAAAATGGGCTTAGAGAACTATCCGGTTTCTTCCCAAGGTGACGAGTCTCTTGGACAACTTTTTAACCAAAACCTTGGTGGAGAAAATCAAAAGATAGCTGATTTATCTCGTGCCATGCCAGTAAGCTCTGGAATCGGCTCCTTGGGGGGAGCGCTGACAAGCCCAGTGAATAAGCTTTTTGCTGGGGTTAATAAACTTCCAATTGCGCAGAAATTAGCCGGTAATACCCTTCAAGGTTTCACAGGCGCAAGTCAAATGGCAGCAGGCTCAGATCCCAACATTTCTGTTAATGATTTGTTGAAACAGGGCGCTATTGGCGGTCTTGGTGGAGCAGTTTCTACAGGTATCACTGAAGGTGTCAATAAACTCGGTGAAGCCTATCTTCAAAAGAAATTTGGTGCCCAAGCACTGCCTTATATTCAAGAGAATCTCGGGAATCCCCTTGGTGCCAACAAACTCAAAGCAAAGAATGCTGAGTCTTTGGATCAAGCTGGAGCAGTTATAAAACAACTAACTACACAAGATGATAGGCTCATGCATCCACTGCCTCCTGGTGTTACTATTAATAAACTGGATAAATGGGCCAAATTAACAGAAATGAGCCCAGAAACTTCTCAACTCTTTGAACGTGCCAAAGTTGAAGCTGAGGCGAGTGGTGGAGCGGTGAGTTCGGAGACTGCTGAAGGTCTCTTAAAAAGATTTTATAACAAAGGTTTTACTAAAACTGCGGCGGAAGCAAGTGGAGATACTGCTGAAGGCTTTCGAGCTGCTGGAGATAATTTAAGAAAACAACTTGGAGACCGTTTTGGAGAGCCCTATAACCAAGCCAAAAATCTCTTAAAACTTGGTGGTAACTTTACTTACAAAGATGCCGAAGGAAAGTTTCAAGCTGGTATAGCTAAAGTTCTTAATACCAACCCTTCAAAACTATTCACCAAAGAAAACACTTTTAAATATGGAAGTCAAGCAGCTTTGGGCCTTGGAGGCTATGAAGCTTATACTCATGGGCACAAAAATTTAGCGGGCCTCTTGGGCCTTCTTTCTGCTCTTGGAACTGGAATCAATACCCCACTTGGAGCTTCTTTAGCCACCAGAACACCTCTGGCAACTAATGCTCTAACTCAAACTGGAAATGCTCTTATTCAAACTATTAGAAATACCAGAAACAAAGTTGTTGGTGAATAATGGAATGTATGGAAATTAACAAAAAAGGTTTAGATTTAATTAAGAAGTCTGAGGGCCTACGGCTACACTCTTATGCAGATGTTGCTGGAGTTTGGACAATTGGCTATGGTCACACTAAAGATGTCAGACCTTCTCAATTTATTACAGAACAAGAAGCCGAAAACTTTCTTAAAGCTGACATTGCTTGGGCAGAACAAGCAGTTGAGAATTTAGTCCAAGTTCCGCTTAATTCCAATGAATTTTCTGCCTTAGTTTCCCTTGTTTTCAACATTGGTGAACAACACTTTAAAACTTCAACACTACTTAGAAAACTCAACGATAACGACAGGGTTGCAGCTAGGAAACAATTTGAACGCTGGTCTTATGCCGGTGGTGACTTTGTTCCAGGCTTAAAGGCTCGTCGTCTTAAAGAATTGGAGCTGTTTAACGATGTGGGACCTTAGTCAAATTGCTGCTATTGCTGGTTCTGGTCTTGGTAGTAGTGTTTTAACTGCTGTTATATCAGGACACTATAATCGAAGAACTAATGACGCAACCGCTAAAAAAACAGAGGCGGATGCAAAAACAGATTTAGCCGCTTCAACTCTCAAATGGGCAGAAGTTTTGGCCCATAGAATTGATGCCTTAGAGACTAAATTAGATGCTCTGCAAAAAGAGAACATAGAGCTAAAAATCAGTATGGTTGGTGTTCAGACAGAGCTAAAAATGTATAAAGAGGGAAAAATTACTTATACCCTCCCAACTCCTTTGGTTACCACACCCCCAGCATGATATAATAAAGGAAATAACAATGTTGCTTTTTATACTTAAATATCTCCCTCAAATTGCTGCTGGTAGCGGAATTTTAGGCTTTTTATTCCTAATTTACTCTAAAGGCAAAACCGCCATTAAAGAAAAGATTCTACAACAAAATGCCACTCAGCACGAAAAAGCTAGAGAAGCCCAACAAACCATAATTGAGAATTCCAATGAAATTAAGTCTGAAATCAATCAAAAGCGCGTCGCTCATGTCAATCTTGATGATCTCTATACCCGCCTGCTTAGCAACTCTACAGATAATAAAGAGACCAAATAGACCAAAAGCCTTCCCAGTTAACGTGGTCAACGGTTGTGCCTGTGGGGCTGATTTAGACAATATGGTAGATAACTGGCAGGCCTTAAAATCTTATGCCGACCAACTCGAAGTTCTCGGTTGCTTTTCAAAATAAATTAAACGTGGTTTTCGGAATAGTTCTGGTTACCTCTATTATAGCCTTTGAGGCTTGCATACTAGTAGCCTTCTTATACCGAAAACTCTTTGGAGGTTAATATGGCTAAGAAAATGAAAAAGCCTAAAGGTAAATGTTAATACTAAACTATGAACTATAAAGGAAAACAATAATGTCTGCTGGATTTAAATATGAAGGCCCTAATGGTGCTTTTGGAGAGTTAGCGGGTACTGGAGCAGCAATCTCAGTCCTTTTGACCTTTAAGCCCATTAAAGTCAAAATTGTTAATCGTACCAGACTCGTCAATGGGGAATGGACTATTGCCATGCCCCAAGATTCTGCCTCCTTGTTAATTGACTCAGGAGCAGGAACCTCAGACTTAAGCTTTGTAACTTCTAATGCTATTACATCTGGAAGTTCTGGCTTTATTCTTGGTTCTAATGCTTCTTTGAATACGGCTTCTGATGTCATTTATTGGGAAGCTGAACGCGGTGCGTCTGCTACCATGACTCATAACACTTAATTTCAAAATTACTATTTTGAGACAGAAGGAAGAAGAAAATGAAACCTTATGAAAGCAAAGTTGCTAGTTATACCGGAGATGGCAATGCCAAAGTCCTCTCTCTCGGTTTTAATCCTAGCTACTTCAAATTGGTAAATATCACGGATCGTATTATTGAGGAAAAGTATAGTTCCATGGCCGCTGCAGACTATCTGCACACTGTGGCAGCCGGTACTAATACCAACCCCGCCGACTCTGCTGTCACCTTTCCTGGTGATGGAACGGTCTCTATTGCTGCTGGTACTAATATCAATGCGAAAGTATACCACTACCTCGCTCTCTATTAGTCTTAGTCACAATTAAAGAACTATAGAGACCCGGCCAACAAAGCCGGGTTTTTTATTTTAGGAAGGTTTTTATGAAAAGAATGTTGTTAGCCTTATTTTTTATTCTTTTGTGTCCATTAACCCTTCAAGCTAAACAAGAAATAATTAGATCCAGGGCAGATATTACTTTTGTATATCTAGGTGATTCTTTGAGCCCTGAGGGTAAAGAGACCGCCAGAAAGGCAATGCATCTATGGAATATTGCCATGGACGAAACTGTGATAGTAGAATCAGATTTTGAACATGCTAATGTATATGTCCAGGATGGTCCTGAAATGGTCTCTGTCTTCCCCCCAGGGAGAATTCTTGGGGTCACTTGGTTCCTACCGCATAATTTATCCGTTGTTGTCTTTGGGCCCAGAGACCAAAGCAAGCTCACTACGGTTATCCATGAATTTGGGCATTGTATGGGTCTAGGGCATTCGGACAAAAAAGATTCAATTATGTTTTGGAATGAGGGTAAGAATCAACACATTTTACCTGAGACGGTTCAGGCTCTAAAGTAATAAAAAGCCCCTTTAATCTAATCCTGACTAAAGGGGCTTGGACAGAGCGGCGGGTCGTTTTGGAATAGTTATTAATTAAATCTGTTTTACCTCAAACATAAGCCTTCCCAATAGAAACCAACCAGCAAAAGTTATTTGCATACTTTGTTGATGGTTAAACCTATAAACAAAGTTTACTGGCTCACAATAACCAAGACCAAGTCTCATATCTTTCCAACTCTCTTAAAGTGTTCGTCTCGGCTCTCATAAACATACTGACCTTTGGGATCAAAGTCAAGGCATTCTCCACCTTCTTGAAGATTGTTTAAAACAATTTCTGGTCTAATACGAGCCTCACAATCCTTACAAAGGGAAAGATTGAAGGCCTTTTTATCCATAGAGAATAAAAAGCCTGTTGTATAGTTTTCTGCTGGCCTCATGGAATTACAAGTTGGACAGGTCTCAACTATTGAAACTCCACAGTCATAACAATTTCCAGGTTTAATCAACACAGTATAAGCCTCATTTCATATAACGTATTGCCATGAAAGATACTTGAAGATGTGGCTGGGAGTATGGATAATATTCCCACATACCTTATGCGTGGGTAGTGATTCCAAATTCTAATTAACACAAAAACCAATCTAAACCTTCTGGAACATAACCACAGTAAGGTCCAAAAAGTGGTGCAGAAAGGGGCTTGGATTGGTTTGTAAAATAAAAATTGGGGTTTCGAGCATCTGACCCTAAATATATTCTCACTCAAACCTCCAGCCAGTCAAAAGTAAATGACATAAGTACGAAGTCTTTAAAGGTTTTGGAGGTATTATAGTAAAAGTTTGGAAGAGCTGTCTTCTCCAAGATCCTTACACTTCGCATTTAATAACCTTCCAATATGCATCCGCCGTGGCCCCAAAATAGCAGAAATTATCGTATCCAAAATATTGCAATCTGCTAGAAAAATTAGCACTAACCATCAGCATTTTCAGTACTCTCTTTCAACTCAATTCTCTGTAAGACCCACCGTTTCGGTATTGCAATCCAACCTGCCACCGTCTCATCCTCAGCTAAATCCCTTACAAGCACAATAACATCCTTGGTCTCTTGAAGCACAGCACCAACAGACCAAATTAGGTGTGTTTTAGCACTTCTAGCTAAAGCTTCTTCTTTGTCTTGCCAAGCATCATCAGACTTAGCATCAATCCATTGGATCTTTAGGATTTCCATTACTTCTTCTTAACCCCCACAAACACTGAAGCCTGACAAGCCTTACAGCGAAAACGGTCTTTGACTCTGCCACCGATAAAGGCTTTACCTCGACTATTAAAGCCCTTTTTACTTCCACAAGCCTGACATTGCTTAGGAACTTCAGCCCTAAAGTCCATTTCAACCCCTTTCATCCTGTAGATTGCAGGATGATTTTGGCAAACGGGCAGTAGTTTCTCATAAACCTTTTCAGTTAACCTAACATCAGATTTACAACGCTCTTTGATTAAAGCCATAGCACTTTTATCTCCTGCATGAGCCAACATCCAAGTGTCTTCTGTAATCTCCATTTTAGATTCTTTGAGTTTAAAGAAATAAGCTAGGTTTTTAAGACTATTACTCTTAAGGGAGAGATATTTAGATGCACACTTATGTGTATCGAAGGATGTTCTGGTATCGAGTAGTGGAAGTCCTGCCAGAAGTAGACGGGTTTGTAAGAACTTAAAATCACATTTATCTCCATATTGATAGATAAAAAGATCAACTGGTTTTAAGATTCTACTAATCTCTTTTACTAAATTACTATCATCTATAGCATTTTTACCTGGAAAATCTTCTAAGGTTATTGCTTTTACTTTGCCTTTGCCATATTCCTTATAGGCAAAACAGAAGATAAACCCAGGAGCTACGCGTAAATCACCCCTAAAGGTTTGAGAAGCCTTAAACTCAAGGTCGAAAATAACTTTTAGTGGTTTATTTGAAATAAAACCTACTTTCTAGGCTTCTTAGGTTTAGAAAAAGGATCTTCAGACTCAAGTGGCTTGTTCGGAACAATATTAAAAGCCCAAGCAGTTATCTTAGAATAATCAACACAAAACGGGCCTTCTTCAGTCTCGTTGGGGAAAGAAAGCCAACAATCCTTACCAGCAGATCGCTCCCAATCATTCTTGGATTCCACGATCTTAGAGACTATTTCTGCCATTGTGATCTTTGGCTTTAAAGTTCCCCCAAGAGTTGGGCCTTGAGTTAACCAGATTTGAAAGATTGTTTTAGACATAAATTTTATCCAATCCAAAAGTAGAAGAAAACTCAGTGTTATAGATACTCATAGAGCGCCCATTGACAATGTACCATAAACTTAAAGATCCATGACTAAATATGGACCAATTACGAGCAACTTTCATTTACACTCCAATTCTTGTCTTAGTCTTGTATAACCACAAGCATCTGTATAGTGGTCTCGTTCTCTTGGATTTCCCATTTCTCTAGCCATTTTTAGAGCTTGTAAAACCCTTGTTACAAAAACAGCATCAATCTCTACCCCTTCACCATACCAGGCATTAACTATATTGGCAGCTTTAGTGAAATTGTCCCCAGCATCTCCGTGAGTTTTAGCACGTTCAGCAAAGAGTTCTTCAGCTTCTAAAAGAATGGATTTAGCCATAAACCCTCTTATTCTCTTCCTCAATCAAACAAGCTTCGCAAGCAAATTTTTCCCTATCAAATCTAAAGACTACTTTAGCTTGTTTGTGGCAGTAATCACAAGTGTGAAAAAGTAATTGCATTAAAGACCTATTACTTTAAAGTGCTTGTAAGCATAGCCTGTTCCGTAAAGATTACTGCCTTCATAGGTGAAACCAAAAAACCATGCGCCGCCTTCATTCCAAGACCTCCATCCTCTAATCCGCATACTCAAACCCCACTAAAACTATTAGAAACTTTCATCTCAACTTCCAAGGGTACTCTTAGTTTCACAATAGTTTCCAAGACATTTTTTATAATTTGTTGATGTTTCTCAATATCAACTTTTTTAATCTGAAGAATAATCTCATCATGAACTTGATTAACATTATCATAACCTAAGGAATCTAATTTAACCATAGCTCTTTTCATAATTGAGGCCGCCACAGATTGAATTGGGAAATTTAAACCTTGATTAATGGCATGAGAAACTTTCTTTTGAGCTTTTATGAAGGGGGTCAAGGGTTGCTTCTTTCCATCTCTAATGAAAAACCTATCTTTAGGATTCATACGATCAATTTCGTCTTGTAGTTGCCTATTAAGACTTTTATCACGAATTGTACGAGTGCGCCAGTCTAAAAGAGGTTTGATAGCAAGTTCTGGTAAACGTCTAAGACGACCAAAAGCAGATACAACCATGAGATTCTTCTCCATAAAGAGCTTTTGCTGCCTCAAATATTCTGCATAAACCTTATATAACTCAAAGAATCTTTGGTGATAAAGCTCTGCCTCCTCTATTGATATTTTTATTCCTGCATATTTAGGAGGCGGTTTACCCAATTCATCCATTAGCTTCCACGGACTCCCCCCGAAGATTAGGAGGAAGTTGCAGGTCTTGCCGATTGCTCTTTTTGGAGCTTTTAGAAATCCCATGGTTTTGGTGTGAAGGTCCTCCCCAGCTAAAATTGAATTTACCATCTCAGGATCATTGGACAAATGGGCAGCAATTCTAAGCTCAACTTGGGAGTAATCTGCCTTTAAAAAGCAGTATTCATCAGAATCAGGAACAAATAGAGCCTTAGCAAACTCTTCTTGGTTTTGGAGATTTGGGTCCGCCGAGCTTAGGCGTCCGGTAAGAGTTCCTTTAGCCTCATTGGTATCCTGGGGGGAGGTCTGTTTAAAACTTGAATGAATACGGCCATTCCAAAGTCTCTTTTCAAGTCCGCCTATGTCTGTACCGAGCCTTTTTTTGGTCTTGGAGTGAAGGATAATATCTTTGCAGGAATCAAGTATTCTTTGGTCAATGCCTGGGCTTTTGAGGACCGTTTTGAAAAAAGCGTCGTCACATTTCCATTGACCTTTGGCTGTTTTTGAGTTTGGAAATAATTTGGATAGGCCCAAAGTGTTGTAATATAAATCGCCAATCTGCTTAACAGAAGTCCATTCGAATTCTGGATATTTAGCATTAGCCTTTCCTCTTGGAGTTTTGAGATTATCGACCACAATTCGGAATCGTTCATCTAAAATCTCCTTGATTTCAACTTCAAAGGTTTTACTAAGTCTTTGTAGAATTTCTTTTTGTTCTGCCTCAATCTCTTCCTTCTTTTGACCCAACAATATTTGGTCAATCTTGACTCCTCTTAGCTCCATTTTCCTTAAAACTTGATCGGTTGGAATAGACTCTTTTTCATAATAGTCTATTGGATCTCGTTTGCACCAATCTCGCTCTTTTATAATTTTTCCCGTTTTTTGTAATCTATCTAAAAAAACATACTTGAGTTTTAAAGTATTATTAACATCTTCACAGGCATAAGCCGCAAGCAAGTCAATTGGAGCTTTATATAGGTCTTCTTTCTTAAGTTTATTTTGATCTAACCACTTCCAAATGGCCCTAGCGTGTTTAATTGAATCTGGCCCTAAATATTTATAAGCCAAGTCTTTTAACTTAAGGCTTTGATTTTCATTAACCAATTGGGCCAATAGAAGTGTGTCTTCTATGGGACCTTCAACTTCTATACTAGCTCGATGGAAAAACTTGAGATCGAAGTTGGCATTATGTAAAATTTTTGTTGTTCGCGGCTCAGACAGAATAGCCAAAATCTCTGGCTTGACCACCTCCAATTGATAATACTCAGCATTGTCTTCGCTCCAAGCTATAGCTATGCCATGAATGGAATCTGTTTTCCAATCAAGGCCAGATGTTTCGATGTCTATAGCAATTTCGTTATACAACATAAATATTAAAAAAACCAGGCTGATAAAAGGAAAAGGGAAAGATTAAGGTACTATTGATCCTATAATAATGAGATCTGTCATCAAAACACAAACTAAGCATAATAAACCTCAAAACCAAAGCTCGGCTCATCGTCCCCCCAATCCCAACACAATAAAACATCCCGATGAAAGGAGTCCTACCAAAAAACATCATTTGTGTTGCTTTGTATTCTCATAATCTTTAAACCTCTAACACTTAGTATTTTTATTGGAACAGCCATAATTATGAGCCCCCATGCTCATGATAACAAAATTTCTTCTGACAACTGGTGCATTCAAACCTATTGTATTGCTCTCTCTCTAAAGGCAAAAGTCTCAAAGGACTATAATAACTATCCTGATTATTAGGATCAATCAAAACAATGCCACAATTGGGACAATACTTCGGTAAGGTTATATTACTTTTTGACATGGTGCCTAATCTTTTCTGCTATAATTTTACTACCTTCTGTCATGCCATACTTGATAAGTATGGGTTTTAAATTAAACCAAGTGATATTATCTAAAGTTTCCCCTACTTGCCACTTAGTCGGTTTTTTGTGACCAAATAAACATTTGAAGTATGAGATTTTTTTAATTGGTGTTTTGTCTTCTTCTGTCATAATTTATTCCTCACAATCATCCACAAACTCCAAATGCCCTTGAAAACTAAAACCACAACCCCTTAGAAATTCTTCAAAGTGTGGAATAATCTCTGTTAAACAATCTCTATCAAAGCTCATAGTAACTTTTGGACCTCTAATCTTATCATCTGAATAATAATAAATAAATTCAAAGTTACTTCCCATATTTTGCCTCCTGCAATTCCAATATTTTCATACAAAAACCATGAGCCGCAATAGCATTATATTCATAAGTGTCATTTTTTCTAGCTAAAAACTTTAGAAACAAAATAAAGAGTCTTTCATACTTCATATCAGTCCACTTTTTATTAAGGTTATATACTCATCTGCCAACATAGTCACAAGCCAATCACCCCTATTAGTTTTATGAGCTACAATTCTAAACCTCTTATTAGGAGCATCTCTATGAGCTTGAGCTAAGGCTTTTCTTATGTTGAGGCTTTCAACACATTTAACTTCAAAATGGGTATCAGGAATGTTGTGAATAACATCAGGAGAGTCTTGGGAACCAGAGAATTGCTGGCCTCTACGAGCTTCATAGCCTTTAGAGATTAGATAGTCTCTAAAGGCTCTTTCACCTCTGGCACCTTTATCACGGGAATTAATACTCATTTCTTTGCCTTAAACTTTTTAACGTACACCCAACTACCTGGTTTTATGTGGCGCCAACTTGGTGTAACTCCAAAATGATCTTCCAGAGCATGAAACAATTCATAAAGCCTAGAAAACTCTACTCTCAGGTTTTTTAAATCACGGGATTGGGTATTAGCATCATGCTGCAACTCTTCAAATTTTTTTCTCAAACCAAACATATTTTTCTCCTATGTTATATCCAAACTATTAATATACTTGTCTAGTCTCTCGATCTCCGCCCGAACTTCAGCGAGCTGTTTAAACAATCTATTATTTTCTTGGATGTGATTTTCAATATCCTTTTCCAAGTCCAGCTTGTCTTCAAAAAGCTCCTGATGACTTTCGATCAACCTATCCACATCTGCACGAATCTCCCCTGAACCTAAAGCCCAACCTTCTCGACGCTCTTGGATCTTATCAACCTCATCTTTGCTTAGGATTTTGGTCATTACTCTTCCCCATAAATATCTTTGTACGATTCATCGTCCCTATGGATAGGAAACCCTTCCCAATTATCCACACCGTTAGCCATAAGCTGAGCGAGTAGATCATAATCTTTTATGAGTTCCTGATAACGACTAAGCGGTATTGTAATAGTTTTTAGTTCTGTGGTTTTTATGCTCATTTACTTCTGCTCCCGGATGATTTCGGATATTTGCTGCAGTAAACTCATTTCTTTCACAGAAATATCAGTCGTCATAAAAGATCGTATCTCTAAAAGAAAATGCTCCCGCTGCTCAGCTTGGGCCAAGTTAATAAGGGCTGTAAGTCTCCTTTCCAGGTCATCAACAACAGTAGGAGGACATTCTAGCCTTAGCGCGTTACAAATTATATTTAGCTCTGCATTCCATGGCCTTTTCAACGTAATCGACTCCGACTTACCCGCCAACAGACCCTCCTGGTATGCGCCATGAATAATTGTTTTCAACAATGTTAAATCTAGTTGGTATTTCAACATATCAGAGACCACTTGCTGATAAATCTCTTCTGGTGTCATTCCCCACGCTCCCTTTTTTCTCTTTTCTGCTATCATGACATCGGCAATAGTACCACTAGACTTTGCTAATTCCACCTCATCAAATGAAACCCTTGACACTGTCCCAGCTAAAAGACCCGATAAGGCCTATGCTGCAAAGTAATCCCAGAGCGTCATCCCGCGATGGTAAGTCGTCTTTACCCCCCCCCCCCCAAACTTATCTCGCTCAGCCCACTCTCCGGAAAAGGTCTCTCCACCATCATCAAATTGTTTCTCAGGTTTAATTAATCCCATAGGTAAGGCCTCCCTTTTATAATCTTACCTAAAGCATGCACAACGTCACAAGCATAGGTAACAAACTTACCATTCTTTGGGTCAATGCAACAAGTCTGTCCTCGAAGCTCCGTAACAAGAGCTTTATGATATTTTTTAGGCACAAACTTCATTATTGTTTTCCAGTACCAACCATCAATACCATCCACGAAATCATATTTGGGATATTTGATTTCAACCTGTTTTTTAATAACTTTTTTCACTTAGCCCCCATAAATGCAACAATGTTGCCAAGACCCCAAAGCACTGTTGCTGCAGCAAAACCAACTTTACCGGCCTTAAAAGCAAAAAGAACTGGCAACACTTGCATACAAACATACATTAGGGTGGAATATCTCATTGAACCTTTATCCCTTCTAACCTACCAAGCCTATTCTCCAACTGTGCTATTTGGTTCTCAAGTTCTAAAATCTTTTGTTTGTGATTTAACAAAGCTTCAGCATAAAGCTCTGTGGCCTTCACAAAAAGACGATTAATCTTGTGTTGACCAAAAGAAGACAAGAACACATTCAAGGCCACCAGGAAAACAGCAATAGCTAAAGTTATTTGGTAATCCATTAAAACACCGGCTTCTTAAAGATTTTTTCAAACAGATTAGACCAAGAATCCTTAGTCTTTATTTCTATAATGTTAGCACGTTGTAAAATTGATTCTGGAGTATCGTCCACAATAAAGCGGGGCTTTTCGAGTACCAAAGAAAAAAAGCAGGAAACTCTGTTCTTGGATAGCATCTCAACACCATACTCCTTACCTCCAGCACTCCAACAAATCATTTCATACTTTTGAGCCAATAAAGGCAAAGTTTCTAAGACCCCAGGAAGAAGTCTACCTTGAATATCAATCAAAGTCAAATCTAAATCTATATACATAGGTGGTTTATACATGTATTCCTTGAAAACCTAGAACTTCGAAGGCTGCGTAGTTATGAATCATAAATCTTCTCGCTATACCATATGACAGAAACCAACACTCCGCATTCTTTTGATTAAAAAAATATACTGTCAAATATCCTCCACAGGCTTAAGCAGAAAATTAAAACTCCTAGGATTCATTGGATCAACTAGATCCTTTTGGAACTTAATTTCATACCCAGCCAGACCATCCCTATCTTTCTCAATGGCACAAATAATGTTTCCTGTTCTCCGCTCGATCCTCAGATCCAAAACTATCTCTCCACGATAACCAGGACTTCTGGACTCTGCAGAACCAGTAGCACTAGCCGAATCTTCATCCCCCTTTTTCTTCTCTGCAGTTACAATAATATTAAGTAGTCCTTCATATTTTAGCTTCAAAGCATCTAATTTATTCATGTATTTTGTAATAAAGGTTCTTACTTCAGGTTCATCAACTGGAAGAGCGTGAATGGAATCAACAACTAAAAGGATTCTTCTCCCCCCATAAGAGATTTTAAGCTCCTGAATGGCCTCTTCAATCTCTTCAACCGTTTTGTCCATAAAAAGAAAAAAAGGTCTGAGCCTAAAGGCGTTGAACATTTCGTTCTTTTTATCCTGACTTGCCAGAAGAACATCAACATCCGATAAATTGTGCCTCTGACAAAACGAGCGCATTAAAACTCTATTTTTACCATTTTCTCTATCAAAGTATAAGACGGGCCCATACTTCTTTGCATGATAGTTCGAAATCTGTAAGGCAAGGGTAGATTTATTGGAACCCGTGCTCCCTTGTATGAGTGTGATACCATGCAAGCCAAGTAAAGCTTTGTCCAATGGAATAATTCCAGTTTCAATGCCATCTAAGCGCCTTTCACAAAAAGTATTAAAGTCTGAGAGACTATTTGCTATGTGTTCTAGCATTCTTTATGCGCTCCCAAGTTTCTTCATTCTTCGGAACTTCAATTTTCTTTCTTTCTGTCTTGTTAAATGCCAGAATCGTTGACTTTATAAATTCTAATGGTTCCCCTGTTTCTGCGTGAGCCAAAAGATACTCCAATACTGCGTCTTTACCATACATGTCGGATAATTTCTTTATATAGGCACAATTGGCCTTCCAGTTTGCCGGGTAAGGCTTATCCCAACAGGCTTGGTAGGCCTCAAGAAATCTTTTGTATAAGTCAGGAGAAGTCATATTAGACCCAAAAAACTTTGCTAATAACCCAAGGCTGCGAACCAAAGCACTCATAAGAAAAAAATCTAAAAAGGTCACTAACTAAAAAAGGACCTGAAATAGCATAACCACCTTTTACCCTAGAGAAGACTTTAGGTTTAAAGAATATTTTCATATGATTTGAAATCAAATTTAGAACAAATATCCTGAAAATAAAAAAGGGTTGCATACCTAAAATTAAACCATATTAATTTTTCGTGCCTAAAATCCCTAAGTCTAATTATCATATACAAAATATCTCAAAATTTTTATTATTTGGTGCTTGCGGATAAAAATAAAAAGCACTAAAAATCTCGTCGAAAAAGCTTTGATAACTAAAAAGATGTCCTTCTATCCAAGACTGTAAACAAACTTTTAGCATAAAAAGTAAAAGCCCCTTAGCCCATATAGAACTAAGGGGCACTTTTTCCATGGGGGCTATAGTTCTTCTGCAAACTCTTGGGTCATTGGCTGTGCTGGTTGTGGTGGAATATACAGGAGCTTTTCGGCTTCTGCTTTTTCTGCCTCCGTAACAGTTCCAACAGACTTAATAGTATATTCAGTATCTTTTTTACCGAGACCTGTCCGAGAGATTCGAATCACAGCGTTGTCGCCTTCGGACTTAGCAATTTCTTTAAGCTTGTTCTTAACTTCGGTACCAAAGCTATAATATTTATGCACAAAGCTTTTTCCATCACGGACAGCAATCTGCATATCATAACGAGTTCCAAGACCTTCCTGCCAAACTTGATGTCTAACCTTGTCACCAAACTTTTGGAAGTATTTATCCGGGGAGCCAAGAAAGACAACATCAACACTTTCTCCATCTCCTAATTTGAGATAGTCACGTTTTGTTCCTACTAGATCTAAAAGTCCCATTTTATTCTCCTTTGATTTGTGGGGATTTTGAATTAAATTTGTTTACAAGTTCTAAAAGCTTTTCGAAAGCGGCCATAAATAGTTTAGACTCTTCTTCGGAACGCAGCATCTTATAGTTATCTCCACTATGGAGTTCCTCAATGCTGCGTTCTAAAGCTCTTGTAAGGTGGGTTATGTGGACCATGCTCATATTTTTATGACCTTAAAATATTTATTGGCAACTTTATTTATATATTCAACATCTATTTTACCACGATTAAAATTAAAATAACAAGGAAACCGTCTTATATACGCATACCTCGACTTTACCATATTTGCCATACTTGGCACACATACAGGGTTACACACTATAAACCTCAAAGTACCGACTAATTATTTTCCAGTTCCTCATACAAGAATCTTCACCAAAGTTATAAGGGTTTTTAAAATATAGCCACATACTCCCAATTACCTCGTCTAAATAAGCAGTCCGCACCCTCATTTCCAAGCCCTCTTATGCTTTGGATGCCTTTTTGTATACGCCATCTGCAGCATTCTAATTTCTTCTTGACTATAGCCCTCTTTACTCCCCTGCAACTTTAAGTGCTTTTGTTTGTATTTGGAATACGCTATCTGCCAATCCCCTAAAACCTTATCACCATTGATTGCTGATAGCAACTGATTATCATTTGTTTTATCTAGCAACTCCTGAGTCAAAGGATATTTATAAATAAAAGTTTGTTTTGGAAAAACATTGTTTCCAATATCAATTTTTAGAATTTCAAGTCTTTTTTCAACTGCTCCAATAGAAACTTTTATATCCAAGTTTCTATCCAATCCATTAGTCCCAATAACTTTATAGCAAACTACTGAGTCTGTGGCAAGATCATATCGACAACAAAACTGCAACATAATCCCCATTACAGCTGCATTATCTGAAATCAAATAATATACCAAAACTCCTTCCATAGGAATCTTGGCCCTAAAATAATCTTTAAGATAAAGACCTATTTGAATCAGATAATCCTCTGAGGGCTCTAACATGCCCATAAGCGTTTGGGAGCCTTTGCCCCACTTAGTCTTAAACTCTAGCACCATTGGCGCTATAGAGCCGTCTGCCTTCTTATAACCTATAATTTGATCGGGCTTACCGCTCCAAAGCTCTGTTCCTACCGAAGCTTGAGAAGATAACAAATAAACTCCATAAGGACCCAAGCTTGTTATCCACTGGTCTCTAACAGCCTTTTCAATAGCATCCCCAAAAAGGAATCGGGACAACCCTACAAAATCTGTTGGGTCCGTTTCTGGCTCATTGGTAATCTTCCAATATAGATCTCTCGGATCTTTACCCCCATCCGTAGCCCAAAATTGAACTTTCTGTTTTACATTAAAATTAGGTAGTTGTGGTATCTTTTGTTTTAAAAGATTTACTAAATCAATCATGTCTTGACTTTCTCAATAAAAAGAGTATCCTGGGGAAGCGAGCCGGGCGAGCTTGTAGCTATATAGTAATAACAGAATAGTAGTTACCAAAACTACCATACATACCCCAACTACCCTGCCGTTCAGTATAGTATTCAATTGACTTGGGTCTAAAGTGGTGGATAGACACTTTCATTTTAATTCCATTTCAATTTCAAGTAGTAGCTCCCGCAACTCTGGCTTCAACAAAAGCAACCCTTCCTTTAAACCTTCTAAGTATTTTTCCTGCTTTTCTTTCTCTCGGCCTTTAAGGACCGAAGCTTTAGCAAGAAGTTTAGAATAGAGCAAAGTAACTTTATGAACTTCATTAGTTTGGGGATGGAATTCAATTTGATTTGTAACTGGCATAGGCTCAACAGTATTTTGTTTTAAAAGTTCTGCTTGTTCTCTGGGTAAATATTTATCAACGTCTTCTTGGGTTATCTCATTGGTTTTTAAGTCATCATTCTTTGGTGGCCCCGTCCCCACAATCTTAAAGGTATGTCCGGGTAAACGGCCTTGAAGCTCTTGGATACTTAAAGCACTAATGACTTGAGCAATTTCAAAGGGTTTAAAATTTTCGTCGGGAACAGAATAAAAGCCCTTTACCGGGTTTTTAAAAACCTTTAAGATGCCATCTTTCCCATATAAAACGTCTATTTGCATTCAATTAACTCCAAAAATTCTATGAATTGTGGGATACACAGTACTTCAAAACTAAGATGCTCAAAGACATAAGAAAAATAATTAGGTGTGCTTGTATATACTGCTTGATGGGGCCATATTATTTTCATAGATTTCCCTAATCCTTGTCATCATAGCTCTATGGTTCATACCAAGATCCTTACAGTGCTTCTTAAAGACCCAATGATTAAAATAGAGCCAAGCACTATCACGATATTCTAGTCGATTTAGATCTTCAGTTGCCAGGATAATAACTTTTTGAAGTAACCATTTAATAAAACCAACTTCAAATTGTTCAAGATATTCAAGAGGTATTTTGTCTGAAGGACCACTAATGATCCATTCTATTAGGTACTTATTCAATAGGCACCACTTCAAACCATAAAGTACTAGATGAAGGTGGATCTATAAATTGTGCCCCCATAACTACAAATTGCCAATTCGAACCAGAATATTCAATTTTTCTGATTAATTCCCTTTTTGTATAAAATATTTTCATTTACTTGTATTCTATAACATATTTTTGCGTTGGAAGTATAGACTTATTGTGACCCGTAAACAAGTATATGTATTGGACTCTATTAGACTTTTTAATCCATTCCCCTTCACCATCAGTGAACCACACGACAGCATCAAAATTACCTTTTTCAACTAAGACTTGAGGTTCTTTAAAGCTTGTCCCTCCCCCCCATTCTTTGCAGGTTGGCTTTTTACCTACGTGCCTAATTCCGTCATCAAACTCAATAACAGTAGCTTCATATTCCTTGAGCATTCGGCGCACTAGACCATAATACTGCTTTTGCTGTTCTCCCGTGGTGCTTCCGGAGCAATCAATACAAAAAGCTAGCTTAGGCCCTTTGATTCTCTTCCTTCCTGGGGTGCCATCATCTTTCCACCTATGAGGCTTTGAGAACGTTAAGGCCTTTTCAAAGCGATTGTGGCAGCTTTGTTGAATATTCCGTTCTAATGCCGCTGTAAGCCCTCTGGGAATTCTTTTTATCTCTTTAGGCTTGGTGTTTACGGGCTCTTTTTGACCTGTTCCAGCCCTAAAGCCTCTTTTCTCCATTTCTTCTTTAAGAACCCTGCTTAATTGTTTCTTTTCTTCTTCCGTAAGGCCCATAGAGCAAAGGCTTTGTTGCTGTTCAATGTCCTTTGGGAGCTTATCTAAGTACCAATTCCAGGTTTGCTTAGGGGGGAGTCCGAAGGCCTCAGGGAAAGCAAAGGGCTCTCGTTTTAGTGTCGGTATGAAAGAATTAATCTCACAGTCACAAGCGATATTGAGTCTTTTAGGGTCTAATTCCTTATCTTTATTTAATTCTAAGTGATTAAAGAGGTAATGATAAAGCTCATGGATGCCAACAGTTTTAATATCTACACCCTGCTTTTCAACCTCCAGCAATTTAGGTTCGGAAAATAAAATTAATATCTTTCCGCAGCTTGTCACTGCCGAAGCTGCAGGCGCAGGAAGGTTTTCAATTTCTTGAATAATAACCCTTTTTCGCAAATGAATTGGAAAGGCCTTTAGAAGTTGTTCTTTTATGGGAGTATGCATGGCTTAAAAAATCCTTTCATATTAAAAACTCCGTTTACAAAGGCGTGGAAACCAAAAAGAGACCCCGCCATGAAGTGGTTTGATTTGTAGATATTGAAAAAGATTCCTAAGACTCTCTAGAATCTTTTATCCTTATTTTGTCCAAGGTGCAGTCTTAGCATAAAATTATCTCTAGTTTTATTCTTTTCGTACGAAAACACGATCCCAAACAAAAATAAAATTCAATTGGAGGACCGCGATAGCCAAACTGGGATACTGAAAGGTATGAATATATTATCATTCCAAATACTTGTCCAAAAGACTAGCAACATGTTCGATCTTGATAGTCATTTCTTCAAAGATTTGTTGTTTCTCACCCTTCTTTCGCATGTAAGGTGCGGCGTGCTCTCCAAGAGCAAATTTCATAATTTCGTTGTGCTCAGTGTTGGGTAAGTTCACATCATAAACAAGTTGCAAATACTCTAAGAATCTTGGATCCGGTCTCTTAAGGTGCCAGGTCAATTCCTCATTCAAAGTCTCTGGAAATTTTTGGATATAAGCCGCCATTTTATCATACTTTTTTTCATTAGCCCAACCAATCAATTGCTCTTGATCTGTCTCAACTGGAATAGGAACAATACGAGTTTTGAAAGCCTTGTCACCTTCCAAGGTTTCATAGTTCTCACTTTCGTCATTCATTGTGAGAAGGATAATAGTGTCTTTATGAATTGGTTCACCCCCGACTGTACGTTCCCCAATAAGCTCCATGACTGCAGCTCTTGTATATCGTTCCATACGGTTAAACTCGTCTATATAAATAAGAGCTTTGGTCTTAATGGCCCTCCTAAGTCGCTCATGAGCCACAAACGATACTTCATCTCGTTTGGCATTAGGTAAGTTAAGTCCCATAGCATCTTCGGTCCTGAGAGGAAGGTAGATAAAATCATAATTTAATTCCTCATGAATCTTTTTAGCCATTGTAGTTTTTCCAATTCCAGAACCCCCGACCCAACAAATTGGAATTTTAGGTTTGGACTTGAAGATTTGAATTGTTACTTGTTTTGCTTTTTCAATATTCATTGTTTTTCCTTAAATAAAGATTTGTTGAAGTCTAATATATCCGCGACCAAATTGGCCTATAAAAAAAGAATGCAAAAATTCAGCAATTAATGGATTTCTGGGGTATCCAAGTCCATATCCATATGGATCTTTATTCGTTTTAACTCGTATTTTCATATAAGCCTTATTTTAAACCCTTTGTTATAGTGTGGATTAAAATAATTTAAAACATGGAAGGAGTTTTTAATTCCGTTTATAGAGTATTCTTGTCTATAACCAAAACCTCGACGTCCAAAAGTTATTTGCATCAAACCTCCTTTGGAAAGTACAATTTATTTTCTTGAAGACTCTTAGGCCCATTAATATTTCTAAGGGCTGTTAAAATCTTTAATGCTTCTTTAAAAATTTCCTCTTGTTTGCCATCATACTCAATATTTGGAAGAGATTTCCAAAGTGAAATAATTTGTTCTGGCTCTGGGATTAAATGGCACATAAAAATACCAGTATACCAAGACTTTTCTTCTGGCTTACCTGATAATTCAGAAAAGCTTTTGAACTCCTCTACCAAATGCAGTCTTAGCAATTCTAAACAATAAGCTTGATTTTCAGCATTAGAAAGCTCTGCAAAGCTTTTGCCTTTTAGGTCTTTATTCTTCTTTATCATTGTTTTCTTCCTTCGAAATTAAGTTTAAAAGTTTCTCATGTAATTCTTTAACTCTGCTAGTTTCTTCTGTTGATAAGTCTCGTGATTCCTCTTTATTAAATTTTATTTCTTTAACTACCATTAATTAGCTCCTCCAATACTTTCATAACTTCAAATTTATTGATACTAGCCCAATTTTTACGTAAAGGCATATTTTTTTGATACCGAAGTAAAAGCTCCTTTTGTCCTAAGATTTTTCCATGTCTATAATTATCCTTATGAGTACCAAGACCCTTAAGGAATTCTATTTCTGTGTGCGTGGTCCAGTTGTCCATTAATCCTCCAAGTTTTCATTTACAAGTTGAATCATTTCATCAGTAATGTTTGAATTAGAATATGTGGGGACGTGCATAACTGATTTAATGTTCTCAGTATCATGCCAAAGCCCTAAGCAGTGTCCTTCCTCGTGTGCCCAAACCGCCCAAGAACCATCTACTCCTAGAACACTAAAAGGAATAGAGCCATCATTATTTAAAGCATTTTTATCAATCAAAATGCTACAGCCGCAACTTCCATCTCTAGGTTTACTTGTGATGCCTGTTCCCCATTCTTCTAACCCTTCTGAATCTTCAGTAATAGAAAGATTTACTATATTTTCATCGCCCCCAATTTGAAAGATCCCAAAGCCCAGTGCACTATTCCATTGTTGGACAGAATAATCTAAGTCTCGATTGGCTTGATCTATCTCTTCCTGAGTAAAACTATCAGGATAGGTTGCAATAATACTTTGTACTCGACAAGCCTTTGCTCCTTCTAAGTAAGTTTGTGCCTCTAAGCCAACAGAACCACAACCATTCAAAGCAGCCAGAAACAAAAGAAAAATGTAAAGTATCAAGCCTAAAAAAAGTTTTTTCATTTCACCATCCTCCTTTCATTATTATAAAGTAAGACCCAAAGTTTATTGTTTCTGTTTTGTTTAGACCTTACTTCACAAAGCCTATAAGGTATTTTTCTGCGTTTGAATCTGTCCCTCCATTCTTGGACAGCGTGGGACTGAACAGGGCCGTCAAAGAAAATATTTTGATGGGCAATTTCTATTTCTTCTGTTTGCTCTAATGTCCTCCATTCAAAGAACTCAGGATTTAAGATGTTAAGTTTTCTTTTCATATCTTTTCCAATATAAAGATATTTTTCAAAGCGCAAAAGCAGTAAGAGTAAAGTACTTGGTGATAAGAAGATGAAAGCATCCTAAAACCTTGATTACACTGCGGGAATTGCATTATCATTAGCATTGGATTACCTTCAAAGTCTCATAAGTTGTGGTTTTCTCGACTTGGCTTACTTTCTTACCTAAAATTTCTCTAACCTTAGCAGTGTCTAAGATTGTCCTAGAGCAAGCCTCTCTTTGTACTCTGTACTCGCCATCAATGAAAAAACTTTCCTGACAAGTATCCAATAAAGCATTAAGCTCTTTTTTGATTGAATCCTTTTTAGCTGTAAGCTCTTTGATCTTGCGGTCTAGTTCGTAATAGGTTTGAGCTAAAGCTGTTTTAGGTTTTGTTTGGTAAAGTTGCATATTATCTCCTCGTGACTCTATAGACTTCTTGGGTTAATTGCCCAACGGCTGTAGCCAAAGTTTCTTCTTGGTCTTTTTGTGGTAACTTCATTTCGTCAACAAGACACCAAGCCGCGTGGGTGCACTCATGTGAGACCGTCAGTACATCTTTATTATATAAAGCAATCAGAAGGCTTACTCTTTGGTCTCCAACCATCATTCTGTGAGGAGCACAAAAGCCACCGGTGTTTTTTATATTGATTTTTTGTTTCTTTGTGCTCACCAATTGTTTCTTAATCTTTTTATGCATTTCTTCATATTCTTTAATGTCTTTGAAGTTGTAAAGAACACAAATTCGCTTTTTGACTCCATCAAGGTAAATGTATTTTGTTTGCATGTTAAAATCCCACTAATTGTCTGTATTCTTGTTGATTAGTCCAGTTTTCAAGCCTAGAAGCTTCTTCTTCATCAATCAAATGTTGAACAATGTTAGAACAAAGAAGTTGCTCATCTTCATTATAAGGCTAATTGCAGTATTCACAATTTATTTGCATTTTTCTGGCTCCTTTACTGTAGTCCCCATCCAAGGAATAGGACCTCTGGTTAATAGGTAAGTAGTTTCATTCTTTTCAATTGGCTTGACTGGCCTATTATTCAACCAGTAATCTAGGTCTAGTCTTAAAGCTCTTCGCCATTCTTTATAAGCCTGTTGGGGAGTCATTGGCTTTCTCCAATAATTCTTGAAATTTATATTCTAGTTCAAAATATTTATCTTTTAAGGTTTTGTAAAATTCAGTCCATTGGTAGCCATTTTCTTGGGTTTTGTAATAATCAGCGGCGTCTTGATAAAACTCAATCTGGTCCTCGTCAGTATAAGTCAAGCGAGCCTTCATTTATTCCCCTTTCGCTTTGGCAATCACCCGCTCAGCTAATTTAATTTCTTCGTGAGAATCTACATATTCAGCCTTTAATGTGCCATCCTCGACAAGACACTCAATTTCACACAATATGGCCTCTAAACTTCTAAGTAAATCAGGCGCAGCGACGACGAGATTAGCGCTCGCCAGATCGAACACCCGAGCAATCCCCACAGACGGTAATTTGGGATCGTGCGGCGTCGTATTAACGTCACGTACAGGGGATCCGTACCCATTAGGGTTTTGAAATATTCCAGACAGTTTCCAAGGTCCTGGCGTGTGTTTATTTTTGTTCATAAAGTTTTTCCTTTCCTAATATTTGTCAATTCTTTGCATAATCCCAATCTTGCAATTGAGTGTAGACCAGAACGCCTTTACAATACGTCGGTTAGTGTTAATCAAGATTGAGCCTCCGAATTAGTTTATCTTGCTGTGTCCCTTATTCTTTTGATACAATAGAATCAATTGATTCAATTGTAAACAATTATTTTTAAAATAAATGAAATATTTTATAATCCATTGATTCTATTGGATTATTAGGATGGATTATTTTTGTGGTGAGGAAAGTTTCACAGCAAAGAATTGACAAAATAGCTGATAAGCACAGGCTTTCAAAGAAACAAAAGAGCCTATTGGTTGCCCAATTGGAGAATCCGGGTTTAGATGCCAAAAACACACTGATTGCCGCTGGTTATTCAGATATGACAGCAGCTAAAGCGTCTAAGGCGGTATTAGGTGCCACTAGGCTTAGGAGTGCTTTTGCTGAAATTGTTGATTCTGGTCAATATGTTGGTAAGATTACAGAGTTCTACGACGAAGTATTAGCCAAGCCCAATGAAGACATTGAAGTCATGAAAGTCAAACAAGCCGCAATAAAAGAGCTCCATAAGATCCAAGGCGACTATGCCCCGCAATCCTCTGAATCTAAAACCCTTAGCGCCCACATATTCCCACAGATAGCCTTTGCTAAGGATTCAACCAATCCCAAAGAATCAATTGGCGCTAAAGAGCCTGAAGTATATGAAGGCACAATAGAGCCCATTGACCCCACCGATCCAATCACCCCCAAAGAATAAATTTATCCAAATGGTCTAATGGCTTTGTTAGGCCTAATGTCCACCATACACTACAATACACGTAGACCTATTGAACCTATTTACCCTTTTGCACATTCTGAATATTTTGTAGCAATTGAATCAAAGGGGTGGGGGTTTGTGAAGGTGGGGTGGGGTCCACAGGTTCCATGGGGGTGTGTATATTTATATAGGAACTAACATCTTTCTAAGCCCGTGGGGACAAGCGACGGAACAAAACAGCACAGTCTGGCACAATTCTTGCGTCTCTTGATTCCCAAACTATTTTTTAAATTTTTTACAAAAACAGGTACTTAAATCTATGATATCTTTAGGGAATAAAACACACCAGTTAACCCCATGGAATCATTAGATTATAATCACTCATTTTTCAACAGCCACTCCAATTTTGTCAACATAAAAGTGATTATAAAATTCTGTTATTTTTCAAAGACTTAAAAAATCCACACCATATTTTTAAAACTTTCGCGAAAAAAGTATGCTACCTTCTTAATAGACTTGGTAATTGCTAAGACTAAAAATACTAAAACACTTTAGAACATTAAGACATAGCAGTGAATTAAATCTTAAGCGTCTTAAAGTTCCTAAGTGTTAAAGTATCGGAAGAACTACCAAGACCTGATGGGGGGAGTAAAGAGACCTAAAGAGATTCCAGAGACATAAGGTATGCTTATATATTCTTGCTTCTCTTATGTCTTTATTTAATCATTGCATCTTAAGGTACTAAAGACTCTTAAATGCCTCTAGACTTAAACAATCTCAAAGCAGCCATAATGAATAACTCCCTTAATCGTCACCTCATCGTTGCTTGGATTGAAGATATTTTAGCTTCTGGACTCTTGACAAAGTCAGAGCAAAAGCAGTATAAAAAACAACTAGCCCAAATTTTAGGGGAAGCTGGTGAGACCACCAGTGACCAAAAGTTAAAGCCCTTAGAGGTAGAGAAGTCTAAATAACTCCCAAAGCCTCTAAGGGCTACTCCCCCCAATTCAATACATTTTGGAAGCTCTTACCTCATTTACCCCTGTATTTCAGGAGGTCTTGTTAAAAACTAAGGAATTGTTAGAAACAAAGGGTGAGGAGCCTGGTAGACAATTCTTCTTAGCCGAGATGCGTCGAATTGGCTACAAGGAAAGAATTAAGAATCTTTATAAGGTTCAGGGCAAAGGCACAGAGTTTGTTCGATTCAGGCCCAACAAAGAGCAGTGCCAATTCATCGAGGATCGCTCAGGACGAGACATAATACTAAAGTCGAGGCAGATTGGCTTTACTACCTTTGCATGCATCTACGCCTACGATAGAGCCTTGTGGGACGGTTGGCGAACGGGCATCATGGCCCACATGCAAGAATCTGTCAAGGTCTTTTTTGATACCGTTAAGAATGCTAATGAGCACTTTAAGAAAGATTGGGGCTGGTTCTTTAGTCCCGAAGAAGCTCAAAGTAACACAACGCGTCTAAGTTGGGTGGATTCTAAAGCCTCCATTACAGTTGCTTTTAATTTTCAAGGCTATACCTTAAACTTCCTCCATATTTCTGAAGCTGCTTTTGTTCAACCGCCCTCCAGACTTACCTTCTCAATTCAAGCAGTACCAGAGGAAGGTGAGATTGTACTTGAAAGCACCCCCAATGGACCTGGAGGCTTCTACTACAATGTATACCAGGATTGGAAGAGGCTCAAAGGATCTGCACCGTTCCGGGGGCACTTTTTTCCCTGGTTTACTCACTATCCTGAAAATAAAGAAAACCCCAAGTGGCAAAAGCAGCCTGGAGTCCATTGGAACCAAGAAGAAGAAGAGTTAAAGGAATTATATAAACTTGAAGATTATCACTTGGCATGGCGTCGCTTCAAGATGGCTGAAAGTTGTGAAAACAATCCAGAGGTTTTTGAAATACAGTACCTATCTGATGACGTATCTTGTTTTCTTGCCGGTAAGAATTCTGTTTATCCTAGGGGCGTATTAAAGTTTCAAGAGCAGTTTGTAACAGAGCCTTCATTTGTTGGCTCACTCACAACTGTAGACAAGAATGTAGAGTTTCGTAAAGATCGAAAAGGATTACTCTCAATCTGGGATTTACCTAAGCCAAATGGCCTCTACTATGGGGGCGCAGACCCTTCTTCAGGACTTGGTGGAGATCCCGGATGCGCAATTGTCATTAACGCTCGTACCGGAGAACAGGTCGCTGAACTCCATGGGTTTATGGACCCGGACGTATTCGCCGATGAATTGTGGAAATTGGGTCATTTCTATAACCAATGCTTTTGGTGCATCGAAGCTAATAACCACGGTTCTGCTGTTATCCTTAAACTAAAGAGTCAGTATCCAAATCTCTATAAACGCCAGAATTTTGATTCCATTGCAAAAAGATTTTCGTATGAAGTTGGTTTTCTAACTACCAACAGTAGTAAGGTAACAATTACAGATAATCATGTAGCAGCATGTCGTGATGGTTCTTTTAAAGCCCGCTCTGCATCACTCCTTAGTGAACTCGGCACCTTTGACCAGCTTGCTGGTAAACAAGGCCGCACAATTAGACGCGAGGCTAGAACCGGATGTCACGATGACCGTGTGATAGCTGCCTGTTTATCATTCGAGATGCTTCGCAGTCGTCCCGTGTCTGAATACAAGGAACTATCAAACCCTTTAGCAGACATGGGTATGATTGTCGACCCAATCACCGGTTTTTATCAGGCCTCGGGAAATTCCTATCTTGGTTACGAATAACACAAAAATTTGTTCTAAATGCAAAGTAAGTTTAGTAAAATAATGACATCAGTCTTTGAAAAACCAGAACAACAAGATTTTGACCCAAAAGAGGCCAGAGCATTAAGCCATTTAAAAAGCTTCATGAGTAATTCTCGTCGCTACTGCATGACTTATTTTGATAAGTTTGATCGTCTCTGGGGCGAGTATCTCAATACTCGGCAAACCAAATCGTCTCCACTGCAACGAGCAAATCTAAAGCTCCCTTATGCCTGGACGATTGTTGAACAATATGTCCCTCAAGTCTGTGATGCCTTTCTTCGTGAAAAGCCTTACATTGAATTCCAAGGTCGAATGCCTGAAGATATGCAATGGGAAGACACTCTTTCCCAGTTTGTTTCTTTCCAAATGGATCAAATGAGTTTCTATGAAAAGTTTGTAGTTTTCAATAAAGATCTTTCCGTCTTTGGAACCGCTGTTGCTAAGGTGCCTTGGAAGTACCAAGAAAAAACAGCAATTAAAAAAGAAGAAGTTATTGATGAAGCAACGGGCAAGTATAAGCGAGTTGCAAAAAAGACCTTAAACGTCTTGTATGATGGTCCTGATTTTGACCCCATTCCTATTTGGGATTTCTTCCCAGACTGGACAGCTTCTCAACCTGGCAATGTCCAGGCTATGCGTGGCTGTGTCTTAAGAGTCTGGCGTACCTTGCAAGAGCTAGATGAGAAAAGAAAAGTTACTGCCCCTGATGGTTCTGTACAAGGTATTTATGTTAATCTTGATAAGCTTAGAATGTCTCTTAAAGACCGAGATTCTAATAAAGATGATTGGTCTGTACCCACTAAAAATTCTTCTAATGACTTTCAAACACGAGATCAAACCCTAGGATTAGAGAATGGCATTAAACGTAAAGACAAAATGGAAGTTTGGGAATACTGGGGACTCTTTGATGCCACTGGCAATGGAGACTTCCAGGAATATGTCATTACGGTCGCCAATGGCTCTACGGTCATCCGTTGCGAAACTAATCCGTATGATAGCCAATTCAAACCGTTCGTGGCGTCTGTTAACTATCCGGTTAGCGGAGAGTTTTATGGTGTTGGAGACATTGAACCTGTTTTGTCGTTGATTCGAGAAGGCTCTGCGCTCCGTAATGCCCGCTTGGACAATGCTAATCTGGCGGTCAACAGGATGTGGCTGATCGATAGGTCTTGTGGCATCAATCCTAGGAGCTTATATAGTCGAGCTGGGGGAGCCATCCTAACTAACGACATCAATGGTATTAAAGCATTGGATGTTGCTGAAGTTCCGGGTTCTTCCTACAACGAGCTTTCTCAGATTGATTATGATATTCAGAATGCCACTGCTCAAATAAACTCTTCTCAAAATGCTTCTAATCTTGGTCGTGCCTTTGGACGCACGGCAACTGGAGTTTCATATCTCCAGAGTAATACAAATTCTCGCATTAATTTAAAAGTTAAATTGCTTGAGAACTTGCTAATGAAGCCTTTGGGTAAGATGTTCCTGATGCTCAATCGTCAATTCTTATCTAACGACCAATTTATTCGTGTTATGAATGACACTCAAAACCCCTTCAAGGTTTTGCCCTCAGACTCGTTTTGGGGTGACTATGACTTTTCAGCAATGGGTGCGGTGGATCGTCTCTCTGAGGAACAACAAGCCCAAAACTTTGGTCAGAACGTAGTTCCTTTCTTAGAGTCTGTAGAAAAGTTTAATCCGGGCACAATTAATTGGAACAATCTTACTAAACAGTATCTTAAAGTTTTTAACTTTAGAGACCCTTATCAACTCATTAACCCCCCTCAAGTGCAACAGCAGATCCAACAACAGATGCAGCAAGCACAGATGCAACAGCAAATGCAACTCGCTGAGCATAATGCACAAACTCAGGCTCAAGCTCAAGCAATGCTATCTGACCATCAGCACCAAAATGACTTAGTTGCTCAAGGTCAAAGCGAAGATGCCAAGTTGCAAAATGAAGTTGTTAAGGGTGTTTTTAATTCTGTGAAAGAACATGCTAAACCCAAGTCAGTTCAAAAGTAATGAGGAGTTTGACAACACTACTGGTTTTCCTATTCAAGAATTTCAGGACCAAGTGGATGTTAATCAAGCAACGGAAAAGATTATTGAAGCTTCTACGCTCAAAGAGATGCAAGCCACAAAAGGCTGGAAGATCTTAGAGCAATACCTTCTTGAACAATCCAAATATTTTACTAATCAATTAAAACTAGAAGAAGACTTTAATAAAATCAAGAAACTCCAAGCTTTGGTTATAGCCTTTGAGTTCCTTCCTCTAGTGTTTGAAAAAGTTTTTATGGATGCTGAAAAAGCATCTGAAATTATAACCCAATTCACTGAAGGTCAAGCCCTTCAAGGCTAACTTGGCTTTCTAGGAGAAATATAATGAATCCCGAAGTGCTAACTCCCCAGGAAACGGACCCGCAAGGTCAATCCGTTAGTGGAGCCGCAGAGGTAGAGAATCAACCAACAGCAGTAGTTGCAGAAGCCCCTGTTTCTGCTCCAACTGAGATTCCAACGAAGTTTGTTGGTAAATCCGTAGAAGAACTGATTCCAGCCTACGATAATCTTGAAAAAGAGCTTGGTAGGCTAAGGAATGAAGTTGGTGAGAAAAATAAACGCTTGCAAGAATGGGAAGCTCGGCAGAACTTTGTTCAACCAATTGTTCAACAGCCCGTGGCTTCTCAACCAGTCAAAACTCTTGAAGATCAATATCTTGAAGAGTTTGATGTTAATCCAAAAGCTGCAATTCTAAAACTCAACAAAGCTGAAAAAGAACAGATGCGTCAAGAACTGACCGCTGCTCAACAGCAAGAGTTTTATAATCAGGCTAAATCAGGTTCTGTTAAAGGCTATGATAACTTTGCCGAACTTGAACCTGAGATGATTAATCTTACAGGTCAATTTGTTGATCTTATCCGACCAGATCGTCTTACGGACCCTAAGTTAGTAAAGGCATTGTATCTAATGGCTCGAGGCTCGACTTCGACTGACCAAATTGCTAAGGCAGAAAAAAAAGGCGCCCAGCGAGCAGAAGCCATACGCAAAGAAAAAGCGGCAAGTGCATCAGAGTCTCCAGGCTCTTCACTTACCAAAGATACAGTGAACTTTGAAGGATTAACCCGTGAAGAACAGAGAAAGTTCTTGGGTGTCGCCGATAGGTCTGTCGTAGAATAGTCTCTTAGAATAGCTACTAATGGCAAATCTAACTACTAGTACGCTGAGCGCTAACTTATATCTCTACTATCTCAAAACGCTTCTCGATACGTTAGGTAGAATTAAAGTTATTGAAAATCTCTCAGCTAAATCTGTAACTATCCCCAAGGGATATGGTGTCCAAGCTAAATGGCTGCGTTATGCAGAATTTAACGTCACCACCCCTTCAACCTACCAATTGACGGAAGGAGTTGTTCCTTCTGAGGCTTCTTTGACGACTGTCAACGTAACTGCCACTGTACAACAGTATGGTACCTATGTTGCTATGTCCGATAAGTTGATCTATTCGGCAATTGATCCAGTAATTGAATCTGCTGCTGAACGTCTTGGAGAGCACTCTGGTCAATTGATCGAGTTACTCTGTAGGAACGAACTCGATTCCACTCTTCCCAACCAATTTGCAAACAGTAAAGCCTCTTTGGCTGTTACTGGCGCAACCGATGTTATGACTAGCAAAGAAATTTTGAAAGCTGTTATTACGCTTCAAAAAGCTTCTGTGCCTAAACATGAATCTGGTAGCTATGTCGCTGTTGTGTCTCCCGCTTCTAAGGGTGACTTGATGAATGACACTGCGGTTGGTTCTTGGGTCGATGTCAATAAGTACACCGATGGTGGTAATACTAAGATCCTAAACGGAGAAGCTGGAATGGTCTTTGGGACTAAGATTCTTATGAGCGATCTTATCTCTTCGACTACGTCTGGTACTCTTGGTGGTGCAACCGTTTACTCAAATCTCTTTTTGGGTAAAGGTGCTTTCGGAACTGTGCAACTCGGTAAAGAGAACGTGCAAATGTTCACCAAGGATCCTAGTTCTGGTGGTACTGCCGATCCCATCGAACAAATTAGCACTGTTGGTTATAAAGTGCTGGGATTCGTTGCGAAGTATCTTGGTGGATCTGGTAACTCTACTTCGGATAGAGGTGTAAGGATCCGTGCAGGCAGTGCCTTCTAGAACACCTATCGAAATCAATATGTTAACCTGGGGAGACCCCAAATCCCCAGGTTTTATAAAACATATTAGAAAAAGTTTAAAGGAAAATTAAATGGTCACTAATTATACTTATGATGCTTATGAGACCACGATTGCTCGTGTTGATACTAATGCAGACAACTCTGCTAGATTTTGGAACGGGTATTCTGATGGGCCTGGTAGAACCTCTTTTAGGAATTTTAGATGGGATGCTATTGCCAATGGTTGGGATGCAAACAACTTTACCATTACCGAAGTTGGGGCTTGTACACAAACCTTGTCGGATGCTGATGATGGCGGGGCAGTAATTTTCCTTAATTCGGCTGCTGATAATGATGGCCAAAATATCCGTGTTGGCAAGGGTACTGATGGCACTGGTGGAGCGGCTATTACTCATAAATCAAATAAACTTATTTTTATGGAAGCCACCATTAAATTAAGTGAAGCCACTCAGAATGACTTTTATTTTGGAATTTATAATAAATCAACTGATGCTGTTGGAACAATTCCCACTTCAGGTTTCTTTTTTCGAAAAGATGATGGTGACACTCAGTTAGACATTGTTTGTGTTGCTACAGGTCCTGGTGACACGACTCAAACAGTAAACGTGAAAACGATGGACACTGGGTTTCATAAATATGGCATCAAAATTACTGGTGGAGCCAAAGCTGAATTTTATGTGGATGATTTGTTAATTGGAACTATTAGTACTCTTACTTCCTTTCCGGCTTCTACAGTTTTCATGGCTCCGCAATTTGCCCATCAAAATGGTGATGCCGTTGCAAGAACTATGACTATGAAAGATCTGTATGTGGCGGCTCAATTGTAATGAACGCGTTTATACTTTCTGAAAATTTAAGATCCTTAGACCCAAATTTTCTTGTGGACACTAAGCACACTCACACTGATACCAATAAAGATCTTGGGTCCTGTGGTATCTATTATAAAGAAGAATATATAGCTTGGTGTACTGTTAAACATATTCCTCTTGGTACTCAACATAATAAAGATAGAACTATTAAAGCCCCAGGCCTGCGAGAGATCTTATCAATCTGTATTCGCAAAGCCTCTTTATCCCCTTATAAAGTAGCTGCTAAGTTTTCAATGGGCTTAATAGGTCAATCGGACTGGGATAAAATAAATTCTGAAGAAAAGTACTTAACTCAGTTTCCCAAGAACAAAAAAGAAAAAATTGACCCTTCTAAATATATTGAGAATTAAATGCCAAACAGTACTCTAGGTTGGACAAGATTAGAGATTATAAATAAGATTCTTGATACTCTTGGTAGATCAACTGATGCCATTGTTTTGGCTCGTCTAAAAGAAGATATAAACTTTGCTCAGTTAGCTTTTTGGAAAATGTTTGATTGGAAGTGGGGAAAAATGTTTGGGGGTTCCCAAAATGGGCTATATACCCCCATTGTGGATCAACAAAGTCAATATGAAACTACTACTGTAACTATTAATTTACCTCCTATTTTTACTTATACTTTTAGACCTCAGGATATAGATAAAGTTTATATATCTTATAATCCAACTAATCCTAGTGACACCACGTATCTAAAATATACCACAACTTTAATAAAGGTGGAGAGCAGGGAGCTTCGTATTGCTTCTCCAGGGTTTAATCAGTGTGGGGTTCCAACTCATTATGCTATTAATGATAATAAAACCATTGAAATTTTTCCAGTTCCAAACACTACTTTAGGAACGCCTTCAGATTTAATAGGACAATATTTATGGTTTGATGCCAAACGCATGCCAACTTTTATGGTTAATGATACTGATTATCCTGATATCCCAATTGAGTATCAAGAAACCTTTATGCAATATTTTTTGTGTCGTTCATTGTCTAGAGAACGGGATCCTAGAATGGATCAAGAACTCTTAATTTTTAAAGATATGTTGAAACAAGATAAACAAACAGATTTAGCAGAAGTTGAAAGTAATTTGAGAATTAAATTTGCAGAAGAAGAATTAATACCCAGCACTCAAAATAATTTAACTTGGAATCTTTGGAACAACAATAACTTCTAATGTCACCATTACCAACAAATGTTGAGTTTTCTGCTAAAGACAGTCTTTTAAGAGCACGGTTTAGAGGGCCTTTTGTTGGTTTAGACACAACGTCTAGTATAACAGATATGGATTTTTTAGCTCTTCGTTTAGCTGATAACACGGATATTGAGGATAATGGAACTATAAAGAAAAGAAATGGTTATACTTCTCTACTAGGGGCAGACTGGACTGGAGAAATAATTCATCAAGGTCTAGAATTTAAATACGGAACAAATATTGCTTTAACTGTAGCCGGACACGCAGCTGGGGCCTCTTCTGGTAAGTTTGGAAAAGTTACCGCCGCCTTTGCTGGGATTTCTGACATAAAAACAGGCTTGGCAAACACAAGACCCTCTATCTTTTCCATGGATAACAGGCTTTTTTATTTTAATGGCACCGATGATTTCTTATATGATGGAACTAATACTAGACAAATAGGCATTACTGCTCCAACAAATGCTCCGACTCTAAATACCACAATTAACGGTTCTTTGGTTCCCGGTGCAATTTATATCTATTCCTACACTTATTATAATTCAGTCACCGGAGCAGAGTCTTCGCCTAGTCCTTTATTTATCAGTCCTGCGGTTTCAGCCGATCCTTTAGATGGCTTTCGACTTAATGTAACATCTGGAGACGCTACAACTGCGGATACCATTAGACTTTATAGAACAGTTGCTTCTGGAGTGGTTCCATCTTTAGATACTACTGCTGCTATTGGGGCAACTACCATTGATTCAACCAAAGGAGATGCGGGTCTTGGAAAAGCAATGGAATTGGATAATTCAAGACACACGCTCTTTGGTAATTTTAAATATGGTTGGGGTTCAGAAAATAGAGTTTTTTTAACCGGAAACTCCACCAAGCCCAGTAGAGCTATAGTTTCTGCCATTTATTCCGAAGGGCCCCACCCAGAGTCTTTTCCCGCCAAGAACTTTATTGATTGCGAATCCTCCAGAGGAGCCTTTGACTATAACCTGGGGGGAGGAATGGCTGGGGATACTGTTATTATTCAAAAAAAGAATTCTGTGGGGCGCATTGAAAAAATAGGTGCGGATTCTACAGACCCAACTCTTCAAGCAGACCCCGTTGTTTTTGTATATCGAGAAATATCAAGAGCCGTAACTGGAGTAAGTCATTTTAGTGCCTGTACGGTTTTTGGGGAATATATTTGGCTTGGCAGAGATAATGTTTATGCTACAGACGGCACGAATGTTAGAGCTATTGGAGACAAAATTAGGGCTACTATTTTAAGTTATAATTTTTTGACGGACGATAAATTTTCGGCTTTTAATGATATCACAAATAAACGAATTTATATTTCTATAAAATCCTCTCAAGCACAAACTGAATGTGACTATGTGCTTGTTGGAAAATATAATAATTATCCTGATTTTGCTTGGTCCATTTACAGACCTGGAATTAATGCTACGACACACCCAGGAATTTTATCGGGTTGTTTTTTTGAGGCTTTAGATTTTGATAATACACGTCGAGTTTTGTTTGGTAACAATCAGTTCAATGGAAAATTATATTATCTAAATACCGGAACCAATGATGATGGTTTTCCAATATATTTTAGAATTCGTTTTGCTCCAGTTTCTTTTGGTTTTGACGAAGAAGAAAAGCTTTTTATACAAGATATCGTGCAGTGTTTAGGTAATGGGCTTAATTATAACTTAACAGCAAGATCTTTTTATAATTTTGGAGACGTTGACCAAGAATCACAGTTTTTAAATCTAAATACTAGTATTTCACTCTGGGGGTCCTTAATTTGGGGGGCAGGATTGTGGGGCTCGGGGACCTCTCCTATTATTAGAAATAATAATATCCACACCAAAGCTTTTTTTAAACAGCTTCAATTAGAAAATTTTAATGCCGATCAACCAATAACAATTTTTAATTATCAAACAATGGCAAGAAGTATTCATTATCGAGGGGCTTCTGTCTAATAAACCAAATTTTCAAACTCCAAAAGATCCAATATTAAAGCAACTCATTAATAAATTGAATGCTTTTATTGCAAACCTTATTCCATTAAAGGTTATAGATGGAGGAACAGGAAATACTACTAAGCCCAAAGCTGGACAGTTGCTAATTGGTGATTATGATGGGCGCTATCAAGTCAATAATTTAATTGCTGGTGCTAACATTGTTATTACTAATGGTTCTGGAGTAGTTACTATAACTGCTACAGGTCCAGGATTAGTTGGGCCCGTGGGTCCTCCAATTTATTTGGTTGCAGAGGGGGAAGAGGGGCCTCAAGGACCTCCGGGTCCGCAGGGATTACAGGGAACTGTTGGGAGTGCTGGTAGCACAGGAGCACAGGGGCCAGTGGGACCACCGATATTTTTAGTGGCTGACGAAGAAGTGGGAGATCAAGGTCCACCAGGAATCCAAGGTCCTCAAGGGGTTGCCGGAACAAATGGTTCCATAGGTTCACAAGGTCCTATAGGTCCTCCAGTATTTTTAGTTGCGGATGCTGAGTATCCTGAGCCTGGTCCCTTGTCCCCTGGAGCCACGAATCTACCAAGTTTCACTACCGGCTCTGTAATTTTCGCAGGGCTCAGTGGTGCTCTTACCCAAGACAACGCAAATCTTTTTTGGGATGACCCCAATAATCGATTTGGTGTTGGCACCTCATCTCCTGCTGACACTCTTGATGTTCGTGGAGGAATTATAACGGGATCTGCTACGGCAGCTACAGATGCTTACATTGAATTAGGTGGCAACGGATCTGGTGACAGAAATGCTTATATAGATCTTCATGGAGATAGTAGCACTTATGTGGATTTTGGGTGCAGACTAATTAGGAATAGTGGACCAAATGGTGGGACCACCATGTCTTCCAGAGGTACTGGGGCATTAAAACTAAACTGTCAAGAAGCTGCTCCAATTACTTTCGAAACCTCAAATACTGAAAAGGTTCGAATTGATGATAATGAACTTAAATTTCAAAAGGGACTGAAGGGTTCCCGAACTAATGTTGCAGATATAGCCTACACCCAATTAGTAACGGACTTCATCATTTCGTATGGAACCCTAACGGCAGCTAGAACAGTAACTCTAGCTTCTGCGGCCACTAACGGTGACGGAAAAATAATCATCATCAAAGACGCTGCAGGTACAGCCGCAGCAAATAACATTACAGTGGATGGCAACGCTTCCGAGACGATTGACGGGGCTCTAACCCAAAAAATCACAAACAATTATGGAGTTATGAGACTTTTTTGCAATGGAAGTAATTGGTTCACTTGGTAAACTATGCCAGATTTTTTTAGATATAATCCAAGAGTATTAAGCCCATTAGGACAAGCTCCCGCAGCGGCAGCTGTTTGTACAGCAGTCTCAAATTCTTCTTACTTCGTTTATGTTGGCCCAGCCCCTTATACTTTTACCACATGCAACATCTTGGCAAAGGTCACAACTCTTGTCGCAACAATTACCTGGGCTGAAATCGGAGTCTTCACAGGAACCTTTGTTGGAAACAGTGCTGCTATTCTTACTAGGGTTGGTTTCACTGATGTCTCTGCAATCTATAACACTACAGGGATTAAGAGAACGGCGGTTACTACTACAGGTATTCTACCTGGGGACGACTTATGGATTGCATACGGATCACAAGCTACGACTCCTTTTGTCCTCAGGGGAAACGTTGCGGATGATACTCAATGTGGAGTTTTTCAAAGCAAGGCAGCAACTAGAATCTCAACTGTAGCAGCAAGCACATCTATGGGAGTGGAGGCCGCAGCCTCAATATCCGCCCAAATAAGATTGGAGTTACCTTAATGTATTTGTCACCTATTTCTTTTATTTCCGAAGATATTCCTATGAGTGGAATTGGAACTTATGATGTTGGAACCACAGAAGGCGACTGTGATTTTATCCCGACACAAATTATTTTCATTTGCACAGACTCTAATAGTGTTCTTGGTGCTGTGACTGCCTCCGTTGGTACCAATTCTTCCAGCTATAATAATATTAATCCTGCTACAGCTTTAGTGGGTTTATTGAGTGGGAAGCAAATACCAATTACAATTAACCAAATTACAGACATTTTTGGACCTAGTTCCCATATTAAATGCAAAGTTTCTATTGGGCTTACACTTGGTACTGGAACCATAAAAGCTGTTGTGTCTGGATATAATGTTTTTTCTTAAAAAGGATAATATTTCATGGCAGCAAACAAAATATTTAGATTAGGCCCAGTTGCCTTATCCAATACTCTTACTACCAATATTCTAAACCCTCCAGCAGCTAGTGGTGGTGTTGGAGCTGGATCTTCAGGAAACTACATTGTCCTAAGGCATATTAGGATTGTAAACAAAACTGCTGGTGCAGTTACCTTCTCTCTTTACCTAGGGGCTACTGGAGCTAATGCCGCAGGCACTGAAGTAATCGGAACAGCCTACTCTGTTGCTGCAAACTCTGCTTTTGATTGGTATGGCCAGTTAAGGCTAGACACTGCAGACTTCTTAGTCGGAGGCGCTAGCGCCGCAACTTCTTTGACCATTGAGGGTGAGGGAGAGATCGGCGTTGCTGGTTAAAAATTATGACAACTCTTTCTTATTCGTATACTCTGACAAACGGTACTGTAGCAGACGCCACTCAAGTAATGAGTAATTTTACTGCTATCTCTTCTATTCTAAACGGTCAAATAGATTCCAGTAATATTAATGCAGGAGCTTCCATTACTTGGACTGGAACAGAAACTTTTGCTGCTGGGCTTCTAAAGATTAAAGGCGCGGGTTCCGGAACTGTTTCCTTTCAAAATATAAACACTTCAAACAGTAGAACGCTCACAATTCCTGACCCTCTAACTGATGATACCTTTGTGACGTTTACTCTTCAGTCTCAAGGCTCCTATAATCTTGGTTTCAATCAAGGTGCAGACTCCTCCCAATTAAAAATTACTTCGGCCAATGGAACAGCCCTCTCGGCATCTAATCCCGCTTATATAAGAATGCGAGGTTTCAGTACAGCAACTTTTCAGACTTTTAGTATGACAGCAGATGTAACTATTGACCTTACTGGGGCCCATTGGGGATTAGATACAAAAGGAGATGTTACGGCGGCTATTTTAAGAGTCTACGCAATCAATGATAATGGAACATTGAAATGGGGTGTCGGATATCAAGGTGGTTTTGAATTCATAAGGAATACACAAGATGATACTGTGGCAGCCAATATCGACTTACCAGAAGAATTTTTAGTGAATTCTAATGTTGCTACTGATGCATCCCCTGTAAGAGATGTTGGGTACATTTTTGCCAATTTCACAGATGCCACTAATGAATGGGCTATTAATGGATATTTTGCCAATCAATCCGCAGATGGTCTGTGGCAGGCTTGTAACACGTCTTTTACGGGTTTTTCTGCTAACCCAACAGCACTAGCTAATAAGTTTACCACAATTGGAAAAACCGTGTATTGGTGGCAATTAAATGGAACTGCTGGAACTTCTAACGCAGCTACTTATACTCAAACATTACCAATTAAATCAAAAAACGGTGGAACAGTCGGACTTTGTGCTGTCACAGATAACTCTGCAATACAAACAGCTCCAGGTCGATATGATTTAAATTCTGCTTCGACCACCATAACATTTGGAAAAGCTTTAACGGCTGCCGCAGGTTTTACCGCAGTAGGCACAAAATTTGCCAATGTCTTTGTTATGTATGAAGCTTATCAACCTTAAAGGAAATATAGATGTCTACTCTACAAAATCAAAATTTTATAGCTTATCAACAACCAGCATTAACTAATACTTTGGTTCTTCTTAGAGCAGGTGTTTCTAATCTTTGGGGTTGGAATTTAACAAATACCAACGCTGCTATTGCTTTTGTGCAATGCTTTAATGCGGCTTCAACTGGAGCAGTAACTCTTGGAACAACGGCACCAGATTTTATTATAGCAATTCCAACAGGTTCCGGTTCACAAGTTTTTAATATGAATAATGAAGAGAATATTCAGTGTTTTCCTTTAGGCCTAGTTGTAGCAGCTACGACTACAGCAACTGGTTCAACTGGTTTAGGAAGCGCCATTAATACAACTTTTTACGTAGATTAAAGGATTTTTATGCCTGGTTATGTTGTTTCAAATGCAATTGCTGATACTAATATTGTTCAAGTAGGTCAGTTTACGGCCAATCTTGCTCAAGCAGCGGCTACTTATACTCTTTGTACGGCCACTGGCGGTGACATTCTAATTACAAATTTTAGTTTTTATGTTCAAACTGCTGGATCTGTTTTTACTTCCGTCCAAATCAAAACCAATCAAACCAATAGTACTGATTTAATGAGTGCTGCAGAAGGAGTGGTTGCAAACATACTGGCACAAAAACTTGTTAGTGTGGCGAGAACAGCTCCAATATTTTTGAAGTCGGGACAACTTCTTCAGTATGTCATTGTTGGAGCAACAGGCAGTGGAAGTCTAACCTGCAATTTTACATATCAACCCTTTACTGTTGGGGCACGCTTGATTTAATGAACTTTGAATTTGAAATTACTAGATATGAGCCTTCAATAGACTGGGAAGCTTTAAGAGACTTCTATCTTAATGAGGACTATAAAGAATTCTTTCGTAGGGTCCCTTTTGGCTACAACTCTGCAGATCTTCAAAAGTTTGAGGAAAGATTTCAATGTACCTTATTCTCCATTACAGCCTATGGCCATATTATAGGTTTTGCCCTTTTGTCTGACATAGACTCTTTTGGGTTTAATGCTCATTTTGGCCTCATGCTGCAAAAGGAGTTTCAAGACAGACAATTTGATAATGGAACTCCGGCCTTTCTGATTACAAAACACTTTCTCAAACAAATCTTTAATTCCACAGTTTTAAATAAAATTTCAATGAGATTTTTGGCTAAAAGAGAAGATTTAGTAAAGTCCTTGTCTCTTGGTGGCTTCAAACAAGAAGGTTACTTTAAATGCTCTTCTTACTTTAAAGGCCAAATGGAAGACGAGATTGAAATGGCAATACTGCACCAAGAATTCACAGAACTTTATGAGGGAAAGGATTAAATGCCATTTCTTGCTGCTATACCCGCCTTACTAGGAGCTGCTGGCGTGGCCGTTCCTGCTGCCGTAACCACTGGACTGGCCGCAGCTTCAGGAGCATTGGGTCTTGCTTCTGGTATTGCCAGACACGACCCTTTAGGCGCTGTAATGGGCGCAGCTTCTGGAGTTACTGGTGGTTTGGGTGGCCTCCCTGCTCAAATTGGTAGTGGCATTACTTCGGGGATTGGAGCAGCCCAGAGTGCAAGACAGGGCGATTTATTAGGCTTCTTACAAAATCTCGGTGGAGCAGCTTCTTCTGGTGTTGGTGCTGCAAAAATGGCCACTCCCAACGCCACCAGGTCTTTTCTTGGCGCTGAATATCCCGATGCCAGTCAAAACTTAACTGGAAACTTTGGTCCTGGAACGGAGCAAGCTAAGGGCCTTCAACTTCCACAACCTGTGGACACTAGTAATATTGTTCATGCTGCTGCACAACCTGAAGGACCTGCTGATATTGGTGCAGACTCGGCACTCCATGCTGGAATAGCCGCCGAAATAGCAAAACACGATGCCAATCATCCAGCAACTAAACTCCTTAGCACTATTGGAAATGGAATTGCTGGTGCCGCTACCGCTGCTCAAGGTGTGATGTCCTTGATTCAAGCCTTTAAAGGCCAAAAGGGCGGTGGCGCCCACGGTCTAGGACTTTCTGGAATGGATTCAGCTTCTTTGGGTCCTGCTGGTAGTGGCCATACCGCAGATTTATCTACCGTTCCAAAAATTGGCCCAGAACAAGCTGGACAAGTTGCTCAACTCCAGATGCCAGAAATTTCTACCAACCCACCCTTACTCCCACTCCTGCAAGCTTTTAGGACATAATATG